>Ga0302314_10000804_pt1 | contig 58478 bp, 41 predicted proteins | sample III_Palsa_N2_3_FD_200533 | JGI IMG/M metagenome (GOLD analysis project Ga0302314, IMG submission 200533) | Peat permafrost microbial communities from Stordalen Mire near Abisko, Sweden - III_Palsa_N2_3 | ecosystem: Environmental > Terrestrial > Soil > Palsa > Peat permafrost | place: Sweden...
TGCGCCGTAGGCATGGATTGCGTCCATAGCGGGCGCAAAGGGAAATGGTTCAACCAGCCGTCGCTCACAGCGCTGGGATCTCGTCCGGACGGCGGTGCCGCATGGAGAGCACCGACTGGACCGGCTGGCTATTGGATCCGTGCGGAAAAAACACCTGCGCGCCGTCCATCCGGAAGAATTCGGCGGACTCGTGCATTTCGAATTCGACGATGAGCCGGCGCGCCACATCGATGACGAACATGTCGTCCATTTCAGGGCACAGGTAGATACGTCGGCTGTTGTTCTCCATGAGACCGCTGCCTTGGGAGTCCTCCATGATGGTCTGGACCTGGATCCAGCCCTGTCCCTCTTCATCGACGATTACGACCTTCCAGTCGCGGTATCGAATCTTCGAGACAAGCTCTCGTAGTTGTTCCAGACGTGGGGCATCGAACAAGACCCGTGCCGGATGAGGCCTGGGGCAATCGAGAGTGTGGTCGGACAAAATGAAGTCCAGGCCCGAGCGCAGAGAAATATACGGCGATACCGTCATGACGAAATCCTTTTGCGACGAACAGCGCTTTTGCCGTAGCTAGGCAGCTACGGTGAAACGGGAATGTGCGAGCTTTACTTCGACGTGCTTCACCATTTCGAACAGCAGATCGACGACGAACTCGTCGGTCATCGCAGGGCAAACGTGCACACGGATGCCATCCCCATCCGTTTCATTCGGTTGCGGAGAAAAGCTGATGGCTAGCGCATGCGGCGCCGCGTCCGGATTATCGTGAAGGAAAATTCGCCAGTCTCTGTACGACGCACGCTTGAGCAAATTGCGTATTTCTTCGGTGCGGCGATCCGGTAAAGGCTGGGGAATCGTGGATCCGCAATCGCAATGCAATTGGTGATTGCGAAGAAATAAATCCAGGTCGTGCAGAGGAGAGGGTATGTTGACATGGCTGTCAGCCAGGCTGTGGCTACAGTCGACCGCTCCCGGAGCTGATCCCCTCATATCCATGTCGATCCCTTAGATGTGCATATTGACCCCTCAATATGCACGTGGACACGATCCTGTATGACTCCCCTGGCAGGATCACGGGCTCAAGTCCGGCCCGAATCTGCTGTGGAAGCGAACCTAGCATCGCCCTCGAATCGGGTCTGTCGGTTTCGTTTAAGAGTGTGAAGTGGTTCGCATAAGAATATTTCGTATAAGAATGTGTCTATAAGTTATTACCCGGATGCGAGCCGGAATTAAGGTAATTTCAGAGTTCTCTCATTCGAATGCCGTTCCGGGCGTCTTTACGTCAAGGGCTTACCTCACGGTAGGCCTTTTATTTATTCAAGGGAGAATCTGCGCGATTCGAGAGATAACGTTGTTGATAGCGCTGCACCTGAGCATCGATGCTCATAAAAAGGCCCGACAACCAAGAACATGCGTTCCGGATCGGGCAGGGAATTGGCGAGGGCTTATTCGTTGGGCGCGAGCATTGGCCCGTTGCACAGTCGAACTGGTCGGCTAGATAAGACTCTGTCCACCATCGATGCGAATCGTTTCGCCCGTGGTGAATTCGCTTTCCATCAGATAGACGTAGGCGGCCGCGATGTCCGCAGGCGTCGCGATCTTCTTTGCCGGCAAGCGGGCGGCCATCTGCGCGAAGAAACCGGACTTGGCTTCGCCGACCAGTTCGTCCCACATCGGCGTATCGACCCAGCCGGGCGAGACGATGTTCACGCGTGTCGGCGCCAGTTCCAGCGCCAGGGCGCGGGCGAAATAGCCAAACGAGCCAGCGATCGCGGACACCACAGAACCGCCGGGCACCGGCGGTCGATCCTTGTTGATGCCCGAAGTAAAGGTCATCGAGCCTCCCGTACGCAGGTTGCGTACCGCGTGTTTCGCAAGGATCACGGCACCGATCAATTTGTTGTCGACAAAGCGCCGCACCGCATCGATATCGGTATGCTCGATCGGATCGCTCGGCGGCGGCACTCCGGCCGTGGATACGAGGTGGTCGAATGCTCCGGCTTCGTCGAACATCTGCGCGACTTCCGCCTCCTTCGTCATGTCGACAGCGAGGCTTCTCACGCGACCACTTGCGCCGAGTATGCGTTCCGCTGTCTGCAGCTTCGCGATCGATCGGCCGACCAGCAGCACGTCCGCGCCATGTTCGAGCGCCGCGGCCGCGACACCGAGACCGATGCCGGAGCTGCCTCCGACGACAATCACTTTCTTGCCCTTGAGCGTAGCCATGGGTTCTCCGTTTGCCAGGAATGCAGGGTTGATTTACGCGCGGCCCGCGTAGGCCGCTTCCAGATCGGCGACGATGATCTTGCTCATCTTGTACATCGCCTGCCGTACCCGATCCGCTTTCTCGCGGTCCGGGTCGCTCATCAGTCGCAGCGTGATCTCCGGCACAACCTGCCAGTAGACGCCGTACTTGTCGGTCAACCAGCCGCAGGGCTTTTCGGCGCCACCATCTGCCGTGAGCGCCTGCCAGTAGTAGTCGGTCTCCTTCTGATCCTTCGTCTCGATATAGAGCGAAAGCCGCTCGTTGAAGGGTGGGCGTGGTCCGGCATTGAGCGCGGTGAAGTGCAGTCCTTCGAGTTCGAAGTCGAACGTGGCCAGTGGCACCGTCTTGTTCGTTCCGGAAACCCAGTCGGTGAATTCCAAAGTCTTGAGCGCCTTGGCGTTCTTGAAAACTGATAGATAGAAGTCGCGCGCTTCTTCCGCGTCAGTGTCGAGCCAGAGGAAGGGATGGATGGTCGCCATGTCATAATCTCGTGAGGAATGATCACTAATTGCAACGGATTATTGTCAGCCTATGCTTGACGAGCAAACGATAATTTGGCAAGAATTAGTGATTAAAACTCATATATCGCCATGCCCCGTAAACTTCCGCCGCTGAATGCCTTGCCGTGCTTCGAGGCCGCGGCGCGGCATTTGAATTTTTCCCGTGCGGCCGACGAGCTCAACGTCACGCCGGGCGCGATCAGTCGCGCGATCAAGAACCTCGAGGATCAACTCGACGTGCCGCTGTTCGAGCGCGCGACGCGCTCGGTGCGCCTGACCGCGGTTGGTGAGCGCTATGCACGAGCGGTTCGCGATGCACTCGATCAGCTGGCGACGGCCACCGTCGCGGTGACGGCCCGCCATTCGAACGCCACATTGAACGTCAGCACCTCTGACGGTTTCGCCGGGCGCTGGCTGGTGCCGCGCCTCTATCGGTTTCATCGTGCGCACAGCGACATCGATGTGCGGGTTTCGACGACCGGTCGGCTGACCAACTTTCTTGGTGACGGCATCGACATCGCCATTCGTTATGGCGGCGGAAATTATCCCGGGCTCGCCGCGGAATTCCTCACCGGCGAAGAGGTGTTCCCGGTGTGCAGTCCGAGGCTGTTGGAGGGCGCGCGACCGCTGCGCAAACCGCAGGACCTCAGGCACCACACGCTGATCCACGATAGTTTCCCGATCGACTGGGCGACCTGGCTCGCCAGTGCGAAGGTCAAAGGCGTGGATCCGTACAGCGGGCTTACCTTCGACTCCGCCACCTTCGCGGTCGAATCCGCCGTGCAGGGCGAAGGCGTGGTGCTTGGCCGAACTATGCTGGTGGCGGCTGACCTCGCCGCCGGTCGGCTGATTCGACCTTTCGCGCACGCACTGAAATCGGTTTCCAGCTTCTACGTCGTCTACCCGCCGGACGCCATCCGGCAACGCAAAGTCAAAGCCTTCCGGGATTGGCTCTTTGCGGAAATGACGCCAAGCCAAGGCTGATGTCGCACGCCAGGATTAATCAGGTCGTGCTGTCGTCGTTCTTATGTTCGCCCGTGAGCGCAGCATCCACATCGATCGGCTTAATCCAGCATGCGCGCGTCTGCACCTGCACGCGTTCGCCGGTGGACCAGGTTTCGCCGTCGGCCAGCGGGAAAGCCTGCCGGTAGAACGGTATCCGGCGGCTCATGCGGAAGCTCACCACCACGACGCGTTGTGCATCGTGCGTGCCGGTGTCTCCGAGGCAATCGCGATCGACCTTGGGCGGCAGGTCTGCTCGAGGCATCAGGCCGACGACGGTTCCAGTGCGCCAGCCGGTCGAGTCCGGCGCGGCGAGCGAGGCGCAGCCGGCAAGGCTTGCGAGTATGGCGAACACGATCAAACTGCCGCTGATGCGGGGGTGACGAATCATGGCTTGGTCTCCTTGAGTTCCGGCGACACTGCCGCGGAATCGCTGCGATGGGACTGCGATGCGGATGTTACGTTTTGCCAGCCACCGCCCAGCGCCTGCAGCAGCGCAACTGTGTCGCTGAAGCGGGCGGCCCGAGCCTGGATCTGCGCGATCCTGGCCTGTTGATCGGCCTGTTCGGCAACGAGCAGGGGCAGTGCGCCGACCGCGCCGAAGTGCTGCTGCTGTTGCGTCAGCGTCAATGTGCGCTGCGCAGCTACCAGTGCCGTATCGACGGCGGCCAGTGCCCGAGCGTCGGCGTCGAGCGCGTACAGCGTGTCGGCGACATTCTGGAACGCGCTCAGCACGGTCGTGCGGTATTGCGCCCGCGCCTGCTGCCAGCCGGCCTCGGCCGCGCGCTGACGATGTTTGAGTCCACCGAAATCCAATACGGTCTGGCTCACGCTGCCGGTCAGACTCCAGAACACATTGTCGTCGGCGAGCATCTCTGCGAAGCGGGTGGAGCTGCCGCCGTAGAGAGCCGACAGCGACAGTTGCGGCAACCGGTTGGCGACGGCGATGCCGACGGCCGCATTGGCGGCCTCGAGCTCGGCTTCTGCCGCGCGCACATCCGGTCGCTGCTCGAGGAGTTGCGAAGGCAGGCTAAGCGGCAACGCGTGTGGCAACTTCAGATCAGTCAGCTCGAGGTCGGTCTTACCGCCATCGGCCGGCGTGTCACCGGTCAGCACCGCCAACAGGTCGCGTGTCTGTTCCAGCTGTTTTTGCAATGGCGGCAGCGTCTGCTGCGCCTGGGCCAACGCGCTCTCCTGCGTCGCCACATCCAGGCCGGACGCGCCGCCGAGTTGGTGCTGCTGTTCGAGCAGCGCGAGCGAACGGCGATCGGCATCGATGATCAGCTGGGTCGCCTCGATCTGCGCGCGCAGCGCGCCGAGCTGGATCGCGGCCAGCACCACGTTGGTACTCAGCGTGAGTTGCGCCGCCTGCAGCTGACAACGCTGGGCCTCCGCCTGTGCCTGCAGCGATTCCACCGTGCGCCGGTTCAGGCCGAACACATCCGGCGCATAGCTGATGCTCAATTGCGCGGTGTGCAAGGTGTACAGCGGCTGGCCCGAGTTGAGGGTGGGCGCGAGCGTGCCGACCGCGTTCTGCTGGCGGCTCGGCGAATAACTCAGCTGCGCGGAAGGAAAATAGTCACTGCGTTGCGCGGCGACGTTCTCCTGCGCCTGGCGCAATGCCGCCTGGGCGCCATCGATGCCCGGGTTGTGGGCGAGCGCCCGCTGCACCAGCGCGTCCAGCGCGGGCGAGCCGAACAGCTGCCACCAGTCCGGCGTGATTGCTGCATCCGTTGCGAAATGCTGGGCATCGTTGTGCGCATCGCTACCGATCGTCGCCGGCAGCGGCGTGCGCATGAACGCGGTGGGATGTGGCAATGTCGGCCGGTGGTAATCCGGCCCGACCGCGCACGCGCTCAGCAACAGGCCGGCCAGCGCGATAACAGCGCGGCGCGGAGATGACATCAGTGCCATGCGCGACTTAGTCATCGGCATGCTCCCTGGTGTGTGCGGCACGTCGACGTTGCGACCATTCCACGACGAGCACCTGCAGCGCGGGCGCGACGATCAGCAGCATCACCGGACCGAGCAGCATGCCGCCTACGACTACGGTGGCCAGCGGCCGCTGCACCTGGCTGCCGATGCCGGTCGAGATCGCTGCCGGCAGCAGGCCGATGCATGCCGACAGCGCAGTCATCAGCATTGGCCGCATGCGTTGTTCGGCGGCGAGATACATCGCTTCGAGCGGCGCATGTCCTTGCGCGATCAGCTGGTTAAAATACGAGATCACCAGGATGCCGTTCATCACCGACACGCCGAACAGCGAAACGAAGCCGATCGCCGCCGACACGCTCATGTTCAAGCCGGACAGGTACAGCGCGATGATCCCGCCGGCAATCGCGAACGGAATCGCAGCGAGGGTGAGCAGGCTGTCGCGTAGCGAGTTGAACAGCGTGTACAGCAGCGCCAGGATCAGCCCCACCGCGATCGGCAACACGATCGCCAGCCGATGCCGGGCCTGTTGTAGATCCTCAAACTCGCCGGCCCACACCAGGTGATAGCCGCTGGGCAGTTCGACGTTGCGTGCGATGCGCGCCTGCGCATCCGCCACCGTGCTGCCGAGGTCGCGATCGCGCACGCTGAATTTCACTGGGATAAAGCGCTCGTCACTCTCGTGATAGATGTACGAGGCGCCAGTATCCAGCGAAATGCGCGCGAGCTCGCGCAGCGGCACGTAGGCGGTAGCGCCGTTCGCCGCGGTGTAGCTGACCGGGATGTTGCCGATCGCCTGTGGGTCCGCGCGATACGCGGGCGCCAGCCGCACGGTCAGCGCGAACTGCTTGTCGTCTTCCAGCACGGTGGTCGCCTGAGTGCCCGCGGCAGCGGCCTGCACCACCGTGTTGATGTCGCCGGTGTTGAGGCCGTAGCGTGCCGCCCGGGCGCGGTCGACGGTGATGTTGAGGTTGGGCTGGCCGAGCACGCGGAACGCGCCGAGATCTTGCACGCCGGGCACCTGCCGCATCTCATGCAGCACCTGATCGGCGAGCTTCTCCAGCTCGTGCAGATCAGGCCCGACGATCTTCACCGAGTTGGCGCCTTTCACGCCGGACAGCCCTTCCTCGATGTTGTCCTGGATGTACTGCGAGAAATTGAATTCCACGCCGGGAAATTCGTCGCTGAATTCCTGTTGCAGCGATTTGACCAGCGCTTCCTTGGTGTGCCCGCTCGGCCATTCGTCGGCCGGCTTAAGCGGCACGAACAGCTCGACGTTGTAGAAGCCGGAGGCATCGCTGCCGTCGTCGGGCCGGCCGTGCTGCGATACCACGGTGACCACTTCCGGATGCGCCTTGACGATCTGCCGCATCCGATCGACCTTGTCCATGCCGGCCTCGAGCGAGATGGTCGTCGGCAGCGTCGCGCGAATCCACAAATTGCCTTCCTCCAGCGAGGGCAGGAACTCGCTGCCGATCCGCGGTAACAACAGCGCGGCCAGCAGCAGGAAGCCGACACCAATCGCCACCGTGGCCTTGCGCCTAGCCAATGCCCAACGCAACACCGGCGAATAGACGCGGCGGATCGCGCGCACGAAATGCGTCTCCACTTCGCTGACATGCTTTGGCAGCAACAGCGAAGCCAGCACCGGCGTCACCGTGAAGGTCGCCAGCAGCGCGCCGGATAGCGCGTAGGCATAGGTGCGTGCCATCGGGTTGAAGATCTGTCCTTCGACGCCCTGCATGGTGAACAGCGGGATGAAGGCGGCTACCGTGATCGCCGAGGAGAACAGCACCGCGCGGTCCACTTGCAGCGCGCTGAGGTAGAGCAGGCGCAACCGTTCGGTCCAGCCCTGCGCTTCGCCCGTCGGTTCGCCCTGGGTCGCGGCCTGCAGCATCTGCGCGCGCTCGACCTGGCTGCGCTGGAAATTGCGGAACACGTTCTCGATCAGGATCACCGCGGAGTCGACGATGATGCCGAAGTCCACCGCGCCCACCGACAGCAGGTTGGCCGAGTCACCGAGCAACACCAGGATGATGATGCTGAAGAACAGCGCGATCGGGATGTTCGCGCTGACGATGATCGCGCTGCGCAGATCGCCGAGGAATACCCACTGGATCAGGAACACCAGCAGGCAGCCGAAGATCAGGTTGTGCAGCACGGTGTGCGTGGTCACTTCGACCAGGCTCGAGCGATCGTAGAACGGCTGCACGCGCACGCCGGGCGGCAGGCTGCCATCCTGGTTGAGCTTCTCCACCGCGGCCTTGACCCGCGCGACGACCTCGTTGGTCTGCTGGGTGCGGTTCATCACCACGATGCCGGTGACCACGTCGTCCTGCGCGTCGCGGCCGGCCTTGCCGAGCCGCGGCACTGCGCCGAGTCGCACCTGCGCCACGTCGCTAACCAGCACCGGTACGCCGTTCGACTGGGTCAGCACGATGTGGCCGATATCATTGACGTCGCGGATCAGGCCGACCCCCCGGATGTTCACCGACTGCTGGCCCAGGTTGATCGTGCGTCCGCCGACATTGCTGTTGGCGTTGCCGATCGCCGCGACCAACTGCGGCAGGGTCACGCCATAGCCCTGCAGCTTGCGCAGGTCGGCCTCGACTTCGTATTCGCGGGTGGTGCCGCCCCAGGTCACCACCTGGCTGATGCCCGGCACCGATAGCAGGCGCCGCGAGATCACCCAGTCCTGCAGCGTGCGCAGATTGGTCAGGCCATAGTGCGCGGGCCCCACCACCTGATAGCGATAGATCTCGCCGACCAGGCTGGAGGCCTGGATCTGCGGCGTCACGTTGTTCGGCAGGTTGACGTTCTGCTGCAGGTTCAGCGCCGCCTGCGTATAGGCGAAGTAGTAGTCGATGCCGTACTTGAAGGTGACGCGGACGAACGAGAGTCCGTAGAACGAGGTCGAGCGGATGTTGTCCACGCCCGGCGTAGTGGCCAGCCCCACTTCCAGCGGCCGCGTGTAGCTGCGCTCCATTTCCTCGGCGGACAGGCCCGGCGCCTGCGCGGTGATTTCCAGGATCACCGGCGCGGGGTTCGGATAGGCCTCGATATTGAGTCGATCGTAGGCGGCAAGACCGGCGCCGACGAAGGCGAGCAGCGCCATGATGACGATGGATCGCCGGGTCAGCGCGAATGCGATGATGCCTCTGAACAAGGTGGGGAGCCTTCTGGTTGTGCGGCCGAATGCGTGGCGGCTTACTGCGACTGCATCGCCAGCGCGGCGCTGATGAACAGCGCGCCGTCGCCGGCGACCTGTTCGCCGGCATGCAGCCCGCGCACGATCTGTTCGAGTCCATCCTGCTGCTCGCCGAGCTGCACTTCGCGACGCTCGAAGCGCCGGCCGTCGCGCGTGGCGAACACGCTCATGCTGCCGTCGCCTTCGCGTACCACTGCCGCAGGCGGCACCGCGACCGCGGACTGCTTGGTGCCGACCTGCACCGACATCGTCGCGAGCATCTGCGGGTGCAGGCGCGGGTCCGGATGATCGATCTGCGCGTGCACGGTGATGCGATGCGTGGCCGGATCGACCGCGCCGCCGATGTAGCCAAGCGTGCCGTGCAGCACCAGATCCGGCAGCGCATCCAGCCGGATCTCGACCGGCTGGCCGAGGCGCAGGCCGGCCTGTTCGTCCTCTGCGATATTCGCCACCGCCCACAGGCTGGACAGGTCGGCCACGGTGAACGGCGCGCCGGTCATGCCCGGCTGCACCAGCGTGCCCGGCGCGATCGTGCAGGTGGTGATGCGGCCGGCGAACGGGCTGGCGATGGTCAGACCGTCGTCCACCGCGCGACGGGCGACGATGCGATCGATCTCGGCCGCGGATTTGCCGAAGATGCGCAGCGCTTCGCGTGCGCTGCGATAACTGGCTTCCGCGGTCTGTTGGTCGGACTGCGCCTGCTCCAGATCCTTGTGCGCATTCGCCTGCACGGCGAGCATGCCGCGCGCGCGTTCCAGCGCGGCATTGGTCAGCGCCAGCGTGCCGGAGGCGGCGATCAGCGTGTTCTCGGCCTGGATCAGGTCCGGGCTCTCGACGGTGAACAGCGGCTGGCCCTGTTTCACGTTGTCGCCGGCGCGCGCCAGCACCTGCAGCACGCGACCGGGATACGGCGAGAACACCTGGGCCAGTCGTTGCTGATCGAAATCGAGATTGCCGACCGCGTCGAGCCTGGCGACGAAATCGTGATTGCCGGCCACTACCACGTGCACGTGCTTTGCCTGCAGCGCGGTAATCGTCACCGCATCGCTGGCCGCATCACTCGGTGCGGAACTGGCCGCCGCGGTTATCCGGTCGTGCAGGGCCAGCCACAGGCAAGCGAGCGATAGCGCGAAGATGCCGGCGGCGGCGATCAGGATCGCGTTGAATGTGCGGGGGCGGGAAGGGCGCGGTATCGACATGAGGGTTCGTTCGTGCGGGCGCAGACCGGCAGCCGGATCGCCCATGGCGATGTCCGGAGGGGGAGCGATCAGCGTTTCGTTACAGCTACGGTAGCCAGCTGTTGACGAAGCGAACAGTTACGATTTGGAAAGGTTCGCCGGCAGGGCGATTTGCACGCGCAGTCCCGGTGCCGCGTCGCTCAGGGTCAGCGTGCCGCGATGCAGGGCGACCACGGCCTCGACGATCGACAGGCCCAGTCCGTTGCCGCGTTGATGACGGCTGGCATCGATCCGGAAAAAGCGCTCGGTGACGCGGCTGATCAAGGCAGCGGGAATGCCCGGGCCGTCATCCTGTACCACCAGATAGGCATGCGATGCATCGCTGGCGACACGGACCCGCACCTGCGCGCCACCCCCGGCGTATTTCAGTGCGTTGTCGAGCAGGTTGGCCAGCGTGCTGGCGATCAAGTCGCGATCCACCTCGACGTAGGGCTCGCCCTCCACTGCGAAGCGAAGCTGGATGCCTTCGCTTTCCGCCGCGGGCTGGTACAGCTCGATGATATCGCCGACCAGATCGGCCAGCCGCAAGCGTTCGAAATGCTGTCGGCGTACGCCGGATTCCGCCTCGGCGATCTGCAGCAGGCGATCCAGCACCGCGGTCAGGGCGTCGATCTCGTCGATCGCGTAGTGCGCGCTGGCGGCCAGTCGCTCGGTCGGCTGGCGCGGTTGCAATGCCTGCTCTTGTAGCGCCGGCTCTTGCAGGGCATGTTCCAGCGCGCCGCGGATGCGGCCCAGCGGCGTACGCAGATCGTGCGCAATCGCGTTGGAGACGTTGCGAGTGGTGTCCATCAGGCGCTGGATTTCGTCGAGCATCGCGTTGATGTCGCGCGCGACGATGGCGAACTCGTCCTGCGAATTGCCGACGTCGATGCGCTTCTGCAATTCGCCGGCCGAGATCTCCGTGGTGGTGCGATGAATCGCATTGAGCTGCCGCTTCAGCTGCGCGCGGAACACGCGGGCACCGGCCACCGCCAGCACCAGCGCCATCAGGCCGCCCAGCGCGAGCGCGCTCAGGATCATCCGCTGCAAATCGTGCTGGTCCTGCATGTCGCGTCCGACCACCAGCTGGCTGCCGTCGGCGAAGCGCTGGACCAGCAGGCGGCTGACCGAATCGCGTCCCAATCGCTTGACCTGCTCCTTCACCAGGCCGTTGCCGCGCGCGCCCAGCGTTGGCCATGCGGTGAGGTTGCCGATCAGCTTGCGGCCGGTCGGGTCGACCAGCAGGTACACCTCGGTGTCCGCATCGCGGTCGTCGGTCAGCAGTTCGTGGATCTCGTGCTCAAGCGCAGGCTGGCCCGCCTCGTCGTGGATCTGCACCAGTCGCCGCGACATGGCGCCGAGCTGGGCGTCGATATTGCGTGCGATCAGGCCGGCCGTGCCGACATAGAACACCGTGGAGATCAGCGCCACCGAGATCAGCAGCAACAGCCCATAGCCCAGTGCCATGCGGAACGCGACCGAGTGGCGAAAGCTAGCCATGTGTCGGTGTCGTCGCGTCGGCCGACGCCCCGATGGTATAGCCGACGCCGCGCACGGTATGGATCAGCGGGGTGGCGAAATCCTTGTCGACCTTCTGGCGCAGCCGGCTCATCTGCACGTCGATCACGTTGGTCTCCGGATCGAAGTGGTAGCCCCACACTGCGGACAGCAGCATCTTGCGCGTGACCACTTCGCCCTGGTGGCGCACCAGATATTCCAGCAGCAGGTATTCGCGTGGCTGCAGCGCGATCGGCTTGCCGTCGCGGGTCACCTTACGGACGAGGGGATCGAGCTGCAAGTCGGCTACCGCCATCGGCTCGCCGTCGTGACGCGCGGCGGCGCGGCGGACTAGCGCCTCGATGCGCGCCTGAAGTTCGTCGAAAGCGAATGGCTTGGTCAGGTAATCATCGCCGCCGCTGCGCAGGCCGCGAATGCGTTCGTCGAGACTGCTCAGCGCGCTGAGGATCAGCACCGGCGTGGTGCTGCCGCGGGCACGCAACGCGGCGAGGATGTCGAGGCCGTCGATGTCGCCGGGCAACATGCGATCGAGCACGATCACGTCCCAGCGGCCCTCGAGTGCCTGTGGCAGTCCGGACTTGCTGTCGCCGCACACCTCGACCGCGAAACCCACGCGCAGCAGGCCGTCGCGAATGAATTGCGCGGTGTGGGCGTCGTCCTCGATCAGCAAGCAGCGCATGGGGAATCGCCAGCGAAACGTGAGGGTGCATGCCGGTCGCGACGGCGCCGGCCATGCAGGAACTATAACCTCGGCGCGCACGCTGCAACGCAAAGCCGTCGGATCGACGCGGCCGTTTGTTAGCATGTGCGGATGCCCAGCACCGCTCTCGACATCCTGCAAAGCGTTTTCGGTTACGCCAGTTTTCGCGACCAGCAACAAGCCATCGTCGATCAGCTCGCCGAAGGCGGCGATGCATTGGTATTGATGCCGACCGGTGGCGGCAAGTCGCTGTGCTACCATATTCCCGCCTTGCTGCGGCAGGGCACCGGCATCGTGGTGTCGCCGCTGATCGCCTTGATGCAGGATCAGGTGGACGCGTTGCGCGAGGCCGGCGTGGCGGCGGCGTATCTCAATTCCAGCCTTGCCGCGGACGAGCAGCGCGAGGTCGAGCGTCGCCTGCTCGCCGGCGAGCTGAACCTGCTCTATGTGGCGCCGGAACGCCTGCTTACCGCGCGTTTCCTTTCGCTGCTGGAACGCATCGAGGTGGCGTTGTTCGCGATCGACGAGGCGCATTGCGTCTCGCAATGGGGCCACGACTTTCGCCCGGAGTATCGCGAGCTGGCGGTGTTGCACCAGCGCTTTCCCGCGGTGCCGCGGGTCGCGCTCACCGCGACCGCGGACCAGCGCACGCGCGAGGAGATCGTCGAGCGGCTGGCGCTGCAGGACGCGCGCCAGTTCGTTTCCAGCTTCGATCGGCCGAACATCGTCTATCGCGTCGGCCAGCGTCAGAACGCGAAGCGGCAGCTGGCGGATTTCCTCGACGCGCATCGCGGCGAGGCTGGCATCGTGTATTGCCTGAGTCGGCGCAAGGTCGATGAAACCGCCAGCGCGCTGGCCGAGGCCGGCGTGGAGGCGTTGCCGTATCACGCCGGTCTTGACGCGGCGACGCGCGCGGCCAACCAGCAGCGCTTCCTGCGCGAGGACGGCGTGGTGATGGTGGCCACGGTGGCGTTCGGCATGGGCATCGACAAGCCCGACGTGCGCTTCGTCGCGCACCTGGACCTGCCGCGCAGCATCGAAGGCTATTACCAGGAAACCGGCCGCGCCGGTCGCGACAGCCTGCCCGCCGAGGCGTGGATGATCTACGGCCTCGCCGACGTGGTGACGATGAGCCAGATGATCGCGCAGTCGGAATCCGCCGACGAACGCAAGCGGGTCGAGCGGCAGAAGCTCGAGGCCTTGCTGGCCTATGCCGAGGCTACTCGCTGCCGGCGCGAGGTATTGCTTGGCGCGTTCGGCGAAGACTATCGCGGCCCTTGCGGCCGCTGTGACAACTGCCTCGAGCCGCCAAAGACCTGGGATGCCACGGTGGCCGCACAGAAGGCACTGTCCTGCGTGTACCGCAGCGGCCAACGCTTCGGCGCGGGCCATGTGATCGACATCCTCCGCGGCGAGGACAACGAGCGGATCAACCAGCTCGGCCATGACAAGCTCACCACGCACGGCATCGGCGCCGACATGGACGAAAAAGAGTGGCGCTCGGTGTTCCGCCAGTTGCTTGCCGCCGGCCTGCTGGAGGCGGATGCGGAAGGCTATGGCACGCTGCGCCTGACCAAGGCGAGCCGCGAGGTACTCACCGGCAATCAGGGCGTGCGGTTGCGTGTGGATGCGCAAGCCGTACGCGGCGCGCGGCGCCGTCGCGAGGATAGACGCAGCGAGCGCAGTGGCGGCGGCAGCCTCGGCATCGAGGCCTACGAGCAGCCGCTGTGGGACGCGTTGCGCAAGCTGCGCGCGCAACTGGCCAAGCAGCATGGCGTGCCGGCCTACGTGATCTTCCACGATGCGACCTTGCTGGCGATGCTGCGCGCGATGCCCGCCGACGAAACCGAGCTGGCCGCGGTGAGCGGCGTCGGCGAGGCCAAGCTGAAACGCTACGGCCAGGATTTTCTCGCGGTGATCAACGCGGCGGATTGAGCGCGACACCGCTCAACCCGCATCACGCCTAGTCGATCCTCAGACCCGTTCGAGCAAGCCGACCGTGCCGGTACCACCATCGGCACACAGCGAGACGATGCCGCGCGATCCGCTCGGCAGCGCGGCCAGCTCTTTCGCCGCCTGGCTGAGGATGCGCGCGCCGGTCGCCGCGAAGGGATGGCCGATCGAGACCGAGCCGCCGTGTGGATTGACCCGCTCCCACGGGAACGCGCCGAGGTCCGCATCGATGCCGGCCCGCTGCTTGCGGTAGTCGGCGTCGGCGGCCAGCCGCAGATTCGCGACCACCTGCGCGGCAAATGCCTCGTGGACATTCCATGAGGCGATGTCGCCGAAGCCGAGCCGATGCCGCGCGAGCAGGCGAGGGATCGCACGCGCCGGCGCCATCAGCATGCCTTCGTCGCCGTTGATGAAGTCGATCGCGGCGAGTTCCCAGTCGACCAGCTTCACGGTCGGTTCGAGCCCGAGTCGCGCGAGTCCTTCGCGATCGGCCACCCACAACGAGGCAGCACCATCGGTCAGCGGCGAGGCGTTGCCGGCGGTGATCGTGCCGTGGGCATCGAACGCCGGCTTCAGCGCGGCGAGCCGTTCGAGCGAGGTGTCGCGGCGCGGCAGGTTGTCGCGCTCGACGCCGTCGAAGGGCAGGATCAGGTCGTCGAAGAAGCCTTCGTCCTGACCTTTGATCGCACCCTGGTGACTGAGCAGCGCACGCTGGTCCTGGTCCTCGCGCGAGATGTTGAAGCGGCGCACCGTATCCTCGGTGTGTTCACCCATCGAGCGCCCGCTTTTGCGGTTAGCCCAGCCGCGCACCGGCAGGTTGAAGTCGCCCGGCCCGAGCTTGCCTAGCTGCTGCGCGGCGCCCGCCGGGTTCTTCGCGAATTCGACCAACAACCGGTCGGCCACCTTCTGTTTCAGCGCAATCGGCACATGGGTCATCGATTCGACGCCGCCGACCAAGGCCAGGTGCGCGCCGCCACGGCCGAGCATCGCGCCGGCCTCGATCGCCGCCATGAAACTGGTCGAGCAGGCGAGCACGGTGGAGAACGCGGGGATTGTCGGGTCCAGCCCGGCGTCGAGCACCAGTTCGCGCGCGATGTTGGAGAGGGTCGGGTCGCTGATCACCTGGCCCCAGACCATGAAGTCCGGCCGCGCTCGCGCGACCATCGCCTGCGCCACGGGGACGGAGAGCTGCAGCGAATCGTGCTGGGCGTAGACACCGCCGGCCTTGACGAAGGGAGTGCGCAGGCCGGGTGCGAGATAGATGTCGTGCATGGGTGACTCCTTAAACGGAGGGGGATGGGGTGGAGGTAATTAGACACCGACTTGCGTCGCCTCGATCTTTTAGTATGATAGTCGTCATATAAAGCGAGATCAAGCCGATGCGCTACGACACCGAACACAAGCAGCAGACCCGCGGCAAGGTCTTGCAGGCTGCTGCCCGGGCCATTCGCGCCGAAGGGCCGCTGCGGGTCGGTGTGGCCGGTGTGATGGCCGAAGCCGGGCTCACGCATGGCGGCTTCTACGCACACTTCGCCTCCAAGGACGAGCTGATCGCCGCCGCGATCGGGCAGATGTTCGACGAATCGCGCCGGCAGGTGCAGCACGAGATGGACGCGCGCGGACCGGCTGAAGGGCTGATCGCCTATATCAATTTCTACCTGTCCAGGCGCCATCGCGATGCGCGCGGCGCCGGCTGCCCGATGGCCGCGCTGGCCTCCGACCTGCCACGGCTGGACGATGCCGCGCGTGCGCGCTTCGCCGCCGGCGTGCAGGAGCTGGTCGCGATCATCGCCGGCAAGTTCACCACGCTCGGCCATGCCGACAGCGAGATGCTGGCGCACTCGACGGTGGCCGAACTGATCGGCGCGCTGTCGCTGGCGCGCATCGAAACCGATGCGCAGCGTTCCGAGGCGATCCTGGTTGCCTCGCGCCGGCAGCTCAAGCGGCGATTGGGTCTCGAGTCGAAGCCATGAGCCCGAAGCCATGAGCCGACGTCTGCTGCAGATCGTCACCGCGCTGCTCGGCTTCGTGCCGGTGCTCACCGGCGTGCTCACCATGTTCGGCGTCAAGGATCCGCTGTATGCCGACTCGGGTCTCGCGGCGATCCCAGTGCTCGACAGCAACCTGCGCTTCTTCGGCGGCGTCTGGTTGGCGCTAGGTCTGGCCGTGTGGTGGCTGGTGCCTGCGATCGAGCATCGCGGCGCGGCGTTCCGGGCGATCTGGGGCGCGATTTTCCTGGGTGGCATCGGCCGGCTGCTGTCGATCCTGCTGATCGGCTATCCGCCATTGCCCTTCGTCGGCTTCACCGCACTCGAAATCATCGGCGCGCCGCTGTTCGTCTATTGGCAATACCGCGTCGCCAAGGCGTATGCCTGCCCATTGACCATCACGGCTCGTCGTCGAGCCGATTTATTTGATCCGGAGACACACGCATGAGCATGGTGACCGAAATCGGCCACGGACTGAGCGGACTCGAACAGCTGCGCGCCTTCATCGCTGCCGGCAAGCGGCCCGGCATCGCGGTGTCGCTGGACTTCGACCTCGTCGAAGTCGGCGATGGCACCGCGGTGTTCGGCGGCCTGCCGGGGCCACACGCGTACAACCCGATGGGTGCGGTGCATGGCGGCTACTTCGCCACGCTGCTCGATTCGGCCTGCGGCTGCGCGGTGCATTCCAAGCTCACCGCGCAGCAGGGCTACACCACGCTGGAGCTGAAGGTCGCCTTCCACAAGCCGATCACCGCGCAGACCGGCCGCGTGCGCGCGGAAGGGCGGGTCGTGACGATCGGCCGGCGCGTCGCCTTCGCGGACGCGAATCTCGTCGATGCAAGTGGACGTCTATACGCCAGCGCCACTTCGACCCTGCTGGTGATGGAACGTTGAACAGGCTCACAGCGCGGCGATAGCGCCGCGCGTTGTACCCACCCCTTTCCCCGAAACAAGGTAAACGACATGAAAATCCAGGGCAGTATCGCGCTCGTCACGGGCGCCAATCGTGGTCTCGGCCTCGCCTATGCCAAGGCGCTGCTGGCCGCCGGTGCCAAGAAGGTCTACGCCGGTGCACGCGATCCCTCCACGGTGACGCTGGCCGGCGTGGTGCCGGTGAAACTCGACGTCACCAAACCCGCCGACATCGCCGCCGCCGCGGCGCAGTGTTCCGACGTCGACATCATCATCAACAACGCCGGCGTGATCGGACCCGAGCCGCTGCTCGGCGCAGGCGGCGTCGATGCGCTGCGCGAGCTGATGGAAATCAATCTCTACGGCATCCTCGAGGTCAGCCGCGCGTTCGCACCGGTGCTGCGCGCGAATGGTGGTGGTGCACTAGTCAACATGCTTTCCGCGTTGAGCTGGACCAGCCTGCCGAGCAGCGGGGCTTACTCGATCACCAAGGCGGCAGCATGGGCGCTGACCAATAGCCTGCGCAACGAACTACGCGGGCAGGGCACCCTGGTGGTCGGTGTGCACGCCGGCTACATCGATACGGACATGGTGAAGAGCGTCGATGCGCCGAAGTCGCGGCCCGAGGACATCGCGCAGGCGGTGATCGACGGCATCGAAGCGGATGCGCCGGAAGTGCTTGCCGACGATACCGCGCGGCACATCAAGGCCGGCTTCAACGGTACGCCGCCGGTGTATATCGGTAAGGCGGCCTAAGCACCGGTTAAAATCCTTCGCAGGCGACCGGGTGTTTCGCGACCTCGCTCGCCTGTGACCGCAGGGAGTCCCTGTGGGGCAGCGGGCTTTCGGACTGCTGCCGCAGCCCGAGTCACTTTTCTTTACTGGCTCACGTTCGCACTAGGAGCGCGAACGAACAGCGAAGCTGGCCCGAAGGGCGGAGGGCAGGATGCCCGGAGTCAAGAAAAGTAACCCCAAGAAATGGCCTATTGAGCCCGCCGGGGCCAAGAGCGTGAGCGATGACGCCTTGCCAACGCAGTTCGATACCCACAGAGGAACTGCCGCCGTTATGCCGCGACCGCTCGGGAGTCACGGCAAGGGAGATAAAAGTGCAACTTGAAGTTGTAATGGCACATGCACCTCTCAGAGCCGCAGCCTGGCGATGCGCAGCGAGCTAGGCTTTCTCGCCTCGGCCAACGAGCGCTCGCGGTATAGCGGCGGCAGTTCCTCTTGAAGTAGTGTCTTGATAAACAAAGCGTAATCTTGCTGGCTTGTAACCCCATCGAGTTGCGTCAGGCCATTTCTCTTGGTTACTTCTCTTTGGGCCAGCAAAGAGAAGTGACTCGGGCGCCGGCAGGCGTCCGAAAGCCCGCCGCAGGCGAGCCCGGTCGCGCAGAACAACCTGTCAACAACCAAAAAATATTGAACGGCCCCTAAGGCATCCCTGCTGCGCAGACAACAAGCGATGAGGGTTTTCCAAAGGGGAGCAGCGCAATGCTCCCCTTTGGAAAGGCTACTTCTCGATGCGGTAGTTGAAGCTGGCGCGGTTGAAGTCGGTGGCGTTCTGCGCCTCGAAGTTCCAGCGCTGGCTGAGCTTGTAGCGCAGCGTGATCACCTGGCCGGGATCGAACAGGCCAACGCCGTAGCTGAGATAAAGCCGCGGCGACAGATACTTGCCCACGGTGAAGGCAGAGTTGCCGCCGAGTGCCTCGTTGCTGGATACGCCGATGTCGTCCACGCCGATCTTCGAGCCGATGCTCTTGGCCAGCAGGTCGCCGGCCGCCGAGCCCAGCGCCTGCGCCGCCGCGCCGACCATGTTGCCTTCGCCGCCCTTCACCTGCGACAGCGGCTTGCCGGTGATCAGGTAGGACAGCGCGTCGGACTGTTCCATCACCGGGTCGGAGAACACGGTGAGCACCGGTCGCTGCGCGGTGCCCGATACGTACAGGCCGACCTTCTGGCCGTCGTCGATGGTGGCGTTGGGATTGAGCTTGCGGGTGGCGCGGATGTCCAGGCCGGGATTGTCGATCGGCGTGCCGGCAAACAGCAGGCGGCCTTGTTCGATGTGCAGGCTCTGGCCGTAGGCCTTGTAGATGCCGTCCACGCTGATCTGACCCTGGCCGGCGGTGGCGCGACCCGGACGCTCGATCGCGGTGATCTGGCCGCTCAACCTGCCGTCCAGGCCCATGCCGACCAAGTGCGTCTTGCTGCCGAGGTCGACCTTGACCTGTGCGCTGATCGGCAGCGCCGCCGCGGCCTGTTCCTGCTCCTGCTGTTTGCGGTCGACGATGACCACGTCGGGCGAAGCCTTGGTCGCGCCCGCGCCGGGCAGCTTGGACACGTCGATATCGGCGCTGTCCAGCAGCACCGAGCCGCCCACGGTGATGCCCTTGGCATCCTGCTGCAAGGTGAGGTCGGGCGAGATGGCGACCTTCGCCGCGGGGATGTCGGCCGCCATGAACTGGCTGCCTTTCAGCGTGATCGTGGTCTGGCGGCTTGGATCTGTACCGCCCGCACCGATCCCGGCGCTGCCGCCGATCGCTACGCTGCCGTTGCCGGAATGCACGGTGCCGTCGATGCGGAATACCTGTGCATCGAGCGTGCTCACCGTGAGCTGGCCCTGCTTGAGCTTCAATCCTGCCGCGGGCACTTCGGCGGCGAAGTCGGCCACGCGCGCCTGGCCGGTGATCACCGGCTGCTTCAGCGTGCCGCCGAAGCGGAAGCTGCCGTCGAGGCTGCCTTTCACGTTGGCCATCGTGCTGCTGAACAGCTCGACGAAACCGAGGTCGCCGAGGTGCATGGTCAGCTGGCCATCGAGCGCCTGCTGCGCGCCGACGATACCGATCTGGCCGTCCAGACGTCCGTTGTGGCTGAGGTTGGCGCGCAGGGTGGCGCGCTGGCTGGCCGGGTTCAGCTCGGCATTCAGCGCGAGGCTGTCATAGCTCAGCAACGGCTGGTCGGGCTGGTCGGTGTAGATCACGCTGCCTCGCGCCGAGGTGATCGCGGCCAGGCCGCTGAGTGCACCGGCGGTGTTGCGATGGAGCGTGCCGCTGCCCTGTAGCGTGCCGTCGGCGCGCATCGGCAGGTTCGGCGAGCCGGCGGCGCTGACCAGCAGGGCCAGCGGCAGATCCTTCAGCCGATAACTGCCGTCGAGGTTGCCGGCCTTGTCCTGCTTGGCGCTGACGCAAAGCAGCGGATCGCCGGCGGTGAGGCATACCTCGCCCAGGTTGATGGCGCCGCCGTCGTAGCTCAGTTGGCTCGGCTGCTGCAGGCGCCAGCGCGGCAATCCCTGCGGTTCCAGTTCCAGCGTACCCAGCGTGCCGTTCCACGCACTGCCTTTCAGCGCGCCGTGCAGCGCCAGCGCGGCGGAGAGCTGGTTGCCGCGCGCATCGAGGTTCAGCCGATGGTCACCCTGGCTGCCTTCGGCGAGCAGGTTGATGTGCTGGAACACCAGGCCTTGCAGGTTCACGCCGCTGGTCTCGAGGTCGAGCTTGCCGGCGGGGTGGCTGAGGTCGGGAATGCCGGCGATCAGTTTCAGCGAGTCGAACTTCTGCTGTGCGTAGACCACGCCGTGGCCTTGCAACTGGCCGTTGACGCTGAGCTTAGGCCACAGGCCGCGCAGATTGAATTGGCCGTCCAGACGTCCGCCGGCATCCGGCAGCCAGTCGCCCAGCGAGGCGATCGCCAGGGTCAGGTCGGCATCGTTGCTCGCGCCGGGGCGTGCGGTGAGGCCGACCGTGCTGTTGCCGGAGGCCAGCGTGAGCTTGCCGTCGACGACCTGGCGCGGCGACAGGTGCAGCGTGCCCTGGCCACGCAGGGCGCGCTGGCGCAGCTTGCCGTCGAGCTTGCGCAGTTCCAACGTGGCATCCGGGCCGCTGTCCGGCAGCGCGCCGTGCGTGGCCAGATCGAAATCCAGCGAGCCGTTCCAGCCTGCAAACAACTGGCCGGGATCAAGCTTGTCGCCGGTGGCCTGCAGCTGCCACGCCAGCGCCGGCTGCAGGGTCAGCGTGCCCTGCGCCTGCATTCCGCCCTGCGGCTGTTTCAGCGCCAGCGTGTGCAGGGTGATCTGCTGCGGCGTGCCGTCCAGGTTCAATGCGAGTTTCGCCAGTTTGCCGGGCGGACCGATGTCGACATCGCCCTGCGCGTGGAAGGCATCCGTGCTGCCGCTGGCGTTGAGGCTGCCGTGGCTTTGCAGCAGCTGGCCGGCCAGTGCTGCGGGCAGTTCGAGGTCGTGCCATTGCAGCGCAAGATCGGCGCGCAGCGGCTTCGCCGCGAGCTGTACGGTGCCGCTGGCCTGCAGCGCGCCCTTGATTTGCGGCGAACCCAGATTCAGCTGTTCCAGCGTCAGCATGCTGAAGTCATCGTTGAAGTGCGCGCGCAGCGGCTGCAGCTGCAATTGATAGTCGTTGAGGCCGAGCTGGCCGGTGAGGCTGCCGCCGCGGCGATCGCCGCTGCCCTGCAGTTGCACGGCCAGCGCAGTGAGCGAGCTGGCGCCGATCAATGGCTTCGGATCGAAGCGTGGCGCGTCGAGTTTCGCCGTCCATGTATGGCCACTTTGGTCGAGCTTGAGCTCGAGCTGCAGCTGGATCGCGGTGGGCAGCGTCAGCGCGAGCTCGATGTGCGCGGCCTTGCCGTCGCTGCGCGCGGCGATGCTGCCGGCGTAATCGTTGGTGCCGACTTTCCAGGCGAAGCCGGCCTTGCCGCCGCCTGGGCCACTGTTGCCCGCCGCGTTCGTGCCGAGCACGAGCTGGCCGTCGAGATCGGCGCGGCCATCCGGTGCGCGCAGGGCCAGCTGGCGCAGCACGATACCCTGGTTGGTCCATGCGCCGGCCAGATCGAGACTGTCCGAGGCGAACACCGGCTGCCCGGCCTGGGTCACCACGACCTTGCCGACGTGCACGCGATCGAGCAGCAGTTCCACGTGCGGGCGCAGCGAGAATCCACCGGAGCTCGAAGCCTGCTTGTCGTCGCTTTTCGGCAGCTCGACTTTGACGTCCTCCGCCGCGAGATCGAGTACGTGAGCGCGCTTCGCCAGCAGCGGCCAAACGCGCAGATCCAGCCGCGCGCTGGCGATCGTTGCGCGCGTGCCCTTGCCGTCGTCGTAGCGGATGCCGTCCAATTGCAACGGCCCGATCAACCGGCCTTGCGCCTGCTGCACGCTGAGCGCGCCGCCGGTGGCGCCTTGCGCGCGTTCCAACGCGAAACGCAGGCCGGAGGCGGTGCCGAGCAGCCAGCCGGCGCCGGCGATCACCAGCAGCACGATGACCAGCACGCCGAGGCCGAGCCAGCGCAGCCAGCGGCGGCGACGGGGAGCGACGGCAGTGGCGGGCGTTTCGTTCGTCATGTCAGCCTCATAGATCCGGACCGATGGTCAGGCCCAGCTCGATGCCGTGATCTTCGCTGTGGATCGGCGTGCCGAGATCGACGCGGATCATGCCGACCGGCGACAGCCAGCGCACGCCGAGGCCGGCGCCGATCTTCGGGCGATAGTCGGTGCCGTCGAACGCGTTGCCGGCGTCGACGAAGGCGGCGATGCCCCAGTTGCGCGTGAAGTAGTGTTCCACTTCGGTGCTGGCGACCGCCAGGTTCTTGCCGCCGATCACGCGGTCGAAACCATTGCGCGGGCCGATCGATTCGAAGCTGTAGCCGCGCACGGACTGGTCGCCACCGGCGAAGAAGCGCAGCTGCGGCGGCAGCGCGGTGAAATCATTGGTCCAGGTCGCGCCGACGGTGCCGCGCAAGATCAGTCGGTTGTTGCCGGCGAAGGCGCGGATCCACTTCGCGTTCGCCAGCAACTGGCTGAAGCTGGCGTCGGAGAGCAGGGTGCCGGCGGTGCTGCGTGCGGTGAAACTGAGCGACCAGCCGTTGCGCACGAAAGTGGGATTGTCGGCACGCTTGCGCGCCAGCGTCGCCTCGGCGAACAGTTCCGTGCTGCGGCCGTGCTCGATGCCCGGCGTGCTGTCTGGCTCGTCGCCGCGCTTGCCGACGGTGAAGGTACCGGACAGCGCGTGGATGCCCAGCGTGCGGGTCCAGCCGTACCAGAGCCGAGTCTCGTTGCCGACCAGTTCCAGCGTGCGCGATTGCGAGGTGGTGGTGTTCGAGTCGCGGAAGGTGGCGCCGAAGTTGAAGTTGCGCTGGTTCGGTCCGGGCATCGGGATGGTGTACAGCGTAGAGAGCGTCTTCAGCCGCTGCGCCAGCACCAATTCGTTCTTCCACTTGTGGCCGCGGTCGTTGACCCAGCGCTTCTCGATGCCGCCGCGCACGCCGACGCCGGTGTCGGTACCGATGAACGGGCCGCCGGTGTAGATGGTGCGCTTGGCCGGCGCCAGCTGCACGGTCACATCGACCGTGCCGTCCTTCGCCGCGTCCACATCGGGCAGCACGTTGACCACCGAGAAATAGTCCGCGCCGTTCAACGCCTGCTGCAGTTCCAGTAACTGGTCCTGCGAAAAATAATCGCCGCGCTTGAACGGCACGTAGCGATCGAGAAAGCCCTCGCGGAACTGGCCGCCCTCGAAGTGCACGCGGCCGTAGCGATAGCGCACGCCGGCCTGCCAGGTCAGCGAGATGACCGCGCTGTGTTCGGCGCGGTTCACCTCGACCTTGTGCACGGTGAGCCGGGCATCGAGAAAGCCGTTGGCGGTGAGGCTGCCGCTCAGCGCGTCACGCGCCGCCTCGTAGGCGCCGTCGTTGAGCGGCTGGCCGGCGAAATTCTCCAGCGTGCGCTTAGCGCGGCGGATCGGCTTGATCGCTGCGGCCGGCGCATCGAGCTGCAGGTCGACGCGGCTCACCTTTACCGGCAGGCCCGGTGTCACATGCAGGGTGACCTGCCAATCCTTGCCGACCTGATGCAGCTCGCCCTTCACGGTGGCGTCGTAGTAGCCGTACGGCTGCAACGCGCTCTGCACCTGCGCGGGGGCTTTTTCGTAGAGGCGACGGATCTGTGCGTCGCTGACCTCGCGCGTGGCGTACTGCGACAACTCCACGCCAGCGATCACCGCGCCCTTCAAGTTGTCGTCGACGCCGTCCAACAGCACCGACACGCCGGCGTGCGCGGATAGGGGAAACAGCAACAAGAGCAGTAGCTGGCTCAGGCGTCGTCGCATTCGGCGCATGTGCTGGGTTCCATCCTCCGGTGCGTGGCATCGCGTGGAGCATCTCTGCTCATCGCGCATGCCGCGGCATTCGATGTACTGGCCGTCGAATGCATCGGTTATCCGATGTGCTATCGACGTCCCACTTTGCAGCCGCCGCCCGCACGGGCGATGGCCATGCAGGCAAGGTATCAGAGCGCGATGCAGTCGAGGTGAACTCGCGTTCACTCTTTCGATCGCGTGGGACACGCGATCGGGATGAATCCCTGGCGCCGCTTACTGTTTTTCGACGTTCAAGAACGGAATCGGCGCACCCGCGTAGATGGCGGCCGGCAACACACCGTTCCATCGGGTGGCCTTGGTCTGCTCCACCTCGATGCGGCGCAGTTCGAGCACTTCCTTGTTCTGCGCCAGCGCCTCGTTCTGCACCTTCAACGCCTCGGCCTGCGCGGTGGCAGCCTTCAGTGTGGCATACGCCTCACCGTCTGCCCGGGCGCGCAACGCGTTCGCCTCGGCCTCGGCGATCGCCACTTTCTGCTTCTGCTCGGCCTCGACGGTCTTGAGCTTGTTTTCCGCGCCCAGGCGCAGCTGTTCTTGCGTGACCTTCTCGTTGATCGCGCTCATGTACGAGGGCGAGAAGGCGAAGGTGCGCATATCGATGTTGATCACGGAGGCGCCGTACTGGGCGAGTTTCGCGCGGAGCGCCGCGTTGATGTCGCTGGAGACCTTGGCGCGTTCGGCGATCAGGTCGGGCGCGCTGTACTTCGCGGTGACCGCCTTGAAGATTTCCTGCGTCGCGGTCTGCACGTACGACGACAGGTCGCCGTCATGCGAATATTTTTCGTAGACCTCGGCGACGCGATCGGTGGCGATCGAGTAGCGCACGGTCAGGCTCACCTTCACCGGCTGGGTGTCGGAGGTGCTGCCTTCCGCTTCCTCGATATCGGCCTGCTCGGCGCGGATGCTGAATACGCTGAGCTTCTGCCATGGCGGCAGAATCACCAGCCCTTCGTCTTCGACGTGGCTGATCTTGCCGAACGAGGTGACCACGCCACGAAAGCCGGTGGGTACTGTGTAGAACGGCCAGACCATGACCAGTACGACGATGCCGATGACCAGCCCGATCGCGTACTTCGCCAGTTTGGCGCCCGAGAAGTTCAGCATGTTGTTTCCCCTGTGTGTATTGCGTGCTCTATGAAGGAAAAACCAGAGCGTCGTGTTTGATTTGCTAATACGGTCTGCGACCGTATTAGCCGGCCTTGTCCCCTGCCTTATGCGCGATCCAGGCACCGACCACCGCGGACACGTACGGGATCGATTGCGCGGCGAGGATGAACATCCACAGCGTGCCTTCGATGTAGCGCGTGCCGTAGCCCAGCGCCATGCCGACGATGCACAGCATCAGCGCGACCGCCATGAACATCTCCTCGCGCACCGGTGCGAAGGCGGCGAAGCCCGACTCGCCGAGACGCCGGCTCTTGGCGGTGACCACGAACGAGGTCTTCTCGCGCGTGAGGCCGTGCAGGATGCCGCGCGCGATCGCGTGGCTGAGGCCCATGCTGGCCAGCGAGGCCATCAGCGTGTCGTACCAACTGCACGGCACGCGGGCGCGGTACAGCACGATGCCGAAGATTGCCTTGGCGAAGAAGAAGCCGATCACCGGGATCAGGAACAGCTGCATCGGCAGGCTGAAGTACTGCGGCAGGGCGATCATGCCGGCGGTCCAGAACAGCGCCATCAGGGTGAAGATCAGGTGCAGCGCGTCGGCGAACCAGCTGAACCAGCCGGTGAGGAAGTGGAAGCGCTGGCCGGAGGTTAGCGGCCCCTTGCGCACCATCCAGCTCCAGCGGCCCTTGAGGATCTGCATCGCGCCGAACGCCCAGCGGTAGCGCTGGCTCTTGTACGCCTTGAAGTCGGCCGGGGTGAGGCCCTTGCCCATCAGCTCGTCGACGTAGACCAGCTCGTAGCCGGCGTGCATCAGGCGCAGGCCCAGTTCGGCGTCCTCGCAGATCGTCCACTCCGACCAGCCGCCGGTGCCTTCCAGCGCGTTGCGCCGGACCATGGTCATGGTGCCGTGCTGGATGATCGCGTTGCGCTCGTTGCGATGGTGCATGCCGATGCGGAAGAAGCCGTCGTATTCCCACGCGGTCATGCGGCGGAAGGTGTTGTTCTCGAATTCGCGATGCGCCTGCGGGCACTGCACCACGGCCACCTTCGGATCGTGGAAGTAGCCGGTCAGGGTGGCCAGCCAGTCGCTGCGCACTTCGTAGTCGGCATCGATCACTGCCACCACGTCGGCGCGCGGATCGGTTTCCTTCAGGCCGAAATTCAGCGCGCCGGCCTTGTAGCCGGGCCAGGGTTCCAGATGGAAGAAGCGGAAGCGCCTGCCGAGCTGCTCGCAATAGTCCTGCACCGGCTTCCACACCGCCGGATCCTTGGTGTTGTTGTCGATCACTAGGACTTCGAAATTGGCGTAGTCCAGCGCGGCCAGCGAATCGAGCGTGACGATCACCATCTCCGGCGGCTCGTTGTAGCAGGCCAGGTGGATCGACACGAACGGCTGCTTCTCCGGCGGATCGGGCGTCAGCATGCCGGCCTCGCGCACCCAGCGCCGGCGCCACAGCACCTCGGTGAACTCGAAGCCGTTGATCAGCAGGATGGCGAGGATCGCGATCTGCGCCGGGAACAACAGCACCAGCATGGTCCAGTCGATCCAGCTCAGGTAGAAGTTGAACGGCAGCGTGGCCGACCAGGTGATCAGCCCGCAGGCGAGCTGGATCAGCGCGCAGAAGAAGAACAGGCCGAGCAGCTTGAAGCGGCTGAAGCGGCGCGCGAACCAGACCATCGGCAGCAGCGCGAGCAGGCTGGCGGCCAGCGCCTTCCACGGCCATGCGGTGTCCTCGGTGACCAGTCCGGTGAACGGGAACTTCAACTGGCGGTCGGCGTTGAAGAGACCCCAGTAGGCGCCGGTGCGGCCTTCACCGAGGCCTTCCTTCCACGGCTGATCGAAGGCCTCGAACAGGTAGTAGTCGATGTCCCGTGCCTTGGCCACGTTGAGCCAGTTGCGGTCGAAGATCGCCTCGTTAGAGATCGACGGCTTGGCATAGGCCTGGCGATCACCGTTGGACGGCCAGCCGATTTCGCCGACCACGATGTGCTTGTTCGGATACTGCCGCTGCACGGCTTCGTAGGCACCCAGCGCTTGCCCGATGGCCGGATCGTCGGCCGGATTGACGTAGTTGCCCGTGGGCACGCCATTCCAGAACGGGAACAGGTGGATGGTGATGAAGTCCACGTGCTGGACCAGCTCGGGGTACTTCAACCAGACGTAATCCGGCTCGGCGATCGACACCGGTTGGTGCAGCGCGGCGCGCACACGGTCGAGGTAGGCCATCATCTGTTCGGCGGTGAGGTCGCCGCGATAAAGCACCTCGCTGCCGACGATCACCCGGTGGATGGTGTCGGGATACTGCCGCGCCATCGCGATCAGCGTGGTGATCTCGCGCTCGTTGTTGTCCAGCCGCTTGTCGATCTCGGCGCCGGCCATCACCTTCAGGCCGCGCTGCTGCGCCAGCCGGAAGATCTGCGGGTTCAGCTGCGTGTTGTAGGTGCGGACGTGGTTGGTGTACTTGCCGAGCAGGGTCAGGTCGCTGTCGATCTGCGCATCGTTGGGGAAGCTCGGATTGGGCGGCAGCGGGGTCTGGTAGCGTTGGTACGGCGCCAGCGCGAAGCCGCCGATCTGGCCATGCCAGTCGCCAGGGCCGTGCGGCAGATTGCTGTACCACCACAGCCCGATATTCAAGGCCGCCACGACCAGTGCGAGCAGGATGGCGGTGAGCCATGGAAAACGGCGATCGTGGTTTGCGGGTACGGCGCTCAAAAAAATTCCCGGTGATGCCCCGTCACGGAGGCGTGCAAAGCTTCGCGAGCTTACCGAATGCGCGTCGGCGGGCCAACCCGAGCGCCGCTTTCCACCAAACTCCGTGGCCACATGCTATCTGGCACTTCCTCTGCGACACGTGATCTTTGCTAGCCTCTCCGTCGCCGCATTCCGCCGGCCGCAAGGATAGAAATCCGTGAATATGCCCCTGAAGACCGTGACCGCCGCCGTCGCGCTGGCGCTCTCGACCCTGGCCGCTGCGCAGCCGAAGGATGCCGACATCGTGCGCGCCCAGCTGGATAACGGCCTGCGCGTGGTGATCGTGCGCGATGCGCTGGCCCCGGTGGTGACCTCGGAGATCAACTACCTGGCCGGCTCCGACGAGGTGCCAGACGGCTTTCCGGGCACCGCGCATGCGTTGGAACACATGATGTTCCGCGGTAGCCCGGGCCTGTCGAAGGACCAACTGGCCGCGGTGGCCGCCAACATGGGCGGCGAATTCAACGCGCAGACCACGCAGAGCGTGACCCAGTATTACTTCGTGGCACCGGCGCAGGACCTCGACGTGGCGTTGCGCGTGGAAGCCACGCGCATGCGCGGGCTCGACCTGGCGGACGCCGAATGGGCCAAGGAGCGCGGCGCGATCGAACAGGAAGTGTCGCGCGACCTCTCCAGCCCGAACTTCAAAGCCTATTCGCAGCTGCAGGCGCAGCTATTCGATGGCTCGCCATACGCGCACACGCCGCTGGGCACGCGCGAGTCGTTCGACAAGACTACCGCCGCGGCCCTGCGCAGCTTCCACGACCGCTGGTATGTGCCGAACAACGCGATCCTGGTGATTGCCGGCGACGTCGATCCGGCCGCCACCCTGGCCAAGGTGAAGGCGCAGTTCGGCGACATCCCGCGCAAGGACATCCCGGCGCGACCCACCTTCAACTTCAAGCCATCGGCGGCGAAGCTGGTGCAGCTGCCTACCGACAATCCCTACGGTTCGGTGTACCTCGCGTATCGCTGGCCGGGCATGCACGAGCGCGATTACGCCACCGGGCAGATCCTCAGCCAGGCGCTCGGTTCACAGCGTGCCGCGCTGTTCGGCATGGGCATGACCGGCAAGGCGCTGTTCGGCGCCTTCGCCGACCAGTCGATGCCGGAGGCCGGTGTGGGCATGGCGGTCGGCATCTTCCCGCGCGGCGGCGATGCCAAGCCGGTGCTGGCCGAGATGCAGGCGATCCTCGCCGAGGCGGCTGGCAAGGGCGTCGATCCGGCCCTGGTCGAGGCGGCCAAGCGCAAGGCGATCGCCGAGCTGGAATTCAAGAAGAACTCGGTGGAAGGCCTGGCCAATACATGGTCGGATGCACTGGCGTTCCAGGGCGCGGATTCGCCCGACGCGATCAAGCAGGCGCTGGAGGCGGTCACGCCCGCGGCGGTGAGCGCGCTGGCCAAGCGCATCTTCGACCCCGCGCATGCGGTCACCGCGATCCTGACGCCGGAAAGCTCGGGCAAGCCGACCGCAGACAAAGGCTTCAGCGGCGCCGAGAGTTTCGCCTCCAGCCCGGACAAGCCGGTGACCCTGCCGGACTGGGCCGCGCAGGCCTTCGCCAAACTCGAGGTGCCGCGTTCGACGATCCATCCGACTTCGACCGTGCTGCCCAACGGCCTGCGCCTGATCGTGCAGCCGGAAAACATCAGCGACACCGTGGAAGTGTTCGGCGGCATCCGCACCAACCAGGATCTGCAGGCGAGCAAGGGCGACGATGGCATCGCCGACGTGCTCGGCGGACTGTTCCCGTTCGGCACCGCCAGCCTGGATCGCCTGCAGTTGCAGCAGGCGCTCGATGCGATCAGCGCGAAGGAAAGTGCCGGCTCCAGCTTCACGCTGTCGGTGCCGTCCGCGCATTTCGCCGAGGGCATGCGCCTGCTAGCCGACAACGAACTGCATCCGGCGCTGCCGGCGCAGGGCTTCGCAGTGGTGCAGCAGCAGGTGGCCGGTTTCATCGCGGGTGTGGTGCAGTCGCCGGATTTCCTCGCCGAGTTCGGTCTCAACCAGGCGCTGCTGCCGAAGGACGATCCACAGCTGCGCCATCCCACGCCACAGAGCGTGGCCGCGCTGAACCTGGACAAGGTCAAAAGCTATTACGCGCAGACCTTCCGGCCGGACCTGGCGACCATCGTGATCGTCGGCAAGGTCGATCCGGCGCAGGCCAGGCAGGTCGTCGAGCAGAGCTTCGGTGCGTGGAAAGCCACCGGCAACAAGCCCGCGGTCGACTATGCCGCGGTGCCGCCGAACAAACCCGGTCACCTGCAGGTGCCGGACAGCAGCGCCTCGCAGGACAGCGTGCAGATGGCGCAGACCATCGATGTGACGCGCGACGACGACACGCGCTTCGCGCTGATGCTTGGTAACGAGGTGCTGGGCGGCGGCTTCTACGCGTCGCGGCTCTACCACGACCTGCGCGATAAGCGCGGCCTCGTCTATACAGTCAGCACGGACTTCGACCTGGACAAGCACCGCGGCACCTATACCGTGTCGTTCGGCAGCGATCCGGACAAGGTCACGCCGGCCGCCGCCTTGGTAGTGCAGGACCTCAAGCAGATGCAGAACGAGCCGGTATCCGCCGACGACCTGAGCCGCGCGAAGGGCATCCTGCTGCGGCAGATTCCACTCGGCGAATCCAGCTTCCACTCGATCGGCGGCCAGCTGCTGCGCTACGCGCAGGAAGACAAGCCGCTGGACGAAAGCACGATTGCCGGCCAGCGCTACTTCGAACTCACCGCACCCGACGTGCAGCAGGCGTACAAGCAGCATGTGCGCCCGGATGCCTTCGTCACCGCGGTGAAAGGCCCGACGCCGAAGAGCTAAGGCAGGTTCCGCGAATCTGGTTTTTGCCCGTCATTGCGATGGGCACTTTTCAAAAAAAGTGAGGCTGTGCGGGTTGGGTTCCACTGTGCTTGGAATACCGAAGGAGCGGAGCGCGAATTTGCGAAGAGATCGAACATTCAAGCCGCAAATTCTTGCCGGATTGACCCGCGTCAGATCCCATGCACCAATGGCCGCGTTGGGGCTGTAACCGGAAATTTCTCGGCTCGACGCAGTTGTGCAGACGGAAAGCAGACAAGCGTCGGGCTTAATGTCATTGGGGAGTTGTTTCATGAAAGCGCAACTTCAGAAACTGCTGGCTGTGTTGATCACCAGCGCATTGGCCGGCGTCGCGAGTATGTCTGCCAGTGCGCAGGCGCAATCCGCTTCGCAAGCGGACGGAGATCAAGCGGCGTCCACCGCGCAGACTCCGGATCAGACGTCGACGGAGGCGGGTTCACAGAAAGTAAAGACGCTGGAAGCCGTGCATGTCACCGGCTCGATGATTCGCAGTGTGGATGTGGAGCTGGCCCAGCCGGTGGTCACCATTTCCGCACAGGACATCCAGCGCCAGGGCTTCGCCACGGTCGGCCAGTTTCTGCAGAACCTCACGGCGGCGAATGTCCCCGACATCAGCAAGTCCGATTCGCTCGACGGCGGCCCTGACGTCGGCGGCAGTTATATCAATCTGCGCGGATTGAGTGCGGTACGCACGCTGGTGCTGATCGATGGCAAGCGCATGGGCACGTCATACGACGGCCTCACCAATCTGGACACGATCCCTACCTCGATCATCGATCACATCGATGTGCTGGCCGACGGTGCCTCGGCCATTTACGGTTCGGATGCGATCGCCGGCGTCATCAATATCATTACCAAAAAAGATTTCAACGGGATGCAGCTGGACACGTACAACGGCCAGTACATGCCGCACCACGACGGCAACCAGCAGCAGTACGCGTTCACCGCAGGCAAGAGCACCTCGCGCTGGTCGATCATGTTTTCCGCGCAGTACCAGGATCAAGATGCGATCGGCGCGGCGCGGCGCCCGTACAGCGCGTATCCGTTGACCAACCTGCATCCGTATGACGGCCTGGCCCCCTTGGGCGCGTATGGGCAGATCCTCAATCCGGCGACCGATCCGGTCAACAATCCGAATGGTCTGCCGCTGATCCTCAACGCCGGTGGCGATCCGCGCAATATCGCCGACTACCATCCGCAGATATCGCCGACCTATGGCAATAATGGCGAGGTGATCGCTCCGGGCGACACGTATAACGTCAATTATCAAAACTCGTTGCAAAGCAGCACCAATATGAAGAATGCCTTTCTGCAAGGGCATTACGATCTGCAGAGCAACCTCACCGCCAATTTCAGTGCGAGCTACAACGAGCAGGGCAATACCTCGCTGCTTAACGGCTATCCGCTGTCCACGTCCGGTCTGGTCGATCCCGAGCAGCCGCAATTCACCAATCTCGCGCTTTCGCAGTACAGCTACTACAACCCTTACAACGCCGTGGGGCAAACGCCGCAGGACATCGATTTCCAACGCCTGGTGCTCGAGGCGCCGCGCCTCAGCGTCAACAAGGTGAAGAATTACCGTTACAGCGTGGGCCTGGAGGGCAACTTCAGCCTCGGCGAGCATCTATTCAACTGGGATGCGAACTATTACGACACCAAGTACGAGGGCACCATCCTCAATACCGGCAATTTCTATCTGCCCAATCTGCAGAACGCGCTGGGGGCGTCATTCCTCGGTGCCAACGGGGTCGCGCAATGCGGTACGCCGGATAATGTCATCGCAGGCTGCGTGCCGTTGAATGTGCTGGCCGGCCCGGGCGGCTGGACTCCGGCGATGCTCAACTATGTCGAGACCAATGGCTACGAGCATTACGGCAGTCAGGAAAAAGGGCCGCAGGTCGACTTGAGTGGCGACCTCTATCAATTGCCGGGCGGCGACCTGACCTTTGCGGTCGGCGCGTCGCATCGCACGATCTCCGGTTACGACATACCGGATGTCCCCTCCGGACAGGGCCTCACCACCAATCTCGCCGGCCAGCCGACCAGTGGCTCGTATGGCGTCAACGAAGCCTATGCCGAGATCAACTTGCCCTTGCTCAAGGATCTGCCACTGGCGCAGTCGCTGAGCCTCGATCTGGCCCGACGCTTTTCGCATTACAGCAACTTCGGCGACACCCGCAATAATTCCTTCAAGCTGACCTGGAAGCCCTTCGACGATCTGCTGGTACGCGCCAGCTACGGCACCGGCTTCCGCGCGCCGACTGTGGGTGACCTGTTCGGTGGCGTCACTTCGACCTATCCGGGGTACATCGATCCGTGTGACGTGACCTATGGCCTTGCCCGCTATAACAACACGGTGGCGAAGAACTGCGCCAACGGCATCGGCGGCCAACCCGCACTCAGTGCGCAGGCGCTGGCACAGGCGGGGCTGGGTGCGGAATATGCGAACGGCTTCGGTCAGGAACAGTCGCCGGGCAACCTGGTGAGCAGCCCTGGCGGCGCTCCCGTCTATGCAGCCTTTACCCAGGGCGGTTATCGCGGGCTGAAACCGGAAACGTCGGACAGCGCGCAGATCGGTTTTGTGTACAGCCCGAGTTATCTCACCGGCTTCAACACCACCATCGACTGGTACAAGTACAAGGTGCGCAACGTCATCTCGCAGATCGGCCCGGACGAGGTGCTCGACAATTGCTATCAGCTGGGCATCGCGGCCGACTGTGCGCTGTTCCAGCGCAATGCCGCCGACAACTACCAGGTGAGCGGCTTGTTCATGGGCGAGGAAAATCAGGGCTATCTGGATACCAGCGGCTACGACATCGATTTCGCCTATAGCCTGCCCAAGTTCTCGTTCGGGCAGTTCAAGCTGGATTCGCACTCCACCTACGTCGTGAAGAACAACACCTTGCAGTACCCCGGAGTGCCGGTCAGCTACGACAACGGGCTCGGATCCAACTGGCGGCTGCGCTCCAACTTCAGCATCGCATGGGATTACCGCGACTTCGGCGCGCAATGGACGCTGCGCTATTTCTCGCCGGTCAAAAATGCTTGCTACGACCCGCAGAACACCACCATCCCCTGCACGCTGCCGAACTACTACGAACCGGGAACCGGCATTTCGCCGCAGACGCAGGTTCCGTCGGTCACCTTCAATGACGCTCAGGTCTATTGGAACACGCCCTGGCACGCGACGATTTCGCTGGGCGCCAACAATATCTTCAACCGGGTGGCGCCTTACTTCTACGGCGGCAGTGGTTCCGACACGCAGTTTGCGTATAACGCTTCGTATGACTACGGCCGTTTCGTCTACGCGCGCTATAGCCAGAAGTTCTGATTTCCGCGACTGACCGATTCGCCGGAGCCTACATCGCTCCGGCGAGAAGTCATGCGTAACCTGCTTGATTACTTCAGCAGCGAGCGCAGCATCCAGGCGGTCTTCTCGTGCTCCTTCAGCCGCCCGGTGACCAGGTCGGCGGTGCCTTCGTCGCCGGCGCCGTCGGCCACCTTGATCGTCTCGCGCGCGGTATGCGCGGCGATCTCGTGCCCTTCGACCAGCTGACTGACCATTTCCTTCCATTCCGGCACGCCGGCCTCTTCCTTGATCGAGGTGAGCTTGCCGAACTGGCTGTACGAGCCGGGCGCGAACACGTCCAGCGTGCGGATGCGCTCGGCCACTTCGTCGGCGGCCAGCCACAGCTCGTTGTACTGCACCTCGAACATGGTATGCAGGCTGTTGAAGTTTGCGCCGGTGATGTTCCAGTGGAAGCTGTGCGTCTTCAGGTACAGCGAATAGGTGTCGGCGAGCAGCTTGGACAGCCGCTTGGCGACCGCTTGGCGATCTTTCTTGGCGATGCCGATGGAAATGGCCATGGTGACTCCTGTGCGAGAAAGTAGAGATGTCCAAAGCAGCTTAACCAAGCGGTCGACCGCCGTGAAATGAATCCTGCCGATGCGACCGATAGCCAACGGCTATCATGTACGGTCGTATGAACGATTCTTCTGCCACTCCCGCCCATCCTCCCGCCGATGCCCGCCTGCGCGCATTGCGCAAGGCGCTGGAGAAAACGTCGAGCCGCGACTTCGGCCGCCTGCTCGGACGCTGGCGCGGACTTTCGCGCCGCCCGGACGAAACCAAGCTGACGGCGCTGGCCGCGGACATCGAGACCTCCGCGGCGAAGCGACGTGCCCGCGTGGCCGCCAAGCCAGCGATCCGGCTCGACGAATCGCTGCCGATCACCGCCCGCGCCGACGACATCGTCGCGCTGATCCGCCAGCACCAGGTGGTGGTGATCGCTGGCGAGACCGGTTCGGGCAAGACTACCCAGCTGCCCAAGCTGTGCCTCGCCGCCGGGCGCGGCGAAGCCGGCATGATCGGCTGCACCCAGCCGCGTCGATTGGCGGCCCGTTCGGTCGCGCGACGCGTGGCCGAGGAACTCGGCACCCAGCTCGGCGAGCAGGTCGGTTTCCAGGTGCGCTTCAACGACCAGGTCAGCGAGCGCAGCCTGATCAAGTTCATGACCGACGGCATCCTGCTGGCCGAGACGCAGGGCGATCCGTGGCTGTCGGCCTACGACACCCTCATCATCGACGAGGCGCACGAGCGCAGCCTCAACATCGATTTCCTGCTCGGCTACCTCAAGCGGCTCGCCGTGAAGCGGCCGGAGCTGAAGATCATCGTCACCTCGGCGACGATCGACACCGCGCGCTTCGCCGAACATTTCGACGGCGCGCCGGTGGTCGCGGTGGAAGGCCGCGCCTATCCGGTCGAACTGCGCTGGCGACCACTCGATGCGCTCGGCGCGCAGCGCGGCCGCGAGATGCAGCAGGGCGGCGCCGAACATATCGCAGCGGTGCTGGACGAGATCACCGCCGAAGACCCGCGCGGCGACGTGCTGGTGTTCCTGCCCGGCGAGCGCGAGATCCGCGATGCACACCTGCTGTTGTCGCGCCGGCAGTACCGCGAAACCGAGATCATGCCGCTGTATGCGCGGCTCTCCGCCGGCGACCAGGATCGCGTGTTCAAGCCGGGCTCGAAGCGGCGCGTAGTGCTGGCGACCAATGTCGCCGAGACCTCGCTGACCGTGCCGCGCATCCGCTACGTGATCGACACCGGCACCGCGCGAGTGAAGCGCTACAGCCAGCGCAGCCAGCTGGAGCGACTGCATGTGGAACCGATCGCGCAGGCTGCCGCTGACCAGCGCAAGGGACGCTGCGGCCGTGTCGGGCCGGGCATCTGCTATCGCCTGTACGACGAGGCCGACTACGCGAGCCGCGCGGCCTACACCGATCCGGAGTTGCTGCGCTCGTCGCTGGCCAACGTGATCCTGCGCATGCTCGCGCTGCAGCTCGGCGAGGTCGACGAATTTCCGTTCCTGGAGACGCCCGATCCGCGCGTGATCGCCGACGGTTTCCGCCGGCTCACCGAGATCTCGGCGATCGACGAGGCGCGCAAGCTCACCGCGATCGGCCGCATGCTGGCGCGGCTGCCGATCGACGTGCAGCTAGCGCGCATGCTGGTCGAGGGCGAACGGCTGCACAGCCTGCGCGAGATCCTGACCATCGTCAGCTTCCTGAGCATCCAGGATCCGCGCGAGCGTCCCGCCGACGCGCGCCAGCAGGCCGACGCGGCGCATGCCGCCTTCACCGATCCGAAATCCGATTTCGTCGGCGTACTGAACCTGTGGCGCGACTACACCCAGGCGCACGAGGAGCTGACCCAGTCGAAGCTGCGCGACTGGTGTTCGCGGCATTTCCTCAGCTTCATGCGCATGCGCGAATGGCGCGAGTTGCATCGCCAGCTGTTGCTGGTGGTGCAGGAGCTCGGCTGGAAGTTCGATCCGGCATCGATCGCACCGGTCGTTGCGGGCGCCGCGCCGAAGGTCGCGACCGGCCAGCGTCGCGGCCGTGGCGGCGCGCCGGCACGTAAAAGCGATACCGCGAAAACCGCGCCTGCACCTGCACCGGCGCCGTCATCGGCATCGGAAACCGACGAGCAGGCCGCCAGCCGCCAATACGAAGCCATCCATCGCTGCCTGCTGGCCGGCCTGCCGACCCAGGTCGGGCGCAAGGACGAGAAGGGCGTCTACCTCGGCACGCGCGAGCGGCGCTTCCAGGTATTTCCTGGTTCGGCGCTGGCCAAGGTGCCGCCGAACTGGATCTTCGCCGCACAGATTCTCGATGTCGGCGGCAAGGTATGGGGCATGATGTGCGCCCGCGTCGAGCCGTTGTGGATCGAGCAGCAGGCCGCGCACCTGCTGCGCGCCAGCTGCCGCGACGAGCACTGGTCGAAGAAGCGCGGCACTGTGGTCGCCTACGAGCAGGTCAGCCTGTTCGGCCTGACCCTGGTCGAGCGACGTCCGGTGACGTTCCAGGCGCAGGACCCCGTGCTGGCGCAGCAGATTTTCCTGCGCGAGGCGCTGGCGCGTTGTGACATCGACACCCGGCTGGATTTCGTGCGCGCCAACCAACGCGTGATCGAGGAGGTGCGCGGCATCGAGGCGAAGCAGCGTCGCGAAGGCCTGCTGCGCCATGAGGACGAACTGGTCGGCTTCTTCGAGGGCAAGCTACCCGGTGATGTATCCGGCACGCGCGCGCTGGAGGCGTGGTATCGCAGTGCGCGCCCGGCCGAGCAGGCTGCGATGCGCTGGTCGATCGACGACGTCATGGTCGGCGGCGCCGGGCTGGACCCGCGCGCGTTTCCGGCCAGTCTGGAGATCGTGCCGGCGGTTCACGGCGATACGCCGGCCGCAGCACAGCGCTATCGATTGGAATACCGCTTCGTGCCCGGCGACGAGGCAGACGGCGTGACCCTGCACCTGCCGCTGGCGATGTTGAACGCGCTGCCGGCGGCGCGCTGCGAATGGCTGGTGCCCGGCCTGCTCGGCGAGAAAGTGGCGGAGCTGATCCGCGGCCTGCCGAAGGCCTTGCGGCGCAACTTCGTGCCGGCACCGGATTTCGCTCGCGCCTTCATCGAGGCCGAGGCGCCGCGCGACGAATCGCTGACCAAGGCGTTGGCGGCCTTCCTGCGCAAGACGACCGGCGTCGAGATTGCGCCCGCCGAGTTCGCTCCGGTCGAACTGCCGGCGCATTTCGGCATGCGCTATCGCCTACACGATGAGCAAGGCAAGACGCTGGCGACCGGCCGCGATCTGGCCGCCTTGCGCGGGCAATGGGAAGGCCAGGCGCGCGAGGCGTTCTCGCGCAAGACCGATATCGAGCTGACTCGCGACGAAGTCGTCAGCTGGGATTTCGACGAGATTCCCGCGCAGGTGCGCTCCGACGGTGGCCTGCTGGCCTTTCCGGCGCTGGTCGATCTCGGCGGCGCGGTGGCCTTGCGCGTCTTCGAGCGGCGCGACGAGGCGCTCGCGGCGCACATCAAGGGCGTGGTGCGGCTGCTGCGCAACGCGGTCGGCAGCGATCTCAAGCAGGCGCGCCGACGTTTGCCGATTACCGGCCCGCTGTCGCTGAAATATGCACCGCTGGGCAGCGTCGACAGCCTGCGCGAAGACCTGGCCGAAGGCGGTTTCGACGACCTGCTCGAACGCCATCAGCTCGACGTGCGCAGCGCCGGCGCGTTCGAGGCGCTGCGCACCGTGATGGCACGGGAACTGTTCGCCGCCGCGATGGAGCGGCTCAAGCTGGCCGAACCGATCATCGAGGCGCAGGCCGAACTGAAACCCTGGCTGGAACCGCCGCTGCTCGGCTTCGCCCGCGCCAGCTACGACGACCTGCGCGAACAGCTCGATGCGCTGCTGACGCCTGGCTTCCTGCGCGAGCTGCCGGCCGCGCGGCTGGCGCACTATCCGCGCTATCTCAGGGCCATGCGCCTGCGCGGCGAACGGCTGTGCCAGGACCCGACCAAGGATCAGCAGCGCATGCTGCAGGTATTGCCTTACTGGCGCGAATACCTGCAGCATCGCGCCGCTGGTGACGACCCGGCCGAGCTGTCCGAACTGCGTTGGCTGATCGAGGAGTGGCGCGTTTCGCTGTTCGCGCAGGAGCTGAAGACGGCTGAGCCGGTGTCGGCGAAACGGTTGGCGCGCGCGCTGCAGGGGCTGGCGCAGTTGGCTGACTGACCGGGGCTTGAGGATTGAGGAGAGTCTGAGAGTTTTCGTCTTCTTGGAGAAGGGTTTCGGTCGCCTACGGCGCCCGAGTCACTTTTCTTTGCTGGCCCAAAGAAAAGTAACCCAAAGAAATGGCCTAGGTGAGCCCGCCGCGGCCAAGAGCGTGTGCGATCGTTCCTTGCCGACGTGGTTCGCTACTCACAGAGGAGCTGCCGCCGCTATACCGCGACCGCTCGGGAGCCACGGCAAGAGAGATGGAATAGCAACTTGGAGTTGCAATCGCATGCGAGCATCTCTTGTGACCTCAGCCTGGCGATGCGCAGCAAGCCAGGCTTTCCTCGCCTCGGCCAACGAGCGCTCGCGGCATAGCGGCGGCAGCTCCTCTTGAGTAGCGCCCTACCAGACAAAGCAAAACCTCGCCTGCTTGTAACCTCATCGAGTGGCGTCAGGCCATTTCTCTTGGTTACTTCTCTTTGGGCCAGCAAAGAGAAGTGACTCGGGCGCCGGCAGGCGGCCGAAAGCCCGCCGCAGGCGAGCCAGGTCGCCAAGCACTATCGCGTGGAGAAGTGACTCAGACGCCAATAGGCGACCGAAACCCCTCTACAAGCACAAACGAGAAACCTCAACCGCAGGCAAGCCCAATCGCGCGAAGCGCAAAAATTAAAACAGGCTCAGTGCGTACGCTCGACGTGCGCATCGCCATTGCAGCCGTCCACGTACATCAGCCACGCCCCGAAAAGCGAAGGCTTGACCTTGACCAGCGGGTTGTCCGACGCATTGCAGGACGGCGCATCGGAGCTGGCCTGGGTCCAGGTCTGACCATTGTCGAGCGTGATTACGTTGTGGCCGTTCCAGCCGTTGAAATGGCCGACGATGTGCGCATCGATCTTGCTGCGTTTCTGGTCCGGCATATAGAACACCGGCTTGCCGTCGCTGGTGACTACCTGCTTGGTGGTCTTGGCATGCGCCCCCAGCCAGTTGTCCAGGTTCTGCAGTTCCTGGGGAGACAGCTTGTCCAGTCCGGCGGCCTTGAACTCGGCGGCGGACATACGTTCCTGCAGCGGGGCGACCTGCTCGGCATGCAGCATAGAGGTACCCAACAGCAGGGCGGCGAGCAGCGGAATCAGGCGATAGGTAGGCATACGCCGGATCGTAGCAAGCATTGGTCGGCCGTTATAGAGGGAAGCGGCACCGCCAAACCGCTAGAATGGACAGCCTGTTATGGAGGTTCACACCGTCCATGGTTCAGCCGGGCTCCCCCATCGTCGATCGGGACAACGTCTGGCGTGATCGCCACGCCGGCGCGTCGTCGTGGCTGGCTGCGGCGATGGAGGCCTGCGCAGCGGCGCCGGTCGATCGTGGCGAGTGCGCCGACGTGCTCGACCTGCTGGCGATGCTCGGTTGCGACGAACAGACCCAGGCGGCGGCGCTGTGGTTCGCGCTGGCCGAGGCGGCGCCGGCAACCTGGCAGGAAAAATCCGTCGCCCTGCCGGCCGAACTGCAACGACTGGTGCAGGGACAAATGGCCGCCGGCAAGGTGTGGACCCTGCATGCGCAGCGCTCCGCCGAAGGCAGCGCGGAAGGCCTGCGGCGGTTGCTGCTGGCGATCATCCGCGACCTGCGCGTGGTGTTCATCCTGCTGGCGCGGCAACTCGCGCGTATGCGCGCGGCGGCCACGCTGCCGGAAAGCGAGCGCCAAGCGCTGGCGCGACTGACCAATGATATCCACGCGCCGCTGGCCAACCGACTCGGTATCTGGCAGCTGAAATGGGAGCTGGAAGACCTGGCGTTCCGCCTGCTGCAGCCGGAGGTGTACCGGCGCATCGCCAAGCTGCTGGACGAGCGCCGCGCCGATCGCGAGGGCTTCATCCGCCAGTCGCTGGGCGAACTCCAGCAGGCGCTGGATAACGCAGGCATCGCCGCCGACCTGGCCGGACGGCCCAAGCACATCTATTCGATCTGGAAGAAGATGCAGCGCAAGGCGCTGGATTTCTCCGACCTGTACGACATTCGTGCCGTGCGCATCCTGGTCGGCAGCGTGGCCGACTGCTACGCCGCGCTGGGCCTGGTGCATTCGCTGTGGCCGCATTTGCCGGGCGAGTTCGACGACTACGTGGCGCGCCCCAAGGGCAACGGTTACCGCTCGCTGCATACGGCGGTGATCGGCCCGCACGGCAAGACGCTGGAAGTGCAGATCCGCACGCACGAGATGCATCGCGCCAACGAGCTGGGCGTGGCCGCGCACTGGCGCTACAAGGAGGGTGGCAGCGGCGATGCCGAGTTCGAGGCGAAGATCGCCTGGATGCGCAAGCTGCTCGAACCGCGCGAAGCGACTGGCGAGGGCGAGCTGGCCGCCGACCTGCACGGCGAATTGCTGGAAGATCGTGTCTACCTGCTCACGCCGAAGGGCGAGGTGTTCGACCTGCCGCACGGCGCCACCGTGCTGGACTTCGCCTATCACGTGCACACCGAGGTCGGTCATCGTTGCCGTGGCGCTAAGGTCAATGGCCGCATCGTGCCGTTGACCTTCCAGCCGCACAGCGGCGACCGCGTGGAAATCCTCACCACCAAGATTGCCGAGCCCAGCCGCGACTGGCTGTCCGCCCATCACGGTTACCTCAACACTTCGCGCGCGAAGGAAAAGGTGCGCGCCTGGTTCCGCAAGCTGGCGCACGACAGCAATCTGGTGGCCGGCCGCGTGATCTTCGAACGCGAGATGAAACGGCTGGCCCTGCCGCCATCAGACCTGGTGAAACTCGCCGCGCATTTCCATCTGAAGAACCACGACGAGCTGCTCGTCGCGCTGGCGCTGGGCGAGGTGGCACCGGGACAGATGGCGCGCGTGCTGCAGGAGGAAGCACAGCCGCCGCCGCTCGAATCGAGGGTGACCCAGTCGACCTCGCCGGTGGCATCGCGGCATGCCGTGATCGATCACGCCGCGCTGCGCATCGAGGGCGTCGGCAACTTGCTCACTGTGCTGGCGCGCTGTTGCCAGCCGCTGCCTGGTGATCGCGTGCGCGGCTTCGTCACGCGCGGCCGCGGCGTGTCGGTGCACCGGGCCGACTGCGCCAGCTTGGCGCGGCTGGCGCGGCGCGATCCGGACCGCGTCATCGACGTCGAGTGGGGCTCGGCGGCGGCGCAGGCTTACGAGGTGGACATCGAACTCAGTGGCTACGATCGCAAGGGTTTGCAGAAAGACGTCGCTGGCGTGATCAGCAACGCGTCGATCAACATCATCGCCTCGTCCAGCCGCATGTTCGCGCGCACCGGCGAGGTGGAAATGCGCTTCACCCTGCGCGTGCGCGACTACGAGCAGTTGTCCACCTTGCTGGCCCGACTGGTGGCCTTGCCCAATGTGGTGGACGCGCGGCGCATTGGCGCGGCTTGATCAAGTAGATATTTCAACGCAGCTTCGATGGCTGCCCGGTCTGTGGCGTCCAGGCGATTCTTTCCGGGCAGTGCCGGGTAGGCTTGCCGCAGGCCAAGGAGCCGGTCCAGCCGCGCTTTTGAGGTAAGCATGTCCACGGTGACCACAGCGTGTTTCTGCGCGAGCGCGGCACTCAGTCCACGTGCTTTGAACAATGCTGACAAGGGCTGGCACATGGCGGCCGATATACGTGTTGCGAGCCGCTCGGCGAGGTGCGGGAAGGCAAGTCCTTCGGCAATGATCAGGCGTTGCAGGCCAATCGCCGCACGCCATGTCATCAGTTGCAGCAACAGTTCGCAAAAGCGGCTGATCTGATTGATGTCGAGTTGAGCGGCGCTGGGTGCAGGGTCGAGCGTTGGCACCGACTCCTCGAACAACGCGATCGAATGATCGATCACTGCCTCCAGCAACTGCTCCTTCGAGCCGAAGTTGTTGTACACCGTGCGCTTGGTGGTGGCGGCGCGCACGGCGATATCGTCCATCGAGCTGTTGCCGAACCCGTTTTCGATAAAGGCGTCCTTGGCCGCCATCAGGATCGGGTCAGACTTTCGCATCGTAGGGCCTGCGCGGTGGGTACGAGTTGTTCATGGTGTGGCTTGATTGTCGTTTTTGCAAAGTATACTATACGGTATAGTTCGAGCGGGCCGCGGCAAACAAGCGTTCTCGGCGCCGCGAGTATGCCGCCGTTGCGACGCTGATCTCATACGAGTGACCCCATCAGCGTGATCCCACAGGCGAATTCCGGACATGATCCAACTCTCGTCGTATCCCCGCCAAGCCGATCTTTCCAACTGGCGCACTGCTCCTCACAACCGTTGGGCGTTTCACAACGTCGACAAGATCATCGCCACGGCGTCGGTGGAAAACGACCCGGCGGACATTTCCGTGCTTGTGCCTGCATCCAGGCGCTTCGGCGGTTCACTGTTGGGGAAACTTGCGCTCGGCGCAATCGGTACAGACGCAGTGGTCGTACTCCACGGTGGCAGAATCGTGTTCGAGTGGTATGCCAGAGGCAATGATGCGCATACGCCGCACATCCTGATGTCTTCCACCAAAGCAGTTATCGGCCTGCTGGCTGGCATGCTGCACGAGCGGGGCGATCTCGATCTGAATGCTCTGGTGTCGGCCTACGTGCCGGAGATCGCGTCGACTGCCTACCAGGGCGCTACGCTACGCAACCTGCTCGACATGCGCACTGGCATCGCTCTCGATGCTTCGCAGCAGCACGCCTATGATGCCGCGACAAACTGGGAGCTTCTGGCTTCCGGCGAAACAAGCGCGGGACTCGCCGCTTTTTTTGAGCATATGACTGCTCCGCCGCGGCCGCACGACACGCCGTTCCGCTACATTTCGGCGAATACCGATCTGCTTGGCTGGGCGATTGAACGAGCCACCGCCCGGACCATGGCCGAGTTGCTGAGCACATGGCTCTGGAAGCCCATGGGCGCGGAGAGCAACGCGTACATGACGGTCGATTGCAAGGGGCTGGCTCGTTGCACCGGCGGATTCTGTGCCACCGCTCTAGATTTTGCGCGGATCGGCCAGTTGATCGTCGACAACGGGCGACGCGGGATTCATCAAATAATCCCGGAGCAGGTCATCGACGACATCGCGAACAACGGCGATGCCGAGGCTTGGCGAAACGGCGAATGGGGAAAGTCATTTGCCGCGATCAGCGAAAACATGCGCTATCGCAGTGGCTGGTATCTGCTCGACGATCAGCCCAAAACCATCTTTGCAATGGGAGTCTATGGACAAAACCTGTTCGTAGACCGGGCCAACAAGATCGTGGTCGCGAAGTTCTCGTCCTGGAAGAAGCCCATCGATTATCTGCCGCTTGGATTGACGCACAAATGGTATGAAAGGCTTCAACGGTCGTTGATTGCCAGGGCAGGTCGTTGAATCGATTTGGCCGCCTACTAAAGTCATAGTTGACAAGCAATCTGCTTTGCGCAAGCATCAACTATAAGCATAGTAGATGGAGCGGTGTCGTGATGAAGATCAGCCTGACCGACCGCGAAGCGAACGTCATGCAGGCGTTGTGGGACCATGGCCCCTCCGTGGTAGCCGAAGTGCGCGAGCGGTTGGACGACAAGCTCGCCTATACCACCGTGTTGACCGTACTGCGCACGCTCGAAGCCAAGGGTTATGTCGGGCACGACGAGGAAGGCCGCGGGCATCGTTACTTCGCCAGCGTGAAACAGCAGCAGGCGCGCAAGAGTGCCTTGCTTCACCTCACCGACAAGCTCTTCAAGGGTTCCGCCGAACTGCTGTTCACGCACTTCGTCACGGACCAGAAACTGACCCCGGAACAGATCCAGCGCATGCGTCGGCTGCTCGCGCAGAAATCCGATGGCGCGAAGTCCGACGACAAGAAGTCCGACGAAGGAAAACGCTGATGGCCGCCTGGATGATCTACGTCGTCGTGGTGAGTGCGGCCTTGAGCGTGGCCGCCTGGCTTGCCGAACAGGCCGCGCGCCAGCGCCGCACGTCGAGCCGGTGGCTATGGGTGCTGGCGCTGGTGGCATCCCTGTTGCTGCCCACGATCGTCTCGTCGGTATCCATCCAGATGCCCGACATGTTCCGCTCGGCCTTGCCGCAAAAACCGATCGTCCTGCGCGATGCCGCCACCATGCGGCTGCCATCGGCCATCACCGATTGGGTGGTGCCGGAGTGGACCGTCGCATCGCCACATCGCCCGGTGCTTTTGCCCTATCTGTGGGGCGCGACATCCGCCGGTATCCTGATCGTCTTGGTGCTCGGTGCGGGCCTGCTGTATCGACGCCGACGTGGCTGGACCAACGCCATACTCGGCGGGACATCGGTTTTCGTTGCGCCGGATATCGGCCCTGCCGTGGTGGGCTTGCTGCGTCCGCGCATCGTGGTGCCGGCCTGGTTATTGCAGGCGTCGGTCGCACAGCAAGAGTTCGTGTTGGCGCACGAGCAGGCGCATCTGGATGCGCTCGACCCGCAAGTACAAGCGATGGCGTGGTGCCTGTTGCTGGCGATGCCCTGGAACCTGCCGCTTTGGTGGCAGCTGCATCGGCTTCGTCGCGCCATCGAAGTCGATTGCGATGCGCGCGTCGTGCGCCATGGGCAACGCGATGTCGCCGCTTATGGCGAAGCCCTGATCGAGGCTGGACAACATCGTTCGGCTCATATCGGCGCCATGACGGCCATGTCGGAATCCTCGTCATTTCTCGAACAGCGGATCAGGATCTTGCTGCTGAAGCCCGCGAAATGGGCGCGCCTGGTGTCGCTGGTGCTGGCCTGCATGTCGGTCGAAATCGTTGCGGTGGCCGCACAGGTCAGTCCGCCGGATGCGCAGAACACCGGTGCGATAGCCGAACAGCACGTCAAGGTTCCGCGCAGCGTGCTGGAAAGCTATGTGGGCACGTACCAGTTCGGCCCGTCCCTGCTTATCACCGTCACGCTCAATGGCATGCAACTGGCCGCCCAGATGACCGACCAGGACGCGCTGGAGATATTCCCCAGCAGCGAGACGGAATTCTTTTACAAAGTCGTCGACGCACGCGTCAGTTTCGTTCGCGATGCGCAGGGCCGGGTCACCACGTTCATCCTGCACCAGAATGGTCGGGACATGGTGGCGGCGCGCATCGATGCCGCGGTAGCTGCTCAAATCAGCGCCTTCGTGGCGACGAGAGTAAAAAATCAGCAGCCATTTCCCGGCAGTGAGGCTGCCTTACGCCGCCTGCTCGACGATGGCGATGACCCGCGCGGCATGAGCCCGCAACTTGCGCAAATCAGGCACACCCAATACCAACGCAGGCTGGAATCACTCGCGCCCCTGGGGTCGGTCATCTCGTTCGAATTCATCGGCGTTGCGCCAAACGGCTGGGACAAATATCTGGTGCGTCGTCAGCACGGCACCGAACAGGTGGATTTTGTGCTCGACGGGGATGGGATCATCACCGGCGCGATTTACGGTCTTTAAAGCGGGCTTTCGCAAGCACATCGACGAGTCTTCACGCGGCCACGCCGCTGAGTTACTGCGCTCAAATCACGAGTAAGGAGTTCGCATGAAATATGTATCGGCCATGCTGGGCCTGCTGTTTGTTGGCGTCTGTTCCGCCGCCAGTACACCCTTGTTGCCCACGCGCATCGGCGACGCCGTCAACCAGCGCATCGCTGTGGGCGAATATCCGGCCATGGTGATCGCCGTGGTGGATGGTGACCGCAGCGCGGTCTACGGCTTCGGCAAGCTCGATGACGGCAAGCAGCCAGATGCCGCCACCGTGTTCGAGATTGGCTCCGTTACCAAGACCTTCACGGCGCTGCTGTTGTCGCAGCAAGTCACCGCCGGCAAGCTGACATTGGACGAGCCGGTAGCATCGTTATTGCCGGGCTTTGCCATTCCATCGCGCGACGGCAAGACAATCACGCTCGGAAACCTGGCGATGCAGCACTCCGGGCTCCCACGCATGCCGACGAATTTCGTACCCGCAAATCCGGAGGATCCTTACGCCGACTATGGAGTCGACAAACTCAAGGCGTTTCTCGCCGGCTATACCTTGTCGCGCGATCCGGGTGCGAGCTACGAGTACTCCAATCTGGGTGTCGGGCTGCTTGGCTATGCGCTGGGGCAGCGGGCTGGGACGGGTTACGAAAAGCTGTTGCAGCAGCAGATCCTCAATCCCCTGGGCATGCACAGCAGCAGCATCACACTAAGCGATGCCGAGCGCGCGCATATGGCTGCCGGCCATGATGCCGTCGGCAAGCCCGTGGGCCACTGGCACCTCAATGTGGCTGCGTCGGCCGGAGGTATTCTCAGCACCGGCACGGATATGCTCGGCTATCTCAAGGCGAATATGGGCCTGCTGTCGTCGCCGTTGTATCCGTCCATGCAGTTTGCCCAAAAGCCGCGCAGCGACGGTCCGAGCCCGGACGAGCGCATCGGGCTGGTATGGATGACGCAGCACCGTGCCGAGGGCGATATCGTCTGGCACAACGGGATGACTGGTGGCTATGCGAGTTTCATCGGCTTTACGGCAGATCGTCGGCACGGCGTGGTGATCCTCACCAACGCGGCGCTATCGGTGGACGATCTCGGATTCGCCACCTTGCGTCCGGATGCACCCCTGGAGCCCGCACACAAGCGCATAAGTCTGTCGCCGCAGGCGCTGGATGCCTATGTCGGAAGCTATCAACTCGCTCCCGAGTTCATCGTCAAGGTGTTCCGCGTCGATGGTCAGCTCATGGCACAAGCCACCGGGCAGGGGGCGTTTCCGATTTTCGCCAGCGCCGCGGATGAGTTCTTCGCCACGGTCAGCGGCATCAGCATCAGCTTCAAGCGCGATGGGGGCGGCCAGGTTGGTAGCTTGGTGCTGCATCAGCATGGCGACCACACGGCTCCGCGGATCGACGATGTGGACGCAGATGCCCAGCACGGCAACAAGGCGGTCGCGCTCGATCCGGCTACGCTGGGTAGCTACGTCGGCGAGTATCGACTGGCACCGGATGCTATGTTCGAGGTCAGCGTGAAGGACGGCCAGTTGCTGGTAAAGCTGGCCAACCAGCCGGCGTTGCCGATCTATGCCAATGCGCGGGACAAATTCTTTTGCCGGGTCGTCGATGCCAAGATCGATTTCGAACGCGATGCCGGTGGGAAAGTGGTCACGCTGGTGTTGCATCAAAATGGCGCCGACATGCGGGCTGCACGGGTGAGCCATTGATTTCCGACGAGCCGGTGCGGCTGGCCGCCAGTTGAACGGCCTGTGCGGGCGGCGGAAGTGCGGCTGTAAGGCGATGCTAAGCTGCGCCGATCAATGGATAGCCAGCTATGAGCGGACGCCGCGACTCGCACGAAAACAATCCGTCTGGGCGCACCGAGCCCACGCTCGGCAAGCTCGATTTCGACCAGCTCGGTGACTCGCCGCGTCCGGCGGATCGCGACGAGCTGCCGCCGCTGACGATCGATCCGGAGCAGCGCCGCAACTCGTCCTCGTCGCGCGGTGCAAATCGTGAGCCGGGTCCCGAGCGCAACTCATCGAATCGCCGCGGCTGGTGGCTGCCGCTGATCCTGCTGCTGGTGATCGCCGGGCTCACCGCCGCCTGGCTCAACCAGGACCGCTTGCGTGGCATGGTGCCGCACACCGAACTCAATGATGTGCTCACGCGCGCGGAAATCGCGCTGAAGGATGGACGTCTGGACGGCAATGACGGCAGCAGCGCACGCGAGCTGTTCGAAGCCGCGCGTGCGCTGGAACCGGACAACGATCGCGCCCGCGACGGCCTGCGCCAGGTCGGCCAGGCCGAAGTGGCACGCGCCGATGCCGCACTCCAGGCGGGCCAGCCCGACCAGGCCGAGCAGGCGCTGCAGATCGCGCGCGAATTGCTTGGCGGCGGCAGCGACGTCGATCGCCTGAGCCAGGCGTTGGCCAAGACGCGCAATCCGTCGGGTCAGACCGATACGCTGGTGGCGCAGGCGCAACAGGCCTACGCCGACGGCAAGTTCACCGGCCCCGACGGCGCCGGCGCGCTCTATCAGCGCGTGCTCGCTGCCGACTCCGGCAACGCGGTCGCCGCGCACGGGTTGGACCAGGTTGGCGGCGCGCTGGCCGCGCAGATACACAAGGCGATCGACGCCAACGACGCGGCGGCGGTCAGTAGCGGCATCGACCAACTCGCCGCGTTGCTGCCGAACTACGGCGAACTGCCGGCGCTGCGCGCGGCGCAGGCGCAGATGCACCAGCAGGACAATGGCGATCTCGCCGCCGCGCTCAAGCAGGGCGAGGACGCGCTGCGCGCGGGCCATATCGCCGGCGATGGCGATGACACCGCGCTCGCACATTTCAAGACGGCGCTGGAAATCGATCCCGCCAACGCGCAGGCCAAGGCCGGCTTGGGCCAGGTGGCGCAGGCCCTGGTCGTGCAGGCGAATGCCGCGCTGGATAGTGGCGACTCCGGCCAGGCCAAGAGCTTGCTCGATCAGGCCGCTACGCTGGCGCCGCGCTCGGCCGAACTGGCGGCGGCGCGCGCGCGCCTTGAGACGCCTACCATGGCCACGATCGACGACACGACGACTCCGGCCGCGCCGGCCACGCTCACGCCGCAACAGAGCGCCGACCTGGCGCGCATGCTGCAACAGGCCAAGGAAGCCGCGCGGCACGGCGACATCATGCTGCCGCCGGGGACTAGCGCCTACGATTTGTATCGCAGTGCCCTGGCCATCGACGGCAACAACGAAGAGGCGCGCCGCGGCGTGCAGGACCTGCCCAACCTGGTCGTGGCGCAGTTCAACCAGGACCTCGCCAACGGCCAGCTGGCGCATGCGAACGAGCGGCTGTCGGACCTCGCCGATCTGGCGCCCGGCGACGCCGGCCAGGAACCGCTGCGGCAACGTCTCGCTGGCGCCTGGCTGGATCAGGCCGACCAGCTGCTGACGCGCGGCGACCGGGTCGGCGCTGCCGAAGCGTTGGAACGCGCGCGCAAGCTCGCCCCGGATCAGCCGCGCGTGCTCGACTTCGCCGCCCGGCTCGGCGGGCATTGAGCGCGGCAAGCGCATGACGGTCTTGGTGCTAGGCGGCAGCAGCCAGATCGGCCGCTTTCTGCTGCCGCGTCTGCGTGAACGCGGCGAGGCGGTGCTGGCGCTCAGCCGTCAGCCGTACGAGGACGATGACGAGGCCGAACTGACCTGGCTGCGCGGCCATCTGCCCGACGCGATGCCCGAGTTGCCGCCGCTGTCCGCGATCATCGGTTGCGGTCCCTTGAACGGACTGGCCGATTGGCTCGAACACATCGACTTGCCGTTGGCGCCACGCGTGGTCGCGATCAGCTCGATGAGCGCGCAAAGCAAGCGCGATGCCGAGCTGCCAGCCGATCGCGCGCTGTCGCAATTGCTGCGCGATGCGGAGGCCAAGCTGGCATCGGCCTGCGCGCGGCACGGTTGTGCGTGGACGGTGCTGCGTCCCACCCTGGTCTATGGCGTCGGCCTCGACAAGAGCCTGACCCCGCTGGCGCATCGCGCGATGCGTCTGCGCGTGTTCCCGTTGCCGGCCGGCCGCGGTCTGCGTCAGCCGGTGCATGCCGAAGACCTCGCATTGGCGATGCTGGCGGCACTGGATCACCCGGCCTCCGCGGGGCAGGTGTTGTCGATCGGCGGCGGCGAGCGTCTGCCGGCGCGCGAGATGTTCGCGCGGGTGCGGCGCAGTCTGCCGCGCGCCACCATGCCGCTGCCGTTGCCGGCATGGCTGCTGCGCCTGGCCGGGCGCGGTGTGCCGCGGCTGCGCGGCCCCTTGGCACGGCTTGATAACGACCTGATCGCCGACAACGAGCCGCTCGAGCGTTTACTAGGCGTGCGTCCACGCCCGTTCGAACCGGATGCGGCATGCTGGCGCGCCCCGCACTGATGCCCGCATTCCGCCATACCCAGCGCCGGCCGCATTCAGATGCCCGCCGGGTAATAGGCCCTATGATCCGTTCACTTTGCCATCGGATTTCTCCGCGTTGTCCTTTCTAGACCGAACCCGTTCCATCGCGCGCGCCAGCTGGCCATGGCTGCGCATTCCGTTCTGGATCTGCATGGGCCTGCTGTTCGGCTTCGTGCTGCCGTACACGCTGGTGCTCAACAAGCGCGTGCAGGATCGCTTCAACGACCTGGTGTTCGCGGTGCCGACGCGCGTGTATGCGCGACCGCTGGAACTGTCAGCCGGCACGCCGATGACGCCGGCCGCGCTGGAACTGGAACTGACCTTTTCCGGCTACGGCAACGACGGCCGCGCCAGCGTGCCGGGCAGCTGGTCGAAGAACGGCAGCAGCTATCTGATTTCCTCGCGCGGCTACGCCGGCCCCGATGGCGGCGAACTGCCCAAGCGCATCCGGGTCGGCCTCGGCAAGGGCCAGATCGTTTCCGTGCAGGATGCGGCCAACGATCAGCCGATCAAGCTCACCCATCTCGATCCGGCGCGCATCGCCACGCTGTACGGCGCACAGCAGGAGGAACGCCGGATCGTGCGCCTGGGCGATGTGCCGCCGCTGTTGATCACCGGTCTGCAGGCGGTCGAGGATCGCGACTTCAAGCATCACATCGGTATCGACTTCACCGCGATCCTGCGCGCCAGCTTCGCCAACCTGCGCGCCGGCCACACCGTGCAGGGCGGCTCCACGCTGACCCAGCAGCTGGTGCGCAACCTGTATCTCGATCGCGGCCAGAACTTCACGCGCAAGTTCAACGAAATACTGATGTCGATGCTGCTGGAGGCGCATTACTCGAAGGACCGCATCCTCGAGGCCTACGTCAACGAGGTGTTCCTCGGCCAGCAGGGCGACCAGGCCGTGCACGGCTTCGCGGCGGCGGCGGAATTCTATTTCGGCCGGCGCATGGAAGACTTGCGGCCGCAGGAGATCGCGCTGCTGGTCGGTATGGTGAAGGGGCCGAGCTATTACGACCCGCGCCGCTATCCGGACCACGCGCTGTCGCGCCGTAACCTGGTGCTGGACGAGTTCGTCAGCACCGGCCTGCTCAATGCCGAGCAGGCCAACGTGGCAAAGGCGACGCCGCTAGGCATCGTCAACAACGGCCAGCTGCCGCACAACCGCTTCCCGGCCTTCATGGAACTGGTGCGCGCGCAGATCACCAGCGACTTCGACGATGACACGCTGAGCGCCGGCAACCTCTCGATCTTCACCACGCTCGATCCCGCCGCGCAGCTGTATACCGAGCAGGCGATCACCACCACGATGAAGAACCTCGGCAAGCGCGGCGATGCGGCGCAGGCTGCGGCGGTGGTCACCGATGTCGACACCGGCAATGTGATCGCGCTGGTCGGCAGCAAGATACCGGGCGATCAGGGCTTCAACCGCGCGCTGGATGCACGGCGGCCGATCGGTTCGACGATCAAGCCATTCGTCTACCTGGTGGCGCTGACCCAGCCGGACCGTTGGAACCTCGCCACGCCGCTGGACGACTCGCCGATCAGCGAACGGCAACCCGACGGCACGATGTGGACGCCGCACAACGACGACGACCAGAGCCACGGCATGGTGCCGATGGTCGATGCGCTGGCGCATTCGTGGAACCTAGCCTCGATCCGACTCGGCGAAAACGTGGGCCTGTCGCGGATCAAGGCGTTCCTGGAATCATTCGGGCTCAAGGACGTCAATCCTGGCCCATCGATGCTGATCGGCGCGATCGATCTGGCGCCGCTGCAGGTGGCGCAGTTGTACGAATACATCGCCGCTGATGGTCATGCGTTGCCGCTGCTGGCCGTGCGCGGCGTGGTCGACAGCAACGGCAAGACGATCAAGCAGTACGAAGTGCAGGGCGGCGCCGGCGAATACCAGCCGCAGGTGCGGCTGATCACCTGGGCGATGCAGCAGGTGGCGCTGTACGGCACCGCCGCGTCGATCGCCAGTTCAAGCCTGTCGACCTTGCACGTCGCCGGCAAGACCGGCACCAGCAACGATCTGCGCGACGGCTGGTTCGCCGGCTTCACTGGCCAGCATCTCGCGGTGTTCTGGATGGGCCGCGACGACAACAAGCCGACCGGCATGTTCGGCGCCACCGGCAGCCTGCGCGCATGGCAGGAACTGTTCCGCAAGCTGCCGACCAAGCCGTTGCAATCCACGCTCGGCGACGGCCTGGAGATGGCGACAATTGATCCGAGCAACGGTAAGCGCACCGATCCGCAGTGTGAAGGTGTGCGCACCATTCCGGTCATCGCTGGCAGCCTGTCGCAGGACAGTCAGGGTTGCTTCTGGCAACGCGTGGGAAGCTTGTTCGGCGGCGGCCAGGATGCGAATGCGCCGGCACCCGCGTCCACTGCACCAGTACGAGATTGAATCATGCAACGACACGCTATCCGTAAAACCGCGATGACCGTGGGCTTGGTCCTGCTTACCTCGTCGACTCTGTCGGGTTGCGCGCTGTGGAACCGATGGTTCGCGCCAGAGCCGGAGCAACCCGCGCACCCGCCGCTACCGAGCTATGACCTGGTCGCCTCGATCCGCGCCACCGGCAACAACGAGAAATCCGTCATCGACGTCAATCCATTGCGCGATCCCGGCGTCGCCGCGCTGCAGGATGCCGCGCAGGCCGACGATCGTGCCGGCCGCTACGACGATGCCGCGAGCAAGCTCGACCAGGCGATCAAGCTCAGCCCGAGCTCGCCCGATCTGCTGCAGGAGCGGGCCGAGATCGCCGTGCGGCTGAAGGATTATCCCGGTGCCGAAAAACTCGCACACCGCTCATGGGAACTCGGCCCGCGCTTCGGCCCACTGTGCGCGCGCAACTGGCAAACCGTGGTCGAGATGCGCCTGCAGTCCGACGACGAAGCTGGCGCCAATACGGCGCGCGAGCAGGTGAAGCAGTGCCACAAGGCGGGCGTCAATCGGTTTTGAGCGCTGTCGTCGTTAGCTGCGGGCTCTCATCAGCCCAGGCAACCCACCGCATGCCTGATCGGGCAACCTTTAGTTGGCTGGCGGGTTGGCCAAAAACTGTTCGAGTTCGTTCACATGGTTGGCGTACGACATCAGGGTAGCGCGATCACACAATCCATCCGGGATAGGGTCGACGGGTTTGTCGACCGGGAATACGCGCTCGCCGTATTGCGTAGCTAATCGCGCCCGGGCATCTTCCAGCTTTTGACTGGTCGCGCTGAACGCCGCGGGATCGAGATCGGCACATTTGCGTTGCTTGATGATGGCGCGAAAATAATTGGCTCGGCCATACAGAAATAGGGCGCCGATTTCGGCTCGACTCAGCGATTTTGAAGTGGAAGCGCTAGCCTCTTGCGGCCGTGCCTCTGATGCACAGAACAGACTAAGCACAAGCAGCAGGGAGCTCATTATCTTCACGGTATGCGCCTTGAATGTCGTTAGTGCGTTGCCGATCGAGGGTGGAAGCGTGGCGGCAACGATCGCGGCCATGCGGATGCCGATTTTATGATGCACTTGCGCGTGCCCCGACACCAGCATTCGGCGATTCCACCGTTTGCCATGCACCGGTCTCAGGCGATACTGCAGGGATGACGATCAGACATGATGAAGCGATGGACGATGCCGCCGCCCTGCTCGGCGCCGACGGACCGTTCGCCCGTGAGCTGCCGAACTTCGCACCGCGTGCCGCGCAGCAGGCAATGGCGAGCGCGGTTGAGCACGCCATTGCGGAACGCGAAACGCTGATCGCCGAGGCCGGCACGGGTACCGGCAAGACCTTCGCCTATCTGGTGCCGGCCTTGCTGTCGGGCCAGCGGGTGATCGTGTCGACCGGCACCAAGGCGCTGCAGGACCAGCTGTATTTTCGCGATCTGCCCAAAGTGCGCTCGGTGCTTGCCGCCCGCCTGAAAACGGCCTTGCTGAAAGGGCGCGCGAATTATCTGTGCCTGTATCGGCTCGACCAGACCGTGCGCGAGGGCAACGTGTTCGATCGCGTGCAGGCCACGCAGCTGGCGACGATCCGCGCCTGGTCGACGCGCACGCGCCGTGGCGATCGCATGGAACTGGCCGAGGTGCCGGAAGAATCGCCGCTGTGGCCGCGGGTCACTTCCACACCGGAGAATTGCCTCGGTGTGGAATGCCCGTTCTACGAGGACTGCCACGTGGTGAAGGCGCGCCGCGAGGCGCAGGAAGCCGATCTGGTGGTGGTCAATCATCATCTGCTGTTCGCGGATCTGGCGCTCAAGCAGGAAGGTTTCGGCGAAATCCTGCCCGGCGCGCATGCCTTCATCCTCGACGAGGCGCACCAGATTCCCGAGCTGGCCGGGCAGTTCTTTTCGCAGAGTGTCAGCGCGCGCCAGCTCACCGAACTGGCGCAGGATGCGCTGGCCGAGTGCGGCGGCGTCACCGGTGCAATCGGCCTGTTGCTGGAACCCGTGGAAGCGCTGCAGGATGTGGTGCGGCGCTTGCGCCTGGCGATCGATTCGCTGCCGCAGCGCGGTGCGTTTCGCCTGCTCGACGAGCAGGCTTCCATCGGCGGCCTGCTCGGTGATCTGCGCGACCTATTGGCGACCCTGACCGATCTGTTGGCCTCGCAGGCCGAACGTTCGCGCGGCTTCGCCAATCTATACGAACGCGCCATGCTGCTTGGCGAGCGGCTGGAGCGCATCGTCGAACATGCGGGCGAACATGATGTGCGCTGGTACGAACAGTTCCCACGCGGCTTCGCCTTCCACGCCACGCCGCTCGATCTGGCCGCGCCTATGCGCGCATTGCGCGAAAAGACCCAGGCGGCGTGGATCCATACTTCGGCTACCTTGTCGGTGGCTGGCGACTTCGGCCATTTCGCACGCCAGCTCGGGCTGGACGATCCGCAGACGCTGAGCCTGGAAAGTCCGTTCGACTACACGCGTCAGGCGCTGTGCTATCTGCCGGCCGGCTTGCCCGATCCGAATGCTCGCGACTATGTCGAGCAATTGATCGAGACCGTGCTGCCGGTGCTGCATGCATCGAACGGGCGCGCGTTCCTGCTGTTCACCTCGCATCGCGCCTTGCGCCGTGCGGCCGAACTGCTCGAGGGCATGCGTTCGAGCGGGCGCATGCCGTGGCCGCTGTTCGTGCAAGGCAGCGCGCCGCGACACCGCCTGCTGGAAGAGTTTCGCGCCAGCGGCCACGGCGTGCTGCTTGGCGCGGCAAGTTTCTGGGAAGGCGTGGACGTGGTCGGCGAGGCGCTCAGCGTGGTGGTGATCGACAAGCTGCCGTTCGCCGCACCGGATGATCCGGTCTTGATGGCGCGGCTCGACGCGCTGGAACAGCAGGGCATCAATCCCTTCATGGGCTGGCAGATTCCGAATGCGGTGATCGCGCTGAAGCAGGGTGCTGGTCGATTGATCCGCGACGTGCACGACCGCGGCGTGCTGGTGCTGTGCGATCCGCGCCTGGCCAGCAAGGGCTACGGGCGGCTGTTCCTCGCCAGCCTGCCGCCGATGCCGCGCACGCGCGAGCTGGCCGATGTGCAGGCGTTCTTCGCGGCTGCCGAGGCAAGCGCTTAGAGCCTACTCATGGTGTGGTGGGTGCCGTTCGCTGCGGACGCGACTTACTTCGGGCCGGGCGCGCAGGCCTGCATGGTGAATTTCAGCGTGGACGATCTGCATGCGCTGCTCGCGCAGCTGCGTGTCACGAGCGTCGAATTGGATGAGCGCGTCGAAGACGACGAACACGGCCGCCTCGACTGGATCGTCGATCCGGAAGGTACGCGTGTCGAGCTGTGGCCGCCGCCAGCACTCTGAATCGCACAAACAATGTCCGCAACGATCAGCAGCGAACGCCGATCGGACTATGGGTTGCCCTTCGTACTGATGGAGTGTGTCGGGTAACACTTGCCGTTATCGCAGTTGATCGCTACGTCGTAAGTACCGCACGATGCGACGAAGCTCGAGCTACCGTCGGGCCGAATCGCCCCGCATCCCAGTTGATCGGCGACGCGCTGTGCCATCGATGCCGCAATCGAGCCGGCTGATACGGTTTCCAGTGCTTCCGGCGCTGCATGGACAGTAGGCGAGGTCATTGCTGGGGCAATTGTGGCATTCGGTACGGTCAATGCCGTGGCCATGCCGGTCTTGTATTGGGAAAGATGGTTCTTGATCGCCAACTGCACCGCATCCGCGAAAGGATTTTTATCGTCGTGAGGTTTCATGGAGGCGATAGTGCGAGTGAATATTTTCTTTCCGTCGATATCCGTGTCGATATAGATGATGTAGACAGAAGCTTTGTCCGGATTCTCCGTGGAGCTATAGGTGCCGCGCAGATACTCGTCCGTAACGCTGTTGAAGGCCGTTTCATCGACGATCTGGGTTTGGAAAGAGGCGTCATGCGATGCGATTTCGTTTGCAATAAGAGCGCCCGCCAAGCCAGCGACCGCCCCACCTGCGGCGCCAGAGCGAAACTGTGCCCGCATGTTTCCGTAAATCACAAAGTGGGAAACCGTTATCTTGAGTGGGCGGTCCGCGGCAGCCAATTCTTGGAACGCCTCATGCTGCAATAGACGCATTGAAGTGGGGGATAGTCTGGCGTCACCCCAACGCATGACGCCGTATTCCTTGCTGGTGATGAGCAGGCTGAAGATTTTGTCCACTTTTTCAGAAGCCGGGCGCACGTCCTGCATCTGCACTGATTCGGACTTGACCATATCCGTCACATTGACCTTGGTCACGACCGGTGAGCAACCGGCACAGAGGAGTGCCGATAGAAGAAATAGGTAGCGTTTCATTAGATTCCCCTGCTTATCCATGGCCACTTCGAGCCGTAGCGAATTATAGCGAATATCGATGTCGCATTAAATTCGATTTCAATCGCCAATCCGCCATGTCACGCCCGCGCTTCGCCACTTCGCGGCCGCCGTGCGCACCTACGTGGCTGTTGCCATGAGACCCATACATCGGGAGACGTCTCATGCGGAAATGGACACAGACACTCACCGCCAAGGTGCTCGGCATCGGCGTGCTCGCGCTGATCATGCTGATTCCGCTGGCGCAGGTACGCGAGCTGATCGCCGAGCGCCAGCAGCTGCGCGAGACGACGATCAGCCGTATCGCCGAAGGCTGGGGCGGGCGACAGACCATCGGTGCGCCGGTGCTGCGGGTGCCCACGCAGCGGCTGATCGACCGCGCCGACGGCAAGCCGCCCGAAGTGCAGCCCGGCAGCGAGAGCATGCTCGCGGACCAGCTGCAGGCGGATATCCAGCTGACCGTGCAGACGCGCAGCTATGGCATGTACTCGGCGCCGTTGTATGCCGCGGCCGTCCATTTGAGTGGGCGCTTTCTGCCGGAAGACCTGGCGCAATACCGCAACCTGGGCATCGCGCAGTGGCAGGATGCCCGAGCCGAACTGCTGCTGCCGATCGCCGACCTGCGCGGCCTGCGCGACGTCGACGACGTGCGCATCAATGGTCGCCCGGTGCGTTTCCGTTCGTCGAGCACACGCGTGGCCGGCTTGCCCGCGATCACCGTGCCGATCGATCTGAGTACGCTCGACGGCAAGCCGATCGAGTTCGAC
>Ga0302314_10000805_pt1 | contig 58472 bp, 51 predicted proteins | sample III_Palsa_N2_3_FD_200533 | JGI IMG/M metagenome (GOLD analysis project Ga0302314, IMG submission 200533) | Peat permafrost microbial communities from Stordalen Mire near Abisko, Sweden - III_Palsa_N2_3 | ecosystem: Environmental > Terrestrial > Soil > Palsa > Peat permafrost | place: Sweden...
ACTCCTTCCTTGAAGCGGCCCATACCGGCTCGGAGGCCACCGGTGAAGCGCTGAGTCTCGTGATCGATGCTGACACCGGCGTCATCAGCGCTTTCGACCTTTCGGCTGAAAGCAACGCGCAGCCCAGCCTCGCTACGCTCGGCACGGTCGATGTCCTGTGATTACCGCGCTTGGCGGCTTACCCTGGCGGTAGTGGCTGCTGCCATGACGCTGGCTGCGGTGGTCGCCCAAACCTCGCGGGCGGACGCGAACGCACCACGTTGGTCGTCACGTATCGTCGGTAGGATCAGATTCGTTGGTGGTGGAATCTCCGTCGGAGGGTGGACAGCGGGATCGGTGATCGTGAGTAGTGATGCTCGCAGGTTCCTGGTGCGTATTCCGGCGTCGGTGCGGGGGTTCGAGCTGAGCATCAAGCCTGGCAGCTACCTCTTACAGGGGATCTGGGGAACCCCGCAGAAGGGTGATCCTGAGCCGCCGCATCCGGAATGCCGTCCGACGCGGGTCGTCGTGCGGGCCCATAGGACGACGCGCGTGGTCGTCTACGCGGGGTGTCGGATTCCCTAAGAGCATGATGTCTTGTGACGCGCGTAGTCGTGTACGCGGGGTGCGAGATCTATTTAGAAGCAGCGATGACGCGGGGATGCTGCCGTTGGCCTCCTACCCCTTGAGTAGCATCAGCGCATGCGACTCGACCGCCTGATCGCTGCCGAGCTGGCCGGCGAGGCGGCGTCCATTGAGATCACCGGCCTCGCTTACGACAGTCGCGCTGTGAAGCTGGGAGACCTGTTCTTCTGCGTAAGCGGCTTTAGCAGCGACGGTCACGAGTTCGCGCCCGCAGCGGTGCACTCGGGTGCGGTCACGCTGGTGGTGGAGCGTCCGCTCGGTCTAGGCGTGCCAGAGGTCCTAGTGGCCTCGGTCCGTGCTGCAATGGCGCCTGTAGCGGCCAGCTTCTACGGCCATCCGGCGCGCGAGCTGTGCGTGGTGGGCGTGACGGGCACCAACGGCAAGACAACGACCGCCTATCTGGTGCGTGCGTTGCTTGAAGCGGGCGGTGAGCAGTGCGGCCTGCTGGGCACGGTCAAGTCAGTGATCGGCGGGCAGGAGCGCGTGGTGGCGCGCACCACGCCGGAGGCGATCGAGCTGCAGGCGGATCTCCGTGCGATGCTCGACGGCGGCGACAGCGCGTGCGCGATGGAGGTCTCCTCGCATGCGCTGGAGCTGGGACGTGTCGACGAGATCAGTTTCGCGGCCGCGATCTTCACGAACCTGACCCAGGACCATTTGGACTTTCACGCGAGCATGGAGGACTACTTCCAGGCCAAGCGCAGGCTGTTCGTGGCGCAGGACGCTGGCGAGGGCCGATCGGCGGCGCCCGCGGTCAGCGTGCTCAACGTGGGCGATGCCTATGGGCGCCGGCTGGCGGAGGAGATCGGGGACGTGCGCACGTTTGCGGTGGACGCACCGGCGGACTACAGCGCCACGGATCTGCGCTGCGGCTTTGATGGGTGCAGCTTCACGCTGGAAACGCCAGCGGGGCGGCGTCAGCTGGTGCTGCCGATGCCGGGGCGGTTCAACGTGGCCAATGCGCTCGGTGCGCTGGCGGCAGCGCACTCGCTGGGCGTCGAGCTGGACGTGCTGGTGGCGGCGCTCGAGCGGGGTGTGCACGTTCCTGGTCGCTTCGAGCCGGTCGACGAGGGTCAGGCGTTTGCGGTGCTCGTCGACTATGCGCATACGCCGGACTCGCTGGAGAACGTGCTTGGGTCTGCGCGTGAGCTCGCGCGATCAGGCGGGCACGACGCCCGCGTGCTGTGCGTGTTCGGTGCGGGCGGCGATCGCGATCGCGGCAAGCGCCCGCTGATGGGCGCGATTGCAGCGCGGCTGGCGGATGTAGCGATCGTGACCTCCGATAATCCGCGCTCGGAGAATCCTGAGCGGATCATCGAGGAGATCATGGCTGGCGCGGTGGCGGCCGTAGGCGAGGCGGGCGCGTACGCGGGCGCGGGCGGACACGACGGCGCGAGCGGGCTTCAGGGCACCGCTACGGCGGACGTGTGTGCGGTTGCCGATCGCCGCGTTGCGATCGGCGAGGCGATCTCGCGTGCGCGGCCTGGCGATGTGGTCGTGATCGCGGGCAAGGGCCACGAGCAGGGTCAGGAGTTTGCGGATGGCCACAAGCTGCCCTTCGACGACGTAGCGGTGGCGCGCTCGGCGCTGGGCGCTCGGGTGGAGGCCTGCGCACGATGAAAGATTGGGATGCCCGCCACCTGGCGGCGGCCGCGGGCGCGACGCTCGTACGCAGAGCTTCGGATGCGCGTGCTGCGCCGGGTCCGCAGCGCGCGAGCATCGACTCCCGTTCGATCCTGCCCGGAGAGTTGTTCGTCGGTCTGCGCGGCGAGCGCTCCGACGGCGGCAACCACGCTGAGCAGGCGCTGCAGGCCGGCGCGTGGGGTGTGCTGGTGGCGCCCGAGCATGCACGCGCCGTCGCTGAGGGCGCCCAAGACGGCGTGATCCTTGCGCACAGCGACCCGCTGCTGGGTCTGCACAAGCTGGCGCTGGCATGGCGGCGGGAGCTGCGGGTTCGTGGCGCGATGGTGGTCGCGATCACGGGCTCAACAGGCAAGACATCGACCAAGGACATCCTCGCGGCGCTGCTCGCGAAGCGGCTTCGGGTGGTGGCGAGCCCAGCGAACTTCAATACGGAGATCGGGCTGCCGCTCGCGCTGCTGGACGCTGCGGGCGATAGCGAGCTGCTTGTGCTTGAGATGGCGATGCGAGGTCCTGGGCAGATCGCTGAGCTGACCGCTATAGCCGAGCCGGACGTGGGCGTGATCGTCAACGTCGGGCCGGCGCATCTAGAGCTACTCGGCTCGCTGGAGGCGATTGCGGCGGCCAAGGCGGAGTTGATCGCGGGGCTTGCGCCTGGCGCGAGTGTGGTGATTCCCGCGGATGAGCCACTGCTGGCGCCACATTTGCGCGCGGACGTGCCGGTGATTACGTTCGGCGAGGGCGGTGATGTGTCGCTGGCCGAGCGCCGGGCGGACGGGTCTGTGCTGATTTATCACGACGGTACGGAGATCGTGCTTCAGCCCTCGTTCTCACAGGCCCACAATCTGCGCAACCTGCTCGCTGCGGTGGCGGCTGCACGGGCGCTCGGCTACACGCCGCGGGGACGCCTCGATGTGCAGTTCTCGGCGCTGCGCGGGCAGCGCGAGCTGCTGGCGAGCGGGGTGGTACTCATCGCCGACTGCTACAACGCCAACCCCATGTCCATGCGCGCAGCGATCGACGACTTGGCCGAGACGGCGCCCGCCCGGCGGGTGGCGGTGCTCGGCGACATGCTCGAGCTGGGGCACGACGCGCCGTACCTGCATCGTGAGATCGGGGAGCACGCAGCCGCTAGCGGCGTCGAGCTGCTGATCACCGTTGGGCCGCTGGCGGCCGCGATGCTCGACGGATTTCACGGTGAGAGTCACTCCGTCGCAGACGCGCAGGCCGCCGGTGAGCTGCTTGCAGCTGCGGGTTTGCTCAGGGACGGCGACACAGTGCTGGTGAAGGGCTCACGTGGGGTGGGCCTGGAGCGGGTGCTCTCCTACCTTGGCAGCGAAGCGCAGGGGGTGGGCGAGCCGGAGCGTCAGGACTGTGCGCCCGCGGTCGGTGTGAACCCGGGGCGGCGCTGAATGGGGCGGATTCTCTTCGGGGGCACGGCCGCGCTGCTGATCTGCATCTTCCTCAGCCCCAAGTTCATCGAGTTTCTGCGCAAGCGCGAGTTCGGCCAGCAGATTCGCGAGGACGGACCCGAGGGCCATCATCAGAAGGCGGGCACGCCGACGATGGGCGGCGTGATCATCTTCCTCGCGGTCGCCGTCTCCTTTCTAATCCTGACCGACTACGAATGGCGCTCGGTGGGCGTGTTCGGCGCGGCGATCGCGTGCGCGCTACTGGGGTTCGCCGATGACTATGTGAAGCTCAGCAAACGCCGCTCGCTGGGGCTGCGGGCGCGGACGAAGTTGGGGATCACGATCGCGATCTCGCTGGCCCTGTGGTACGTCGCCGCGCACAAGGCGCACCTGCAACCGACGCTGCAACTGCGCTTCGTCGACTATCACATCGAACTGGGACCGCTGTACCCGCTGCTGATCTACCTGGTGGTGGCTGGCACCACGAGCGCGGTCAACCTCACGGACGGCCTCGATGGCTTGGCGGCGGGCTGCGCGGCGATCGTGCTGCTCGCCTACATCGGCATCACCTTTTTCGCGGGCGACTACGACATGGCGATGCTCGCTGGCTGCCTGGGTGGCGCATGCATCGGCTTTCTCTGGTTCAACGCCTTCCCAGCGACGATCTTCATGGGCGATACGGGCTCACTGGGTCTCGGCGGCGCGATCGCTGGGCTGGCGGTGATGACCAAGACGGAGGTGCTGCTGATCTTGCTGGGTGGCATCTTCGTGGTCGAGGCGCTGTCGGTCGCGATCCAGGTGATCTCCTTCCAGGCGACACGCAGGCGCGTGTTCCTGATGGCACCTATCCACCACCACTTCGAGTTGAAGGGGTGGTCTGAGACGAAGATCATCCTGCGCTTCTGGATCGTCGCTTCAATCTGTGGTGCGATCGGGTTCACGATCTACCGCCAGAGCCGCGGCGTCTAGATGGGTGGCTGGCATGCCCAGGAGGCTTACGGCGGTTGGTGTCGAAGTGAGCATGGATGCCAGCAGCGCGAGGGATTGGTGGCACGTCCACCCAGGCCAAGGCCGGCCGAGAGCGCGGCATGGACAACAGCGAGCGCGCGACGGCGAGGGCGAGGGCTGCCGGTCAGTCACTCGAGCACCGCATTCTGCTGACCGCCACGATGTGCCTGCTGGCGTTTGGTGCGGTGATGGTCTACAGCGCCTCCTCGGCGACGTCGCTGCTGCAGGGCGGTGGCTACGGCAGTGGCTACCTGATCAAGTTCGTTCTCTACGGCGGCGTTGGTTTGGCCTTGATGCGGGTGCTGGCCCGCGACGGCGTTGCGAAAGTGCACAGCATCACCGCGCCGCTACTGGTTGCCTCGTTCGTGCTGGTGCTCGCGGTGCACATACCGCACGTGGGCGTCAGCATCAACGGCGCGCGACGCTGGATTGGGCCGGGCTCCGTGCAGTTCGAGCCGTCCGAGCTGATGAAGCTCGCGCTGGTGTTGTATGTGGCGACGCTGCTGGCCAAGCATCCCCAGCAGGTGAACGACCTGCGGGTGTTGGCAAGACCGTTGCTGCTGGTGGTGGGCGCGGCGTGCGTGCTGGTGTTCAGCGAGCCGGACCTGGGCACAGCGATGGTGATCGCGTTCACCGTCTGCGCGATGCTGATCGCCGCCGGGATCCCGCCGCGCAAGCTGGGCCTGATCGGCGGCACAGTGCTGGGGCTGGTACTCGTCTACGCGATCGCGCGCCCGTACGCGCGCGCCAGGCTGACGTCGTTCCTCGATCCCTGGGCGCATGCCTCATCGAGCGGCTTCCAGGCGGTGCAGGGTCAGATCGCGATCGGCTCGGGCGGGCTGTTCGGCGTCGGCCCTGGTCAGTCGGTGCAGAAGATCTTCTATTTGCCGGAGGCGCAGACGGACTTCATCCTTGCGGTGATCGCCGAGGAGCTCGGCGTGCTCGGCGTGTTTGCTTTGTTGTTCCTGTACGGGCTGATCGCGTATGCGGGGCTGCGTGCGGCGAAGGCTGCGCGCAGTCTCTACAGCGCGCTGATCGCGGTCGGGGTAACGGGCCTGATCGTCTCCCAGGCGGTGCTCAACTCCTTCGCCGTGCTGGGGCTGGCACCGCTCACCGGTGTGCCGTTGCCATTCGTGTCCTACGGCTCGAGCAGCCTGATCGTGATGCTCGCGGCGATGGGCCTGCTGCTGAACGTCGCCGCCGGCGCGACGGGGCACGTGCGCGCAGTAGCGCCGGCTCGCCGCGGCCGAGCCGCCGACGCGCGTTCGCGTGAACCGGCACGATGGAGTGATGAACGAAGTAGCGAAGACGATCGTGATCGCCGCCGGCGGGACCGCTGGGCACGTGGTGCCGGCGATCGCGGTGGCGGACGCGCTGCGGGCTGAGGGCACTGAGGTCTCCTTCATCGGCGGCACGCGCGCCGAGGCTCAACTCGTGCCCGCCGCGGGCTTCCCGCTGCACACGATCCAGGTGGAGGGCCTCAGTCGCAGCAACCCGCTGAGGGCTCTGCGCGCGCTGGCGCTGGCCGTTGCGGCGGTTCCGCGGGCGCGTGCGCTGCTGAGGCAGCTGGCGCCGGACGCGGTGATGGGGGGCGGCGGCTACGTCGCCGGCCCAGTTGGCGTGGCCGCTGTGAGCATGCGTATCCCGCTGGTGCTCACTGAGGCCGACAGCCATCTTGGCCTGAGCAACCGGCTGCTCGCACGGTTTGCTCGCCGCGTATGCCTCGCGTTCCCGCTTGCCGGTCGCGACGGGCGCCGCTACCTACTCACCGGTCGACCGATCCCGCCGCCCGTACACGACCGCCTGCAGGCGCGCCAGCGGTTCGGGATCGAGCCGGACGAGACGTGTGTGCTCGTCTTCGGCGGCTCGCTAGGGGCACGCTCGATCAACCTGGCCGCGGTCACGGCGTTCGCACAGGGATCCTCGCTAGCGGGGCTGCGCGTTCGCGTGCTGCACGTCAGCGGCCGGCGCGATCACGCTGAGCTCGCCGCCCGCCAGCTACCGGTGGGCTATGAGCTGCGCGACTACCTCGAGCTAGCCGATTTCGCAGATGCGCTTGCTGCCGCTGACCTGGTAGTGGCGCGCTCCGGCGGCTCCGTGTTCGAGATCGCTGCGCACGGGCGCCCGGCGATCCTCGTGCCCTACCCGCACGCCTCAGCCGACCACCAGAGCACCAACGCACGCTGGATGTCCGACGCGGGCGCTGCGATTGTGATCCCCGACGCCGAGCTGAACGCTGCGAGCCTCGGCGAGGCGCTCGCCGCGCTGCTGGGCGATCGCGAGCGTCTGGCCGCGATGGCGGCCGCGGCCAAGGGCCTCGCGCGACCGGATGCTGCCAGCGACGTTGCACACGAGCTACTAGCAGCAGCACGGCCATGAACGCACAGGAGCAGCCGTGGCGCGGGCGGCGGATGCACTTCGTGGGCGTGGGCGGCGCTGGCATGAGCGCGTACGCACGCGCGGCGCATCAGCTGGGCGCCACCGTCAGCGGCTCTGACGGGGCCAGCGGGCCGTTTCTGGAGCGCCTGGCCGCCGACGGTGTACTCGACGCGCACGTTGGCCATCGTGCGGAGAACGTCCCGGCAGGCGAGGACATCGAGGTGTTCTACTCGGCGGCGGTTGGGACGGAGAATGTCGAGCGTCTTGCGGCCCGCGAACGCGCTCTGTCAGAGCGCCCGCGCGCCGAGCTGCTGGCAGAGCTCACAGGGTTGCGAGCGACGATCGCGGTCGCGGGCACGCATGGCAAGACGACTACCGCCTCGATGATCGTGCATGCGCTGCGCGGCGCCGGTGTGCAGCCGGGCTGGCTGGTGGGGGCGCCGATTGGCGGTGGCCTACCCAACGCCGATTGGGGGGCGGGCGAGTGGCTGGTCGTGGAGGCGGACGAGTCGGACCGCTCGATGCTGAGCCTGGATGTGGAGATCGCGGTGCTCACCAACGTCGAGCTCGACCATCACGCGACATTCGCCTCGCTGGCGGAGTTGGAGGACGCGTTTCGTGCATTCCTGGCACGCGCCAAGACGGGAGTTGTCATGTGGGATCGCCCCGAGCTACGGGCGCTGGTAGACGACGCGTCGAGGCCTGAGGTTGAGATCGCCCCCTACGACGCGCCGGAGCCGCTGCTCATGTCCGGAGGCTCGCGCTTTGCCTGGCGCGGCCACGAGGTCACGCTGGCTGTCCCAGGAGCCCATAACGCGCTCAACGCCGCCGGAGCGCTCGAGGCCACGCGGATCGCGGGCGCCGACGCCGCGCGAGCGATCACTGGCCTGGCGGGCTTCCACGGCGCTGGCAGGCGCTTCCAGGAGCTCGGGCATAGCCCCGGCGGTGCTTTGCTCTACGAGGATTACGCCCATCACCCAACGGAGATCGCGGCCACGCTGGGCGCGGCGCGCACGCTCTCGCACGACCGCCTGGTGGCGGTCTTTCAACCACACCTGTATTCGCGCACGGCGCTGCTCGCAAGAGATTTCGGACACGCTCTGGCGCTCGCCGACGTGGCAGTCGTGCTGGAGGTGTATCCAGCGCGCGAGCGGGCCGAGGATCACCCGGGTGTGAGCGGCCTGCTGGTTGCGCGGGCGAGCGCCGATGCCGCTGCGGGAGGACAGGTGTACTGGCTGCCAAGCTTTGCTGGCGCTGAGGTGGTTCTGCGCGATCTACTGCAGGCGGGCGATGTGTGCGTGATCATGGGCGCCGGTGACGTGGACGCGCTGGGACACGCGCTGGCGGCGCCGTGAGAGGCCTTCTATGAGCATCCCTTCGGGTATCGAGCGCGACTTCCCCTTGGCGCGCCTGACGACGGTTCGCACCGGAGGTAGGGGGGAGCTGTTCGCGCGGGCAGGCAGTGAGGAGCAGTTGCTGGAGTTGCTCGCGTGGGCTGGTGGCGGCGATCTAGCGGTGAGCGTCGTCGGCTCGGGATCGAACCTGCTGATCGCCGACGAGGGCGTAGGGGGATTGATCGTCAAGCTCGATCGCGACTTGGCCGCCATCTCCGTTGATGGGCAGCACTTGCTCTGCGGCGGGGGCGCGCGCCTGCCGGCGGTGGCTGCTCGCGCGGCGCGCGCCGGTCTCGCGGGTATCGAGTTCGGCGTCAACATCCCAGGGACGGTTGGCGGGGCAGTGCGGATGAATGCCAATGCGTACGGTGGCGAGCTGGAGTCGGTGCTCGATTGGGTGCAGATCGCAACCGCGTCAGGACTGGAGCGCCGTGCGCCTTCGGAGCTGGGCTTCGGCTACCGCCGTTCGAGTCTCGCTGAGGGCGAAGTCGTCGCGCGCGCCAGCTTGCGCTTGGAGCAGGGACAGGTAACGGCGATCAAGGCGAAGCTCGAGGAGATGCGACGCTGGCGCCACGAGGCCCAGCCGCAGGGGATCAAGACATTCGGATCAACGTTCAAGAACCCCGACGATCCGCGTGCTGAGAGCCGCAGCGCGGGCTTGCTGCTGGCCGCGGCGGGTTGCAACGGGCTGGTGTTCGGCGGCGCGCGCTTCGCGCCCAAGCACGCCAACTTCATCGAGAACACCGGTACTGCCACGACCGCTGATGTGATTGCCCTGATGGCTGAGGGTCGCGGTCGTGTGCTGGAGCGCTTCGGGGTGGCGCTCGAGCCCGAGGTGCAGACGCTAGGCGATGTGCGCTTCCCGTGGTAGCGGCCGTGCGATAGCTCCCGCGCGCGGCGGCAGATGCTGGGGGGCTTGGATCAGTGGTAGGGGTTCACGCCAGGAGGTCGAAGACCCCGTGAATGAGTCGATCGATCGCCGCTGCGCCCGCCCGCCCTCGAGCCGCACCACGTCGCAACGCTCCTCCACCAGCTCGTTCGGCGTGGCGCGTCCTGGGCCCGCTGAACGGAGTGCGAGCAAGCATTCGAGCCGCGGCTGCCTTCGCATGGCAGCGGCGTCGGCTGCGCTTCATGTTGATGGCGGTGCTGATCGTGCTGCCCGTGCTTGGCGGCGGCTGGCTGTGGCTGCGCGAGTCACCGTTCGTGGCGGTGCAGCGTGTCGAGATCAGTGGCGTGCACGGCCCAGAAGCCGCGGAGATCAAAACGGCGCTCGTGGCAGCGGCTCGACAGATGAGCACGCTCGACGTGCATACGGGTGCGCTGCGCGCCGCGACCGCGTCGTTCCCTGTGGTACGCGAAGTGAGGGCGCTGCCCCGCTTTCCTCACGCGCTTGACGTCGAGGTCGTCGAGCAGCTGCCGGTGGCTGCGCTAGTGGTCGGTGGCACCCGCACGGCGGTAGCGGCCGATGGGGTCGTGCTCGGGCCTGCGCTACTCAAAGGCTCGTTGCCCACCGTCAGCGGCTACTTCGAGCCTGGCGTCGGGCGGCATCTGCACGCTCCCAACCTGCTTGCGGCGCTGAGCGTGCTCGGAGCCGCTCCCGCGCCGCTAGCCCGGCGGGTCGAACGTGTGTTCACGGGGGCCAAGGGTCTGACCGTGGCGATGCGCAACGGCCTGCTCGCCTACTTCGGCGACGCGACGCGCCCACATGCCAAGTGGCTGTCGCTGGCTCGTGTCCTGGCCGACTCGAGCTCCGCTGGCGCCTCCTATATCGACGTGCGGCTGCCCGCGCGGCCAGCCGCGGGGTTTCCCGCGGGCGTGCTCCCTCCGGACGCGAGCGCCGCTGTGGCCGCTGGCTCCGCCGAACAGACGGGCGCCACCGAATCGACAGTCGCCTCCTTGGCTGCCGGTCTGACGGCCGGTACAGGCGTCGAACCAGCCAGCACCTCATCAGGATCCTCAGCGTCTGAACCTGCTTCCGAAACTGCTGGCGAACCAGGCTCCGAAACCGCCTCAGGCGCGGCGGCGGAACCAGAAGCCAGCACCCAAGCCGAAACAGCGCCGTCGAGCCCAGCAACAGGGGGTTAGAGCGACATAACCCTCAACCTAAGGCTTAGGTGGCTAAACGGTCGATCCTCAGGCAGTGGTTGAGGGTCGGCCGATCTGCAACGTTTGTTGCGAGACTGCTCGTTCGCGTTGACAGGGCGAAGTTCCCTGCATAACGTGCACAACGCGGCGGTTCGGCGATCGGTATGCTGCGAACCCTTAATTCCTACTGAAGGCTTCGGACGGGACCATCATGGAGAGTGGCGGGAGCTATCTGGCAGTCATCAAGGTCGTAGGCGTTGGCGGCGGCGGCACCAACGCGGTCAGCCGCATGGTCGACGCGGGGCTGCGCGGGGTCGAGTTCATCGCGGGCAACACCGACGCCCAGGCGCTCGCCATGTGCGACGCCGACATCAAGCTGAACATCGGCCACGAGTCGACCAAGGGACTGGGCGCGGGAGCCAACCCCGACGTGGGTCTGGCCGCCGCTTCGGAGTCGCGCGATGACATCAAGGAGGCGCTCAAGGGCGCTGACATGGTGTTCGTGACCGCCGGCGAGGGTGGCGGTACGGGAACCGGCGCGGCGCCGGTCATCGCCGAGATCGCCAAGAACGAGATCGGCGCGCTCACCGTTGGCGTGGTCACGCGCCCGTTCGACTTCGAGGGTTCCCAGCGTGGCCGCCAGGCGACCGAGGGCATCGAGCGCCTGCGCGAGGTGGTCGACACGCTGATCGTTATTCCCAACGAGAAGCTGCTCGCTGTGGTGGAGCGGCGCACGTCGATGCTCGACGCGTTCCGTGAGGCCGACAATGTGCTGCGTCAGGGCGTACAGGGGATCACCGACCTGATCACGATTCCCGGGCTGATCAACCTCGACTTCGCCGACGTGCGCACGATCATGGAGGACGCCGGCTCTGCGCTGATGGGCATCGGCACCGCCAGCGGTGAGAGCCGTTGCGCGGACGCCGCGCGGGCAGCCATCTCCTCGCCGCTGCTGGAAGAGTCGGTGGACGGCGCTACCGGCATTCTGCTGAACATCACCGGAGGCAAGGACCTCGGCCTGTTCGAGGTCAACGACGCCGCCGAGATCATCCAGAACGAGGCTGACCCCAACGCGAACATCATCTTCGGTGCGGTGATCGACGAGAGCATGGCCGATGAGGTGCGGGTGACGGTGATCGGCACCGGCTTCGACCACCGGCCGGGTGGGCTCCGGTCGAGCTCCCGCCGCGACTCGCGTGCAGCGGCCCGCCCTGACAGAGGTCCTCGCATCTCAGACCGTCAGCGCTCGACGCTCGAGATCTCCGACGAGGACATCGACGTACCGCCGTTCCTGCGCTGACGCGCGTTTGTCAGGCGTTCGCCGCCGCAGGCAGCCACGTCCAGGTGTCGAGCGCATCGAGCGCACGCTGGATCGTCGCCTCTCGCTCACGCGCCGGCGCTCGATTGAGAACACCCACCACGTACAGCCAGCCGGCATGGGCGAGTTTCCACTCGTTCAGGACGCCGATCCTCAACACCACCGAATAGCCGTAGGCGGTCTCGCCGGCGATGCGGGTAGGTGTGAGTATGTAGTCGCCCTCGAAGCGCCCGTCGATGGCACGCTTGAGCGTGTGCCAGGCGGATTCTTCGATCTGCTCAGGGCGCTCGATACGGCGCAAGCAGACCGCCGCAAGGGTGCTCCTGTGCTCATCGAGCATCACCCGAAAGTCCTCGCGGCTGTCGTCAGCGAGGACCCGCGGCGCGTAGAAGGAGCGACTAGCGCTCAGCAGGCGCTCACCTGGGCGACCGTCGGGGCCGTCGGGAATCACGAGCTCGTGAGTGAGCGGACCACCCGTGAAGTCGCAGTCCGGCCACCGAGGCGGGGCCAGAAGGCTCCTGAGCGGAGAAAACGATGCACGCAGCTGAGACCGCACCGGAGCTTGCATCGGCCGGCGAGCTTGCGTGCTTGAACCTGCGCTCGCACGCGTGGCCGACCAACTCCTAGCAACTCCGGCATGGCAGGCAATCGATCAATCGCTAGCCTGGGCAACAATGTCCTCGACGGCCCCGCCGATTCTGCGTCGTACGCCACTGTTCGAGCGCCACCAGGCTGCTGGCGCCAAGCTCGTGGAGTTCGCCGGCTGGGAGATGCCAGTTCAATACCGGGGCGTGCGCGAGGAGCACATGGCGGTACGTGAAGCCTGCGGAATCTTCGATGTCTCGCACATGGGCGAGATCGAAACCAGCGGACCGGGCTCGCTGGCACTGCTGCAGCGCCTGCTCTCCAACGACGTCGCCAAGATCCCCACTGACGGCGCTCAGTACAGCGTGCTGTGCCGCGAGGACGGTGGTGTACTCGACGATCTGTTCACCTACCGGCTGGACGTCGATCGCTACCTGACCGTCACCAACGCCTCCAACCACGAGCGCGACCTTGCGTGGTTCACCGCTCACGCCCAGGAAGTTCCCGACGTGCAGGTCACGGATGGGATCGAGGACTGGGCGATGCTTGCCGTTCAGGGGCCGCAGGCCAGGGAGATCGTCCAGGCGATCTCCGATGCGCCGCTGCCGGGGCGCATGAGTGCTGCAACCAGGCGGCTGGGCGGCGTCGATGTGCTCGTCTGTGGCACCGGCTACACCGGCGAGAACGGCGTCGAGTTGTTGTGCGCCCCCGCTGACGCACCAAGCCTATGGGATGAGATTGTCCGTCGCGGCGCCATGCCCGCGGGGCTGGGCGCGCGCGACACGCTGCGCCTGGAGGTGTGTTTTCACCTCTACGGCAACGATTTGAGCGTCGATCGTGGCCCGATCGAGGCAGGGCTCGGCTGGTGCTGCAAGGAGGACACCGGCTTCATCGGTTCAGATGCCGTGCGCTCGGCGCGGGAAGCAACGCCCGCGCCCCCAGCCGAGAAGCTCGTCGCGTTTGTGATCGACGGTCCGGGAATTGCCCGCCAGGGCAACCCCGTGCTTGGCGGCGGCGAGGTCACCAGTGGCACCCTGTCCCCCTGCCTGCGGGCAGGGATTGGGCTGGCCTACGTGCCCGTCGAGCGAGCCGCCACCGGCACCCGCCTGGAGATAGACGTTCGTGGCAAGATGCGCCCCGCTGTGGTCAAGGACAAGCCGCTCTACAGAAAGGACTCGTGAATGGCCCAAGCCAGTTATCCCGCGGAGCTCTTGTATCACCCCGAACACGACTGGGCACGCATCGACGACACCGACCCCGAGCACGCGATCTTGGGTATCACCTGGTACGCGCAGGACGCACTCGGTGAGGTCGTGTTCTTCGAGGCGCCTGACGTCGGCACGACGCTGACGAAGGACGCGCCGTACACCGAGGTCGAGTCTGTCAAGGCGGTCTCCGACGTCGTCGCGCCCCTCTCCGGCGAGGTCGTCGAGGTCAACCAGACCGCCACCGAGAACCCAGGGATGATCAACGAGGACCCCTACGGCGAGGGCTGGCTCGTCAAGGTGCGCCTGTCCGATCCTTCAGAGCGCGAGGCGCTGCTGGATGCCGCGTCCTACATCGCCACGCTGGCTGGCTAGGCTGGCCGTTCGTTGAGTCGCTACACCGCCATCACCCCGGAGGATCTGGGCGCGATGCTCGCGACGATCGGAGTTGGTTCGTTGCAGGAGATCTTTGAGCGCCAGATTCCCGAGGCGGTGCGTCTAGGACGCGAGCTGGATCTGCCCGCCGGGCTGGGAGAGCAGGACGTCTACGAGCACCTGCGCGCGCTCGCCGCGCGCAACACCAGCGCTGAGGACGAGCTGAGCTTCCTTGGCGCCGGCATGTATGACCATTACGTCCCGGCGCTGATCGACATGTTGATGGAGCGCTCGGAGTTCCTTACGCCCTACACGCCCTATCAGCCCGAGATCTCCCAAGGAGGGCTGCAGGTGATGTTCGAGTATCAGACCGCGATCTCTGAGCTGACTGCCCTGCCCGTCTCGAACGCTTCTGTGTATGAGGGCCCCTCAGCGGTAGCCGCGGCCGGCTATCTGGCGAGCCTGCACAATGGCGGGCGCCGTTTCGTCGTGAGCGCCGGTCTGCATCCTCACTCGATCCAAACACTTCGCACCAACGCTCATGGCTACGGCGCCGAGGTGATCGAAGTTCCTCTCCGTGACGGTGTGACCGACCCCGATGCTTGGGCCGCGGCGATCGACGCTGACACCAGCGCCGCGATCTTCGCCCAACCGAACTTCTATGGCGCAGTCGAGGACGCTGCTGCGCTCAGCGCTGCCGCAAAGGCAGGCGTCGGCGCCGGCCCGGTCGTCATCGCACAGGTAGATCCGATCACGCTCGGCATCCTGGTTCCTCCCGGCGAGTGCGGTGTCGATGTGGCCGTCGGCGAGGGGCAGGCACTCGGCAACCGCCTCGATTTCGGCGGGCCGTCCTTCGGCCTGTTCGCCGCTCGCGAGGAGTACCTGCGGCGGATGCCAGGGCGCATCGCCGGCGAGACCATCGACGTCGACGGCAGGCGCGGATTCGTGCTCACGCTGCAGACACGCGAGCAGCACATCCGCCGTGAGAAGGCCACCTCCAACATCTGCACCGCACAGGCTCTCAACGCGCTCGCTGGCGTCGTCTACCTCTCGTGGCTTGGGCGCCGCGGGATCGTCGAGCTGGGCGAGTTGCTGCTCGCACGGACCCATTACGCCCGCGAGCTGCTCACGGGACTCGAGGGAGTCGAGCAGTTGCACGAGCAGCCAGTGATCCGCGAGTTCGCGCTGCGCCTGGACGGCGACGTGGCTGCAATCAGGCGCAGATGCGCCCAGCAGGGCGTCAACCCAGGCGTTGATGTGCACGCGCTGAGTGGCCGCGAGCAGGATCGCGGCGTGCTGCTCGTTGCGATCACCGAGCGGCGCACACGCAAGGACATCGACCGGTTGGTGGGCGTCCTCGGCGCTGCGCTCGCGGCCGAGCGTGATGCTGCCGCTTCGAGCAAGGTGAGCGTGCCTGCATGAGTCCGATCGAGCAGACACCGATGCAGCGCGATCACGCCACGACGATCTTCCAGAAGGGCGCGGCCGGGAGGCGTGCGTTCGTGTGCCCCGACGTCGACGTGCCGGCGGTGGATGTCGCTGCGCTGCTGCCCGAGCGCTTCCGGCGCTCACAGCCACCCCGACTGCCTGAGGTCTCAGAGCCCGAGATCGTGCGCCATTACGTGGGCATCTCTAAGCGCAACTTCGATCTCGATTCGGGCTTCTACCCGCTCGGATCTTGCACGATGAAGCACAACCCGCGGCTACACGAGCGCGTCGCAGCGCTTCCTGGCCACGCACGGCTGCACCCGCTGCAGGATCCCGAGCGTGCGCAGGGCGCGCTCGAGCTGATGTGGAACCTGCAGGGCGCGCTGTCAGAGATATCGGGCCTGCCGCACGTCTCCCTGCAGCCCTCCGCCGGCTCTCACGGAGAGCTCGCCGGCGTGCTGCTCACGCGCGCATACCACGAGGATCGCGGCGGCCGATTGGGAATCGGCCAGCCCCACAAGGTGCTGACGCCGGACACCGCCCACGGCACCAACCCGGCGACGGTCACGATGGCAGGCTTCGAGGTCGTCAAGGTCGCGACCAACCCCGACGGCGGCGTCGATGTCGAGGACCTGCGAGCGAAGGCCGACGGCGATGTCGCCTGCCTGATGCTGACGAACCCCAACACGCTCGGGCTGTTTGACCCCAACATCGCCGAGATCGCCGAGATCGTGCACGGCGTCGGCGCCACGCTGTACTACGACGGCGCCAACCTCAACGCCGTGATGGGGATCTCGCGTCCCGGCGACATGGGCTTCGACATCGTGCACTTCAACCTGCACAAGTCCTTCACCCAGCCGCACGGCGGCGGTGGGCCGGGCTCCGGCCCGATCGCCGTCTCCGAGCGGATCGCGCCGTTCCTGCCGGTGCCCGTCGTAGTCGCACGCGATGACGGCACGTTCGATCTCGACCACGAGCGGCCGAAGTCGATTGGGCGCCTGCGCGGCTTCCACGGCAACTACGGCTGCTTCGTGCGCTCCTACGCCTACATCTGCTCGCTCGGCGGCGACGGCCTCAAGGACGCCTCCGAAGCGGCCGTGCTGAACGCCAATTACCTGCTCGCGCGGCTGAAGGAGCACGGCGTCGCGGAGTACCTGCCGCTCGCCTACGGCGATCTCTGCATGCACGAGTTCGTGCTCTCCGGCGGGCCGATGAAGCGCGAGCTCCAGATCAAGACGCTCGACCTGGCCAAGCGCCTGCTCGACTTCGGCTTTCATCCCCCGACCGTGTATTTCCCGCTGCTTGTCGAGGAGGCGCTGATGGTCGAGCCAACCGAGACCGAGACGAAGGAGACGCTCGACGCGTTTGCCGCCGCGATCGCCGCGATCCTGCGCGAGGCCGCCGCCGATCCGACGCTCGCTCAGGACGCGCCGTACAGCACACCGGTGCGCCGCCTCGATGAGGTCGCAGCTGCCAAGAACCCCATGATCAGAGAGGTCCTCGCCTGATGTCGATCGAGTACCGCAAACTAGGCAGCACCGGCGTCAGCGTCAGCCCGCTGTGCCTCGGTGCGATGATGTTCGGCGCGTGGGGCAACACCGACCACGACGACTCGATCCGCATCGTCCACCGCGCGCTCGACGCGGGCATCAACTTCATCGACACCGCCGACGTCTACTCACGCGGCGAGTCCGAGGAGATCGTCGGCAAGGCGCTCGCCGGCGGCCGGCGCGACTCGGTTGTGCTCGCGACGAAGGTCCACGGCAAGATGCACGACGACGAGGGTGGGTGGGGACTTAATCAATTCGGCAACTCGCGCCGCTGGATCATCGAGGAGGTCGAGAACAGCCTCAGGCGGCTGAAAACCGACCACATCGACCTCTACCAGATCCATCGCCCAGAGCCCGACACCGACATTGACGAAACGCTCGGCGCGCTCTCAGACCTCGTACACGCCGGCAAGGTCCGCTACATCGGCAGCTCGACATTCCCCGCCGATCAGATCGTCGAGGCGCAATGGGCCGCCGAGAAGCGCGGGCGCGAGCGCTTCGTCTGCGAGCAGCCGCCCTACTCGATGTTGATCCGCCGGATCGAGGCCGACGTGCTGCCGGCCTGCGAGAAGTACGGCATCGGCGTGATCCCCTGGAGCCCGCTCGCCGGCGGCTGGCTGTCGGGTAAGTACCGCAAGGGCGGCGCCTCGCCCGGCGAGAGCCGCCGCGCGCAGATGCTGCCCGAGCGCTACGACATGTCGCTGCCCGGCAACCAGGCGAAGCTCGAGACCGCGGACGCGCTCGGCGCGCTCGCCGACGAGTCGGGGATCTCGCTGATCGAGATGGCGCTCGCGTTCGTCACGACGCATCCGGCGGTCACCGCCGCGATCATCGGCCCGCGCACGATGGAGCAGCTCGAGAGCCAGCTCCCCGCGCTCGAGCGCACGCTCAGCTCAGACGTGCTCGACCGCATCGATGAGATCGTGCCGCCGGGCAGGACGGTCAACCCCAGCGACACGGGCTGGGACCCGCCGTGGCTAGCCGACAGCACCACGCGACGCCGCCGGCGCTGAGCAACGTGCGCATCTTCTCCGGCATCCAGCCAACGGGGCGCAAGCACCTCGGCAACTACATCGGCGCGATCGCGCAGTACATCTCGAGCCAGGAGCGCGGCGAGGGCATCTTCTGCATCGTCGACCTGCACGCGACGACCGTCGCCTATGACCCGATCGAGCTGCGCGAGCGCCTCTACGACACCACCGCCATCCTGCTCGCCGCCGGACTCGACCCCGCCCGCTGCATCCTCTTCCGCCAGAGCGACGTGCGCGAGCACACCGAGCTGACATGGCTGCTGTCGAGCGTCAGCGAGCTCGGGCGGCTGCAGCGCATGCACCAGTTCCGCGACAAGTCGCTCGCCCAGCGCGAGCTCGTCTCCGCCGGGCTGCTGATGTACCCGGTCCTGCAGGCCGCCGACGTGCTCGCCTACCGCGCCGAGGAGGTCCCCGTCGGCGAGGACCAGCGCGAGCACCTCGAGCTGATGCGCGATGTCGCCAGGCGCTTCAACGCGCGCTTCGCCTCCGATCGCGAGGTGCTGGTGGTGCCCGAGCACCGCATCCCGGAGGTCGGCGCGCGGATCATGGACCTGCAGGACCCGACGAGCAAGATGTCCACGACCAGCGGCTCGGAAGCGGGCACCGTGTACGTGCTTGACGAGCCCAAGGCGATCGAGAAGAAGTTCAAGGGCGCCGTCACCGACTCCGGCAGCGAGGTCCGCCGCGACCCGCAGAAGCCCGGCGTGGGCAACTTGATCGAAATTCTCGCTGCGGTGCGCGGGGTCGATCCCGCGGGGATCGAAGCCGAGCTCTCGCAGGCCCGCTACGGTGAGCTGAAGGCGGCTGTTGCCGCTGCGGTCATCGACTACCTCGCGCCGGTGCGTGAGCGCTACGAGCATCTGCGAGCAGATGAGGGGGCGCTTGAGTCGATCCTCACCGACGGCGCCGCTCGCGCGCAGGCGATCGCCGCGGCAACACTCGCCGATGTGCGCGAGCACATGGGCGTGGGAGCGCCACGTTGAGAGGGCGAGCGCGGGTTGGCGATGAGCACGTCATCGATGGTCGCTACGGTGGGCGGATGAGCATCCCGACGAGCGCTCCCGTCTCGGTGAAGCGATGAGCCTGGCCGCGTTGGAGCTCGACCTGGACGTCTTCAGCGGGCCGTTCGACCTGTTGCTCACGCTTGTGCTGCGCGAAGAGGTAGATCTGCTCGAGCTGCAGCTAGCCGATGTCGTGCTCGCCTACCTCGATCACCTCGAGCAGCGCGGCGAGCTGGATCTTGAGACGGCCACCGAGTTCATCGTGCTCGTGGCAGCGCTGCTGGAGCTGAAGTCGCGGCTGATGCTCAGCAGCGAGGAGCAGGAGCTGCTGGACATCGAGCCCGAACAGGCCGCTGAGGAGCTGCTCGCACGGATGCTCGACGCGCGCCGCTACCGCTCCGCGGCAACGCATCTGGGCGAGCTGCTCGCAGGCGAGCACGGCGTGCGCTTTCGCACAGCTCCGCCGCCGCCCAGCCTGCGTCGCACGATCGTCCAGGCGCAGGACGGCTCCCAGGATCCGCTCGTGCTGGGGGAGGCGATCGGGCGGCTATTGATCATGCCCGCAGCGATCAGCCTGCGCCATATAACCGCCACTCGGGTGACAGTCGCTGAGCGTCTTGCGCACCTTCGCCAGCTGCTACGCCGCGGCAACTTCAGCTTCGATGAGGCCGTGCAGGGCGCCGATCGGATGACGGTTGCCGTCACCCTGTTCGCGCTGCTCGAGCTCTATAAACGAGGGGAGGCCGACTGGGAGCAGCAGGAGAGCTTCGGGGAGATCGCCGTCCACGGCACCGCCCACCAGTCTCCTGCCACGCCGCTGGCAGTGGCGGCAGGTCCGTCCACGTCAGCTCGGTTGGCAGGATGAGCGACGCCGAGGTAAGCGCCGCCGAGGACATCGCTGCGCCCGACGCCGATCCACTCAAGGGCGGCGAGCCGACTCCCTCGCTCGCGCGTACCGTCGAGGCGCTTCTGTTTCTGTCCTCTGACCCTCTCAGCCCAGCCGAGCTGGCAGACGCGACTCAAGCAGGGGAGGGGGCGGTGCTCACGGCGCTGGCGCTGCTGGCCGAGCAGTATGCGCCGGGGCTGCGGGGACTAACCCTGCGTGAGCTGGGTGGTGGGTGGACGCTCGCCAGCGATGCTGCCTCCGAGGACGCTGCCCGGCGGTTGTTCAGCCGCCCACGGACCGCCACGCTCAGTCCCGCGCAAGCCGAGACGCTTGCAATCGTCGCCTACCTGCAGCCGATCTCGCGCCCGGAGATCACCCGCATCCGCGGCGTCAGCGCAGACTCCGCCACCGCCACGTTGCTGGATCGCGGGTTGATCGAGGACGCTGGACACTCGCAGTTTGGGGCGGTCCTTTACCGCACCACCACCCAGTTCTTGAAGCTCTTCGGCCTGCGCAGCCTCGATGAGCTCCCCGATGTCGCTCGCTGGGACCCCACGCCTGAGGAGCAAGCCGAGCTGCGCGAACGCCTGCTGCGGGCAGGCGAGGCTCGCGCGGGTGGCGGCGCCTAGGCTGCGCTGGCGGCCAGCTGCCCACAAGCGGCAGCGATGTCGCGCCCGCGGGTCAGGCGGACGGTGACCGGCACGCCGCGTGACTCAAGGGCGGCGCGGAAAGCAGCGATCGACTCGCGGCTGGAGCCCATGAACGGTGCGCCCCCGCCGGAGTCCGTCGGGTTGTAGGGGATCAGGTTGACCTTGAAGATCGGCGGGGCGTCGCTGCGGCCGGCGCTCAGCACGTTCGCCAGGGCTAGCGCCTGCTCGTAGCGATCGTTGACGCCCGCCAGCATCACGTACTCCACGAACACGCGCCTGCGCTTGTACGCGTAAAAGGCGCGGCACGCCTCGATCACCTCGCTCAGCGGGTAGCGCTCGTTGACCGGCATCAGCTCCGAGCGCAGCGCTTCATCCGCGGCATGCAGCGACAACGCCAAGCGCAGTGGCATCGGCTGCTCGGTCAGGCGTTCGATTCCCGGGATCCAGCCGACCGTCGAGATCGTGATGCGCCTGTGCGTCACGCCGAGGTCTGGCAGTCGCTCGCACGCGGCCAGGACGTTGTCGAGGTTCATCATCGGCTCGCCCATGCCCATGAACACGCAGTGGTCGATCGCCTCCATGCGGCGGAAGTGAAGCGCCTGCTCGAGGATCTCCGAAGCGCTCAGGTTGCGTGCGAAGCGCATCGTGCCGGTGGCGCAGAACGTGCACGTCAACGGACAGCCCGACTGGGAGGACACGCAGATCGAGCGGCGCCCGTCACGAAAGCGCATCAGCACCGCCTCCAGCGGCCGGCCGTCAGCGGTCGCAAACAGTGCCTTGACGGTGCCGTCATCGGAGTGGGCCTGCTCGCGCAGCTGCAACGCTGAGAACGGCAGCTCCTGCGCGAGCGCGTCCCGCAGCCCCGCCGGGATGTCGGTCATCTCCGCGTAGTCACCTACGCCGCGTGCTGCCCACGCCCACACCTGGCGGGCACGAAAGCTTGGCTCCCCCCGGTCGGCGAGCATTTGGTCGAGCAGCTGGATGTCCATGTTCAATCGGATCGGCCTGGACGAGCGATCGTCCGCTCCACGCCGAATCTCCTCCTATGGTTGCAGCACATGCGCCAAATCATCGAGAGCGTGTCATGCGCCTAGTCAAGTACCTCGCGCACGCCGGCGTCGCCTCCAGGCGCTCCGCTGAGACGATGATCGCCGCCGGGCGTGTCACCCTGGCTGGGGAGATCGTCACCGACCCCGCCCGCGATGTCGACGAGAACAGCCGTGTGGCGCTCGACGGGAAGCTCCTCACCGGACCAGAGCCGCGCGTGCTCTATGCCCTGCACAAGCCCGTCGGGGTCGTCTCCACCGCACGCGACACGCACGGTCGGCGCACCGTCATCGAGCTCGTGCCCTCCGGCGGTCTGCGGCTGTATCCCGTTGGGCGATTGGACATCGACAGCTCCGGGCTGCTCCTGCTCACCAACGACGGCGAGCTCGCCAACCGGCTCACCCATCCACGCTTCGAAGTGCCCAAGACCTACCGCGCGAGGCTGCGCGGCGCTCCCATCGGCAACGAGGCCCTGGCGTCGCTGCGCGCGGGCGTAGAGCTGGAGGATGGCCCCACCGCGCGCGCCCGGGTGCGCCGCATGGGCTCCGACACGATCGAGCTGACGATCCACGAGGGTCGCAACCGTCAAGTACGCAGGATGTGTCAAGCAGTCGGTCATCCCGTGCTCGAGCTGGTACGCACCCGCTTCGGGCCGCTGGCGCTCGACGGCCTGGCATCGGGTGCTCACCGGCGGCTGAAGGCGGCAGAGGTCGAGCGCGTGCGCGCGCTCACGCTCTGACACAATCGCGCGCCATGCGACTGTTCGCCCTGCGTGGGGCCGTGAGCGTCAAGCTCAACAATGCCCAGGACATCCTCGACGCGACCAGTGAGCTGATGCGCGAGATCATGCAGCGCAACGCTCTGGAGCCGCACAACGTCGTCAGCTGTGTCTTCACCGCCACCCGCGACCTCAACGCGGAGTTCCCCGCCGTCGCCGCGCGGGCGCTCGGCTTTGAGCGTGTGCCGCTGCTGTGCGCGCAGGAGATCCCCGTCCCGCGCTCGATGCCACGCGTGATCAGGGTGCTGATCCACTACCACGCCGACGAGGACCACGTGCCCGCCCACGTCTACTTAGGGGATGCCCGCGCGCTGCGCGCCGACCTCGACGCGGCACAATAGGCTGGTGGCAATCGAGTTCTCTCAGCGAGTCAGGCGGATCCCCGTCTACCCGGCCGCCGGCGGTTACGCCCAGCAGGAGCCGCTCGTGCGCCTCGCCAGCAACGAGTCGCCCTACCCGCCGCTGCCAGCGGTGCGCGAAGCGATCGATCGCGCGCTGGGCACGCTCAACCGCTACCCCGACCCGTCCAGCTCGCTGCTGCGCCAGAAGCTCAGCGACCGTTACGGCGTGCCCGGATCGCGGATCGCCATCGGCAACGGCTCCTGCGACATCCTGTTGGCTGCCGGCGAGGCGCTGCTGGAGCCCGGCGCTGAGCTCGTCTACGCCTGGCCGTCATTCTCCATCTACCCGCACCTCGCCGCCGCATCCGGCGCCCGCGCGGTGACCGTCGCGCTTGACAGTCGCGAGCGCCACGACCTGCCCGCGATGCTGCGCGAGATCACCGTCGCCACGCGGCTGGTGCTCGTGTGTAACCCCAACAACCCCACCAGCACAGCTGTCCCGCTCGCCGATATCGCCAGCTTCCTGGCCGAGGTACCCCCGCACGTATGCGTGATCCTCGATGAGGCCTACTGTGAGTTCAACCTGCTCGAGGATCCCGACGCATCGCTTGAGCTGCTGGACAGTCACCCCAACCTCGTATTGCTGCGCACCTTCTCCAAGGTCCACGGCCTCTGTGGCCTACGCGTTGGCTTCGCGCTGTGCGGCTCGGAGGAACTGCCCCGGGCGCTCGACCAGGTACGCCAGCCGTTCTTCTGCAACGCGCTTGCTCAGGCCGCCGCGGTGGAGGCGCTCGCCCACCAGGACGCCGTCGAGGACCGTGTCACCCGCACCGTCGCCGAGCGCATCTCAGTAGACGAGCGCCTGCGCGCGCTTGGCATCGAGCCGGCCGACTCGCAGGCGAACTTCTGTTGGTTCGCGCTCGGCGACCGATCGAAGATCGGCCAGCACGACGAGCAGGCAGTCATGCGCGGTTTGGAAGAGCGCGGCGTGCTCGTACGCGGTGGTAGCGCCCTCGGCTCAAAGACGCCCGCGTTGCGTGTCACCTATGGCCTGCCCGAGGAGAACAGGCGCTTCCTCGACGCGCTCGGCGAGGTTCTGGCGTCCGCCTGAGTGGGCTGAGCGGCACCCCGCGTTGAGGCCGGGGACACGGGCCGCAATCCAGCTGGACGGGCCAAATTGTCTCCCACCCCTCGACCACGCTTCATTTCTCTGCTACAAACTGTTCAGACAGCCATGGTCGCGTCAGTTCGCACATCCGCTCCCAGCTCCGCCGCAGATGCCACGTGGCTGTTCTCGTGCGCCTATTTCGCCTGGCGATTTAGCTAGGCGCTTCGGCCTTCACCCGTTCGCGATCGGGTGCCTGTCGCCGCAACTGGGTTCCCTCAATGGGACCAAGCGCCACCCCACCGGGTGCTCTCAGCACCCCTCTCGCGAACTATCACGTGGTGAAAGCTCAGCACCTCTAACATGCCCAGGCGTCAGTGAAAGGATGAGTCAATGATGATTGTCATGAAGGAGACCGCAACCGACGAGGAGGTCGAGGCGGTCGTCGAGAAGATCGAGCGCGCTGGCGCGCTCGCCCATCGAAGTCGGGGCGCGCGCGTGACCGTGATCGGTGCGATCGGCGACGTCGAGCAGGACGTCACCGTCGAGGGCCTCGGCCTCGAGGCCCAGCCCGGCGTCGATCGTGTCGTACCGATTCTCAAGCCATACAAGCTCGCCTCCGCGCAAATTACCCACGGGGAGCGCACCGTGCTCGACATCGACGGGCGCAAGGTCGGAGGCGAGAACTTCGCGCTGATCGCCGGGCCGTGCACGGTCGAGTCGCGCGAGCAGACGCTGCAGACCGCCCGCGTTGTGCGCGACGCCGGCGCTACGCTGCTGCGCGGTGGCGCCTACAAGCCACGCACCTCCCCCTACGCCTTCCAGGGACTCGGCCAGGAGGGCCTGAGACTGCTCGCCGAGGCCAAGGCCGAGACGGGTCTGCCGATCGTCACAGAGCTCATGGACATCAGTGACCTGGACGCTGTGCTCGAGGTCGCCGACGTGATCCAGATCGGCGCCCGCAACATGCAGAACTACCCGCTGCTGGCCGAGCTTGGTCGCGCCGGACGCCCCGTGCTGCTCAAGCGGGGACTGTCCGCAACGCTCGACGAGCTGCTGATGGCCGCCGAGTACATCCTCAAGGAAGGCAACCCCAACGTGATGCTCTGCGAGCGCGGCATCCGTACGTTCGAGACCGCCTATCGCTTCACGCTCGACTTGATGGCCGTACCTGTGCTCAAGGAGCTTTCGCACCTGCCCGTGATCGTCGACCCAAGCCACGCCGCCGGGCGGCGCGACCTCGTTACGCCACTGTCACTCGCCGCAGCAGCAGTCGGCGCCGATGGCATCATCGTCGAGGTGCACCCGAACCCAGAGGAGGCCATCTGCGACGGGCCCCAGCAGCTGCGAGCGGAGGACTTCGCCGAGTACGCGCGCGCGGTCGAGCGTGCCACCGCACTAGCCGGCAAGGCGCTCAGCGCGGTCTGATGGCCCGCGCTCCCGGAAGGCTCCAAGCGGGGCACACTTCTTGAAGGTGGCGGTCCTTGGCGTCGGGCTGATCGGAGGCTCGATCGGCCTGGCCGCCCGTGCCCGCGCCGGCGCCGAGGTGTGGGGGTATGACCCCGACGAGCGGGTGCGTGCCAGGGCGCTGGAGCTCGGCGCCATCGACATACCGGCCACCGACGTGGCCAGCGCGGTCACCGGCGCCGACGTCGTGTTCGCCGCCGCGCCCATCAGTGCGCTCGAGGAGATGGTGCGCCTCGCGCTCGAGCACGCCGGTCCCGACTGCGTCATCAGCGACGTCGGCTCCACTAAGCGCTTCCTCGCCGACACCGCCGCTGACGCGCGCTTCGTTGGTGGGCACCCGCTCGCCGGCGCCGAGACCGCTGGCGTGGAGCACGCCCGCGCGGAGCTCTTTGACGGTGCCACCTGGTATCTCACACCAGCCAAAGGCAGCACTGCAGGCGTGCTCTACGAGCGCCTGCACCGCCTGCTGAGCCGGTTCGGAGCCCGCCCCACCGCGATCGACGCCGACACGCACGATCGCCTGATGGCGTGCGTCTCGCACCTGCCACATGTGCTCGCCAACCTGCTCGTCGGCCACGCTGCCAGCCTGCTCGGTGAGGAATCCCAGCGTCTACCAGCCGTCGGACCGAGCTTTCGTGACGCCACTCGCGTCGCTGGAGCCAACAGCGCCATCTGGACTGACATCTACATAGCCAACCGCGACGCGCTCATAGCCGGTATCGATGAGTTCGCACTGCGACTCGCGGACGTACGCGCGGCGCTGGAGGCCGACGATGCCCCGGCCGTAACAGCCTGGAACGAGCGCGCGCGCGCCGAGCGCGAGGCGCTGCTAGGAGCCGGTCTGGTCGGCGGGCCGGGCGGCGAGTCGGTCCTGGAGCTACGTGTGTCCGTGCCCAACCGTCCTGGCGTGATCGCTGAGATTGCGCTGGCGCTTGGCGGCGCCGGCGTGAACATCCTTGACATGGTGCTCTCTCCATCCCAAGACAATCGCCAAGGAGTGGTTGCGCTGTGGATCGGAGGCGCGGCGCAGGCTGAGCGCGCCAGAAGACGAATCGCTCAGCTTGGCTTCCCCGTCGTGCAAGCATGAGCGCCACGCCATGAACATGCGCTTCGAGCCAGCAGGTGGACTCTCCGGTGAGCTGAGAGCCCCCGCAGACAAGTCGATCTCCCACCGCGCCGCGCTGCTCGGTGCGATGGCCTCCGAGCCGGTGCGCATCGAGCGCTACCTGCACGCCGCCGACACGACCTCCACGCTGGATGCCGTACGCGCGCTCGGTGCGCTCGTGGAGGTCCACGGCGACGATCTCGTCGTGCGCGGCACCGGCCTGCGCCAAGCGCGCGAGCCCGAGGAGCCGATCAATGTCGGCAACGCCGGCACGCTGCTGCGACTGCTGCCGGGTTGGCTTGCAGTCCAGGAGGGGCGCTCATTCGAGCTCGACGGCGACGAGTCCATCCGCCGGCGTCCAGTCGATCGTATCGTCGAGCCGCTGCGCCAGATGGGCGCCGAGCTGAACGCGCGCGAGGAGCGCCTACCGCCGCTTCACGTGCGTGGCACACGGCTACGCGGCATCTCCTACGAGCTCGAGGTCGCAAGCGCTCAGGTCAAGTCGTGCGTGCTGCTTGCTGCGCTCGCCGCCGATGGAGCCACCACCATCGGCGAGCCCTCCCGCAGCCGCGATCACACCGAGCGCATGCTGCTGCGCGCCGGCGTTGCCATCCACCGCAACGGTCGCTACGTCACTGTCGTCAATGCCGATGAGCTGTTGCTCGAGCGCGTGCGTATCCCTGGCGACCCAAGCTCCGCTGCCTTCCTGATCGCCGCCGGCGTGCTCGTGCCCGGCTCGCGCCTGTTGATCAGCGACGTCGGCGTCAACTGGACGCGCACCGGCTTCCTGCGGATCCTGCGGCGCATGCGCGGCATCGTCCTCGGCGATCTCGAGGAGGAGACCGGCGAGCTCGCCGCCGAGGAGCCCGTCAGCGATCTCGACGTAGCCCACGGCGCGCTCGAGGGCACCGTCGTCGAGCCCGATGAGGTGCCGCTTGCGATTGACGAGCTACCGCTGGTCGCGCTGCTCGGCTGCTTTGCGGAGGGTGAGACGATCGTGCGCGGCGCCCAGGAGCTGCGTGTCAAGGAGTCCGACCGCATCACCGGCGTTGTCGAGGGCCTGCGCGGCCTCGGCGCCGATATCGAGGCCAGCGACGATGGTTTCGCGGTGCGCGGTAGCGGCGGCCTGCGCGGCGGCAGCCTCGATGCCCACGGCGATCACCGGCTGGCGATGATGGGCGCCGTCGCCGGCCTAGCCTCCCGGGAGGGTGTAGAGGTCATTGGCATGGACGCCGCCGCCGTCTCCTATCCGGGCTTCATCGAGGATCTCGCGCAGCTGTGCTCATAGCGATCGACGGTCCCGCCGGCGCCGGTAAGTCCACCGTCGCCCGCGCGCTCGCACGCGAGCTCGGCTTCACCTACCTCGACAGCGGCGCCATGTACCGCTGCGTGGCGCTGCTCGCGCTCCGCCAGCCGCAGCGGGAGCCTGCGGAGCTAGCGCGGGAGGCGACAGTCGAGCTTGGCGGCACGCCGTCCTGCGAGCCGCGACCGGTCCTGCTGGATGGCCATGATGTCAGCAGGGAGATCCGGACGCCAGAGGTATCCGAGGCAGCGTCGCACGTCGCCGCCGACCCCGGCGTGCGCGATGCGCTCGTCGTCAAGCAGCGCGAGCTGATCGCCAGCGGCGACTGGGTTGCCGAGGGGCGCGACATCGGCACCGTCGTCGCACCCGACGCCGAGCTCAAGGTCTTCCTCGATGCCGACCCGCGCGAGCGTGCGAGCAGACGCGCAGCGGAGCTGGGCGGTGACGTCGAGCTGGTGCTGGCCGAGCAGACCATGCGCGACGCGCGTGACAGTAGCCGCGAGCACAGCCCCCTGCATGCTGCGCCAGACGCGATCACGCTCGACACCACAGGTTTGGGCGTCGAGGATGTCGTGATGCGAATCGCTGCCCTCGCACGGGCGCTTTAGAGGGAAGCTCCTCCTACGAGGCTTGATCGTCAGCGTAGTCATACTGAGCCGATGAAGGTCGCCGTCGTCGGCTATCCAAATGTGGGGAAGTCCTCGCTGATCAATCGCCTCACGGGCACCCGCGAGGCGGTCGTGCACGAGCGCCCTGGGATCACACGCGACCGCAAGGAGCTCGACTGCGAGTGGAACGGACGCCAGTTCAAGCTGATCGATACCGGCGGCGTCGACTTCGAGGACGAAGACCCGCTGGCCGGCTCGATCCGCGAGCAGGCACAGGCGGGGCTCGCGGACGCTCAGGTCGCGGTACTGGTCGTCGACGCCCGCGCCGGCGTCCGGCCCGGCGATCAGGAGATGGCCGACTTGCTGCGGCGCTCGCCACTGCCGACGATCGTCGCAGCGAACAAGTGCGACGGTGTCGCCGAGCTGCCCCTCGCCGCCGAGTTTCACCGGCTCGGGCTGGGGGAGCCGATCGCCGTCTCCGCGGCCCAAGGTCTTGGCTCGGGGGATCTGCTCGACCGGATCGTCTCGCTGCTGCCCGCAGGCGACACCGAGCCAGCGCAGGACACTGTCCGGCTGGCCGTGATCGGTCGGCCCAACGTCGGCAAGTCCTCGCTGGTCAACCGCTTTCTCGGCGAGGAGCGGGTGATCGTCTCCGATCTCGCCGGCACCACACGCGACGCAATCGACATGCCGCTGCTCGTCGATGAGCGCAAGCTGATCCTCGTCGACACAGCCGGTATGCGTCGCCAGTCGAAGGTCGCCGACTCGGTCGAGTACTACACGGCCTTGCGCTCCCAGCGCGCAGCCGAGCGCGCGGATGTCGCGCTCGTGGTGTGCGACGCTGACGATGGCGTTACCGCGCAGGATCTGCGGGTCGCCGAGCTCGCGATGAAGGCCGGGTGCGCGACCGCGATCGTCCTGAACAAGTGGGATCTGCAAGAGCACGCCGACAGCGCCGCAGGCGGCCGGCTCGACCTGGAGCACGAGCGGGCTCGCGTGGCCGCCAAGCTACGTCTGCGCCCGCGTGTGCTTACCGTCAGCGCTAAGACGGGCCGCCATGTAGCGCGCCTGCTGAACGAGGCGATCGTGCTCGGCGATCGCATGTCAGGGCGGATTCCCACGCCCGAGCTCAACCGCTTCCTCGCCGAGGCCACGCAGGCCCGCCAGCCGCCGGTGGGAACGCGCAGGGGCGCAGGCGGCCATCGTCTGAAGCTGATCTACATGGCCCAGATCGGCGAGCGCCCGCCGCGCTTTGCCATCCAGGTCAACTCCCGCGCCCGGGTCACACGTGACTACGCGTACTTCATCGAGAACCGTCTGCGAGCCCGCTATGGGATGGACGGCGTCCCTTTGATTATCGACTTCGTCGAGCGCGGTCAGCGCGGAGGAGCCCGAGCCGCATAGACTTCTGCGACTTTTGCCGCGCGCCTCGGCAGCGGATCTCTCCCCGTCCCTCAACTTCCTGGAGCTGACTCCCAAAGACATGACCGATCTAACCGAGAACGAGTACCTGTTCACCTCCGAGTCAGTCACGGAGGGGCACCCCGACAAGATCGCCGACCAGATCTCCGATGGCGTCCTCGATGCCGTTCTGGCCGATGAACCGTACGGTCGCGTGGCCTGCGAGACGCTCGTCAACACCGGCCTTGTCGTCGTCTCCGGGGAGATCTCAACCGAAACCTACGTTGACATCCAAGAGATTGCGCGCGAGACGATTCGCGCGATCGGCTACACCGATGCCGACCTTGGCTTCTCGGCGGACTCGTGTGCTGTGCTCAACGCGATCGACAAGCAGTCCGCCGACATCGCTCAGGGCGTCGACAAGGCCTACGAGGCGCGTACTGACGCCAGCGATGAGGACGAGCTCGACGTAGCCGGCGCCGGCGACCAGGGAATGATGTTCGGGTACGCCACCAACGAGACCGACACGCTGATGCCGCTGCCGATCTCGCTCGCGCACCGTCTCGCCGAACGCCTCGCTGAAGTCCGCAAGACGGGCACGCTCGACTATTTGCGCCCCGATGGCAAGACCCAGGTCAGCGTGCGCTATCAGGATGGCAAGCCGGTTGAGATCGAAAAGCTCCTGATCTCCACCCAGCACCGCGAAGGCGCCGAGGCGCTGATCCCCGACGACCTATGGGAGCACGTCGTCGAGCCGATTCTGCCGGGTGAGCTCTACGACCCGCACAAGCTGCGCAGGAACTTCCTCGTCAACCCGACAGGGCGCTTCGTGATCGGTGGTCCCGTCGGAGACTGCGGGTTGACCGGCCGTAAGATCATCGTCGACACCTACGGCGGCATGGCGCGCCACGGCGGCGGCGCCTTCTCCGGCAAGGACCCTTCCAAGGTCGACCGCTCAGCCGCCTACGCTGCGCGTTGGGTCGCCAAGAACGTCGTCGCCGCTGGCCTGGCCGATCGTGCCGAAGTGCAGGTCGCCTACGCCATCGGGGTCGCGCACCCAGTGTCGGTGATGGTCGAGACGTTCGGCAGTGAGAAAGAAGGTCTCACGCGCGGACAGATCGCACAAGCGGTCGACGAGGTCTTTGACCTGCGCCCAGGATCCTTCCGCGAGGAGCTCAAACTGCACCGTCCGATCTATCAGAAGACCGCCGCCTACGGCCACTTTGGCCGTGACGACGCCGACTTCACCTGGGAGCGGACCGACAAGGGCGAGGCCTTGCGCGCAGCTGCTGGTCTCTGACCGACGAGCCGGCTAAGGTCGGGCGATGTTGGACATCGCCCAGGTTGAAGGTCCGGTCGCTGAGGATGGCGCAACATCGACGATCGCCAGGGTCGAGCCGATGACCACCGCCCGCGCTCTGCGAGGACCATTCGACTATCTACTGCCTGAGGCGCTGAGGGGCGATGTCGATGTCGGCTCAATGCTCGTCGTGCCATTCGGTCATCGCCAGGTGCTCGGGGTGGTCGTCGCGCTGGCGGATCGAAGCGAGGTCGCCCACGAGAAGCTGCTCGCACCTCTGCGCGCGCTGGATGAAGGGCCGCCCGCCCTGCCCGGCGACCTCATGGCGCTGGCCGAATGGATCGCCGTCGAGTACTGCTCGACGATCGCCCGTGCGCTCGCGCTGGTGTTGCCACCTGGCGCCGCGCGGCGGCTGAGCGGGCGCAAGCGCCGCGCGGTCGCGCGCCCGCGGCACCTGCCGGTCGGGGTAAGGCGCCCGCATGCACCCGCGCTCACGCCTGACCAGCAGGCCGTGCTCGCGCCTGTGATCGCTGCGCTAAGCGAGCGCCGTACCGAGCAGCGGCTGTTGCACGGTGTGACCGGCTCAGGCAAGACCGAGGTGTATCTATGCGCCGCCGCTGCCGCGCTCGAGCAGGGTCGCGGCGCGATCGTGCTCGTGCCCGAGATCGCGCTCACCCCGCAGATCGTCGGGCGCTTCGTCGAGCGCTTCGGCGACACGGTCGCCGTGCTGCATTCGCGTCTGACCCCCGGCCAGCGCTACGCCGAGTGGCGACGCCTGCGCGAGGGCGAGGCGCGCGTGTGCGTGGGACCGCGCTCGGCGGTGTTCGCCCCAATCGAGGACCTCGGGCTGATCGTTGTCGATGAGGAGCACGACTCCTCCTACAAGCACGAGGGCGATCCCCGCTACGACGCTCGCGATGTCGCCGCCGAGCGCGCCAAGCGTAGCGGCGCTGTGCTGCTGCTTGGCAGCGCCACGCCGCGCCCCGAGAGCGTGCAGCGCCTGCCCGCAAGCGTCCTGGCTCGGCGTGTTGACGGGCGCCCGCTACCGGCCGTGCACGTGCTGGATATGCGCGGCGAGACGCAGGGACTGCATCCACTCACCGCACAGGCGCTAGCCGATGTACGAGCCGAGCGTGGCAAGGCGATCGTGCTGCTAAATCGTCGTGGCTGGTCGAACTTCCTGTCCTGTCGTTCATGCGGGAGAGTGTGGAGCTGCCCCGACTGCGACGTCGCGCTCGTGCTGCACCGTGCCGGCGGATACCTCGCCTGCCACCACTGCGGGCACCGCGAGCGGGTGCCCGCTCGCTGTTGCGACTGCTCATCGACTGCCGTCGCCCGACATGGAGCAGGCACCGAGCTTCTGCAGCACGATCTGGCGCATGTCTTCGACGATGGCAGCTTCCCGGTGTTCCGACTCGACGCCGACGTTGTCGGCGAGGACAATGGCGTCGGGGCGATCCTGCGCCGTTTCGAGGCGGCCGATTGCGGGGTGCTGATCGGTACCCAAATGGTCGCCAAGGGTCACGATTTCCCCGACGTGGGACTCGGCGTCGTGCTCGACGCCGACGCCACGCTTCGCTTTCCCGACTTCCGCGCTGAGGAGCGCACGTTCGCACTTATCGCACAGCTCGCCGGGCGCGCCGGGCGGGGCGGGGACGGACGCGTGCTCGTGCAGACGATCGCGCCCGACGCGCGCTCCATCCTCCACGCTGCGCGCCATGACAGCGACGGCTTCATCGCGGGCGAGCTGGAGCGTCGCCGCGCGCTCAGCTATCCGCCGTTCTCGCATCTGATCAGGATCATCTGCTCGGCTGAGGAATCGCCGCCAGCTCGAGACGCAGCACGTGCCGTACGCGAGTCGCTCGTCGATCTCCGGCCACGCTCGCCCGCCAGTTCCAGCGATGGCCTTACCGTGCTCGGGCCAGCCGCCCTATTTCGCCTGCGCGGGCGCGAGCGCCAAGTGCTTGTGGTGAAGGCAGCCGAGCGTCGTCGCGCCGTCCAGGCCGTAGGTGCAGCGGTGCGTCGGGTGGCTGAGACACGCACGCACGCCGGAGTGAACTTCAGCGTTGACGTGGACCCGCAGTAGCGCGGGCAGGGCCGGCCGGATGGGCGCTGCGCGAGCGATCTGGCTCGCCGCGCCGCCAATTTGATCGCAGTTCGGACATGTGGTACGTTGCCGTGCGCTCGGCGGCCCCGGCCCAGGGATGGCGAGATGGCAGGGCACGCTGTTTCACTATCGAGACCCATCGCCGGTTCATAGGGGGATGTGAGGATGGATCCAAGCAGTGTGCGCCCAAGGACGAAGCGATCGTGGGCGGTGCTTGCAGCGGTCGCATGGAGCCTCTTGGTCGTGCCGCTCGCTTCGGCGGGAACGCCCGCTCGGATCGGCTTTGCGCGGTTGGAGCCTGCGTGCTCGGCGCCCCACGCCGGGAGTGCGAGCTGCTTCGCGGTCGTGCGTAGGCCCGTAGCCGCCAACGCTGCCGGCAGCGAAGGAGTGCACGCGTATGTAGTTGGCGCTGGGGCCACTGGGGCGGGTCCTGCCGGTGGGCTTACGCCGGCGCAGGTGGAACGCGCCTACGGCTATGACGCGTCCGGTGGCTCGGGTCAGACCGTGGCGATCGTCGACGCCTACGACGATCCCAAGATCGAAGAAGATCTCGAAGCTTTCGACAATCACTACGGGCTCGGGGAATGCACCAAAGCCAACGGCTGCTTCCGGAAGGTCAACCAGGGCGGAAGCGAAAACCCCGCGGCCCTCCCGGCCCAGGACGAAATGGGCTGGTCAGAGGAGATCTCGCTCGACGTGGAGATGGTCCGAGCCGCATGCCGTGGCTGCAAGATCCTGCTGGTCGAGGCGAACAGCGCGGTGGGCAGCGACCTTGCAACAGCCGTCGATGAGGCGGTTGCGCTAGGTGCAACGGAGGTCTCGAACTCCTACGGTGCCCCGGAGGAAGGGATGACGCCCAAAGAACAGGCGGACTACAACCATCCGGGTGTGGTCATCACCGCAGCAGCGGGCGACTACGGCTATGACGGCTGGAACTATCTGCTCCGTGGCAATAAACCGCCGGGCATGCCCGATGCGCCAGCATCACTGCCGTCGGTCGTGTCCGTTGGAGGAACGTCGCTGCAACTGCACGAAGATGGCACGCGCGCCAGTGAGACCGTCTGGAACGACGATGGTCCCTACGACGAAAACGAACTGGGGGCCGGCTATGTCGCCGGCAGCGGCTGCAGCACCCTGTTCACCGCGCAGCCCTGGCAACAGGACGCCAGCGGGTTCCCCGCGGCCGGATGCGGCGACAAACGCCTGTCGGTAGACGTCTCAGCCGACGCTGACCCGCTCACCGGCTTTGACGTGTACGACAACTTCGATTACTGCGACAGCAGCGAAAGCGCGTGCAACGAAGGACAAGAAGAAGAAGTCCAGGAAGCAATCGAACGCTACGGCGGCTGGGAGACCTTTGGCGGGACCTCACTCGGGACACCGTTGATCGCCTCCCTGTACGCGCTTGCTGGGGGCAGCAACGGTGTGAAGTACCCCGCACTGACCCTTTACCAGCACCTCGGAGAAGCAGCCTCTCTGTACGACGTTACCGCTGGAGGCGACGGCTTCTGCGATGGTGAACCAGCGTCCTTCTGTGGCGAGCCGAACTCCGAATCCGGCTACATCCTCGACTGCGAAGGAACGAGTGCCTGCGACGCCCGTCCAGGCTACGACGGACCCTCGGGAGTCGGCACGCCAATTGGGCTTGCCGCCTTCAGGCCAATACTCCCCAACGCTGCAATCACGCCACCGACCTCTGCCAAGGCAGGCATCCCCGCGAGTTTCAACGCCGACGGATCGACTGCACCTTATCCTGGCGGCACGATTGCGAGCTATTCGTGGAGCTGGGGTGACGGCACCGCTGGTGGCAGCGGTATTTCGTCCTCGCACACCTTTGCCAAGCCCGGCGTCTACACGGTGAGCCTGAGCATCACCGATAGCAATGGCCTGACGAGCACGGCAACGGAGTCAGTGGGCGTTGGCGAAGGGCCCCAGGAAGAAGCCGCACGTCGGCAAGCCGAACAAGAAGCCGCCACGAAGAAGCGCTCGGAAGAAGAAGCTGCGAAAGCGGGAGTGCTTGGCTCCAAGGAAGGCTCTCCCGATGCCAGGATCGCGAGCACGTCTCTGCAGGTGAGTGCCTCGGGCCTGCTCAGGATCAAGATCAGCTGTCCGGCCGGCGAGCACCGTTGCACTGGCCGCGTGAGCTTGCGCACGCTCACAGCTGTCGCCGCAAGCTTGACTGGTAAGCAGAAGCCGAAGCCCGCCATCCTCACTCTGGCAACTGGCACGTTCACTGTCGCCGGGGGCAAGGTCGTCACGGTCGTGCTGCATCTGTCGGCCAAGGCGCGCACCCTGCTCGCCCGCATGCTCAGGTTGCATGTGCGGGTGACAGTCGTGGCCCGCGACCCTGAAGGTGCAACCCACACGCAGCGGACGATTGCGACGTTGCGAGCACCCAAGGTGAACCACAGCAAAGGCTGACGGCCGTCGAGCCCGCGCTCGTCCTCAACGCCGACGACGAAAGCTTGCGGCGGCTCATAGACTCAGGCGGATGATCGACGCAGAGGATCACACAGCCGACGAAGACGCTTCGCTAGAGCTTCCAGCACCCACATCCGAGGAGGCCGATGTCGAGGTTGAGCGCGAGGGTGACGCGCCAGAGGCCACCGAGCTCGACCCAGAGACGCGCGCGCGCCGCGACGCGGCGCTGCGCTATGTACGCAAGTTCGGCGACCCCGTGCTGCGGGCCACGGCGCTGCCGGTCGAGCGCTTCGACGAGGACCTCAAGAACGAGGTGCAACGTATGGGCGAGCTGATGCACGATGCGCTGGGGGTTGGGCTCGCCGCCACACAGCTAGGGGTGCTGCACCGTGTGCTCGTCTACAAAGCCTACGTTGATGATCCAGTCACTGCACTGGTGAACCCGGTGATGGAGTGGATGAGCGAGGAGCGCGAGATCGGCGATGAGGGGTGCCTCAGCTTGCCCGGAGTGCACGTTGAAGTTGAGCGACACGCACAGGTACGGGTAAGCGGGCGCGACGAGACCGGCAGGGAGCTGGAGATCGCCGCCGAGGGCTTGGAGGCGCGCGTAATCCAACACGAGCTTGACCACCTCAACGGCGTGCTGATCCTCGATCGCATCTCACGCGAGGCGCGCAAGGAGGCAATGCGCGCGATGCGCGAGGCGCAGGAGCCCGCCGAGGATCGCCCGGCGGACGCCGCCTGAGCGCCGGCGCCGGGGTCAGCGCGTTGAGCACCGTATTCATCGGCACATCCGCTTTCGCTGCGGCGGTTCTTGAGCGCCTTGCGCGTAGCGCGACCCATCGTCCCGCGCTCGTGATCACGCGCCCCGACCGCCCGAGTGGCCGCGGGCGGCGGCTCGCCGCGCCACCCGTCGCCACGACCGCGCGTGCGCTCGGGATCGCGCTGGAGCAACCCCAGAATGTGAACGAGCCGCAGGCCAGAGCGCTGATCGCAGGGGCCCTAGCGACAAGCCCGATCGACGCCTCAGACGATGGGGAGCAACCAAGCGTTTCGCGTCGGACGATTGTGGTGTGCGCGTTCGGCGCGCTGATCAAGGAGCCGCTGCTCTCCGAGCATGAGCTGCTGAATGTCCATCCATCGCTGCTGCCGCGCTGGCGTGGAGCCGCGCCCGTTGAGCGCGCGATCATGGCCGGCGACGCGCAGAGCGGCGTCTCGATCATGCGCCTCACCGCTGGGCTGGACAGTGGTCCAGTATGCCTGGCTGGTGTTGAGCCGATCCGTGCGGATGACACTTACGGCGCGCTCGCCGCACGACTGGAGCAGCTCGGAGGCGAGCTGCTCGTGCGTGCGATGGACGAGCGCCCGCCGTTCGTCGAGCAGTCTCAGGAGGGCGTCACCTATGCCGAGAAGCTCGGTCCAGCTGATCGTCTGCTCGACCCTGCGCTTCCTGCCGTCGAGCTCGAGCGCGTAGTGCGAGCGCTGTACCCGCACATAGGCGCGCGTACGGTGCTGGCTGACGAAACTCTGCTCGGAGTGCAGCGTGCGGCGCTCCTCGACGAGCAAGACCCGGCATACGTGCGCACGCTGCCTGACGGCGATTCTCCTGAGCAGCAGGGCCGCGGTCCGAGCGTGCGTGAGGGGCGGCTGTTGCTCGACTGCACGCCAGGCGTGCTCGAGCTGCTGGTAGTACAGCCGCCAGGCGGGCGGGCAATGGAGGCCGCTGCCTATCTACGCGGTCACGGGCTGCCGGGGCGCCGGTAGGCAGTGACGTAGGGCGGGGTCACGATGCCTGCGCGCAGCCGGGAATCGGGCTCCGGCGCGCAAGCCTGCCGCTTCAGCGGGATCACGCCAGCCCACGCCGACAGCGCGTAGTCCTCCTCGTCGTCTAGCGGCCCTCCGCTACGGACCTTGGCTGAGGCCTCGTCGATCGCGATCGCCAGCACCGAGGTCGCCTTCAGCTCGTTCTCGGTCGGCGCACGAACGTCATCCCAGCGACCGGGCACGATGTGCTCTACGACTGCCCTCAACGCTGCGCGCTTCTCCGCGGGGTCCGCCACGAGGGTCGCCCGACCGACGAGCATCGCCGAGCGATAGTTGGCGGAGTGGTGCATCGCCGAGCGCGCGAGTACCAGCCCATCGATCAGTGACACGGTCAAGCATGCTGGCGCGCCCGCAGCGAGCGCTCGCAGGGTACGGCTCGCAGTTGAGCCGTGGCAGTAGACGACGTCGCCGCTGCGTGCGTGAAGCGTCGGGGTCACAAAGGGCTGACCATCCGCATCGACGATGCCGAGATGGGCGATCAGCGCCTCATCGAGGATCGCATCGATCACGCCGCGGTCGTAGCTGCCGCGCTCACGCTTGCGCCGTAGTCGCACGCGCTCGGAAGGGGGTGGGGTTGGAGTTGCTCGCTCGTGCGTTTCGGGGGGCATCGCGCCTCCTCTCGATATCTGTAATAGTACAGAAGGATGACTGAGCTAAAACAGTATCGGATCGAGGCGGCCAGCGCAGCGGAGATCGTTCAAGCAATCGAGACAGGCGTCGCCAGCGGCGCGCTCTCCCCCGGGCAACGTCTCCCATCCGTACGCCGCCTCGCAGCGCAGGTCGGGCTCAGCCCGGTCACCGTGGCCGCCGGCCTCGCGGAGCTGCGCCGCCGTGGCGTCGTGCTCAGCGAGCCACGACGCGGCACCCGCATCGGCCAGGGTCCGCCGATCCGCTCACCGCGTGCGCCATTGCCGGTGCCACCCGGAGCACGTGACCTCTCACAAGGCAACCCCGACCCCGCGCTGCTACCCGATCTCGCCAGCGCAGTGAGTCGCTGCGAGCTGCCCGCTCGTCTCTACGGGGAGCCGCAAGCGCTGCCCGCGCTGCTGGCGCTAGCGCGCGAGCAGCTACACGCAGATGGGATCCCCAGCCAAGAGGTGTGCATCGTCAACGGAGCCATGGACGCAATCGAGCGGGTCCTGCAGGTCCACCTGCGTCCCGGTGACCGCGTCGCGGTCGAGAACCCCGGCTACGCAGCCTTGTATGACCTCCTGCGAGCCCACGGTCTCGTGTTGGAGCCGGTCGCACTCGACGAACGGGGAATGTTGCCCGCCGATTTGCATGCGGCCCTGAGCCGTGGTGCGCTTGCCGCCGTGCTCACCCCTCGCGGCCAGAACCCCACGGGCGCAGCGCTCGACGCCGAGCGAGCAATTGCACTGGGGGAGGTGCTGGCGAAGTTTCCCCGCACGCTGCTGATCGAGGACGACCACCTAGGGCCCGTCGCGGGTAGCGAGCTGCACACCGTTCTCGCACAGGGGACCGACCACGAAAACTGGGCAGCAACACGCTCGGTAGCCAAGGCGCTCGGACCCGACCTGCGCCTCGCTGTGCTCGCTGGCGACGCACAGACGATCTCCCGTGTCCAAGGGCTCCAGCAATGCGGCCCGGGCTGGGTGAGCCACATCCTGCAGAGTCTCGTGCTGACGCTATCGAGCGACCCTGCTGTGCAGGCGCAGGTGGCGCACGCGAGCCTGACATATGCGCAGCGGCGCGAGCGGTTGCTGGCCGAGCTGGCCGGCAGGGGAGTACGCGCGCGCGGCGCATCGGGTCTGAACGTGTGGATTCCCGTGCACGAGGAAGCAAGCACGGTGGGAGCGCTGATGCAACGAGGCTGGGTGCTGGCGCCCGGAGCGCCGTATCGCCTCCCCGGCGCCGAGCCCGGCGTGCGCGCGACCACCGCCACGCTCACCGAGGGCGAGGCCGCGCGGCTGGCCGGCGATCTGGCGGACGTGCTCGCTCCCAGCGCGTACAGCCGCAGCGGATAGCCGATCATGCCTGACGTGCCCAGCCAACCAAGTGCCACTGTCGCTCCCGCCCGACGCTGTGCTTACACGGTCCTGCGCCGCGTGTTCGAGGGCGGCGCCTACGCCGACCGTGCGCTGCAAGCCGAGGCCGCAGGACTGGATCCGCGTGATCGCGCGCTTGCGATGCGTCTGGCCTTCGGTGCCGTCCAGCGCAAGGGCACGCTCGACCACCTGATCGAGCAACTGGCCGATCGTCCTGTCGCGGCGCTCGACCCGCCGCTGCTGGCGGCGCTGAGGCTGGGGTTGTATGAGCTGCTCTACCTGCGTGGCGCGCCCGACTACGCAGTGGTCGCCGAGGCGGTCGAGCTCGCCAAGGCCCATGGGCGTGCCGGCCATGGCCTCGTCAACGCGGTGCTGCGTCGTGCCACGCGCGAGGGGCCTGGCGTGCTGCTGGCGACGCTCAGCGATGAGACGCCGGCGCAAGCCGCCGTCATGCACTCGCATCCCGAGTGGATCGCTCGCCTGTGGTGGGAGGCACTCGGCGCTGAGGAGGCATGCGCGCTGATGGCCTGCAACAACGAGCCAGGCGAGGTGGCGTTGCGTGCGAACACGCTCGTCACCGATGCCGCCACGCTCGCTGAGCGGCTGCCCGTGCGCACGCACTTCGACCCCAGCCTGCCGGAGGCAGTCGTGCTCGATGAGCCATTCGACGCACACGGCTCGGAGCTGTGGCAGCAGGGGGCGTTCTTGGCGCAGGCTCGCGCTGCGATGCTCGTCGCCCGCACGCTCGATCCGCTGGCCGGCGAGCGGGTCCTCGACCTGTGTGCCGCCCCCGGCGGCAAGAGCACACATCTCGCCGCCCTGATGGACGGTCGCGGAGAGGTCGTGGCGGTTGAGCGCAACCGGCGCAGGGCTGGCGCTCTGGGGCACACCGCGCGCCGCCTTCATGCGACAAACGTGCGTGTCGAGCTCGCTGACGCTGAGCTGGCGCGAGCCGAGGGCCCCGTATTCGACCGCGTGCTCGTTGATCCGCCGTGTTCGGGGCTCGGCACGTTGCAGGCACGAGCCGATCTGCGCTGGCGGGTGACCCCCGATGCGATCACCGAGATGACGCATACGCAGGCCACGATCCTCGCCGCCGGCGCCGACGCTCTCCGTCCGGGCGGCGTGCTTGTCTACTCTACTTGCACCATCTCTCCGACTGAGAACGAGCGTCTGATCGCCGCCTTCCTGGACTCCCACTCCGAATTCGGTCTCGACGATGTCGTGGTCACGCTCCCGCATCGCGAGCGTACCGCTGGCTTCTTCATCGCTCGCCTGCGGAAGAGCTGAGCATGGACGAGGAGCCACAGACCCCGGCCAAGGCCACGATCGATCTTGGGCCGCAGTGCCCGAGCTGCGGCGAGCCGTGGCTGCGTCCCACCAACCTGCCCGGACGCTATCGCTGCGTGTACTGCCTACATCGCTTCGAGCTGACCTCCGTATGCCCCAATTGCGGCGAGCATTCCACGATCGTGAGGATGTCCTCGACCGCGATCATGAAGTGCAATAACTGCGGCGACTCGATGCTGCAAGCGGTATGAGCACGTATGCCGGCGCTGGATCGGCGTCCTCGGTCGCTCGCGTGCAAAGCACGCCACGCTCCCTGCGTCCTTGCCCAGCTTGGCCTACGTGCTCGTACGGGGCGGCTTTGCGCGGCCGGGGCCGGGTATGAACGTCCCTGCGGGTGAGCTGCTGCGTAGCGTGCGTGTGGCGCCTTCGATCTTGTCAGCGGACTTCGGCCGGCTGCGCGAGCAGGTCGTCGAAGTCCTTCAGGCTGGGGCGCGCGTCATCCACGTCGATGTCATGGACGGCCATTTCGTGCCGCCAATCACCGTTGGACCGCTGATCGTGGCGGCGCTCGCCGATACCGTGCACGACGCTGGCGGGATGCTCGAGGCGCACCTGATGATCGAGCGTCCCGAACGTCACGCTGCCGAGTTCGTCAACGCGGGCGCTGACTCGATCACCTTTCATGCCGAGGCAACACCCAACATCGCCTACACGGCGAACCTGATTCGCGAGCGTGGCGCGTGCGTGGGCATGGCGATCAATCCCGCGACCGCCGTGGGGGCGCTTGCGGAGGTGACGCAGGAGCTCGACCTCGTCCTGTGCATGACCGTCAACCCGGGCTGGGGTGGGCAGCCGTTCATCGCGCATTCGCTGGATAAGTTGCCGCGGGTTCGGGCCCTTGTCGGCACGGATGTGGCGGTTGAGGTCGACGGTGGTATCGAGTCGCTGACCGCGCCTGCATGTCTGCAGGCGGGCGCGAACGTGTTCGTGGCCGGCTCGGCGATCTTCTCTGCGGCTACCCCCGGTGAGGCCTACCGGGCGATTGCAGCGTCCGTCGAGGCGGGCTGAGCTCGAATCGAGCCAGCAGCGTTTGCGCCCGACCCGCGGCGGTAGAGCGCCGTGAGCATCAACGCGAGCACCGCGGTTGCACCGGCGTAGCCGATCTCTGCCCGCAACAGCTGTTCGCCGACCAGCGAGCTCAGCATCCACGCCAGGAACACGACTGCCGCGCACACCCAACAGCCGGCTGCCGCTCGCGCGCGGTCGCGCGCGAGCGCTGCCTGGTTAAGCGCGCCGGAGGTCAGGTGCAGGCCCATGCCAACGCCGATCAACGCCAAGCCGAAGCGGTTGTAGCTGAAGACCTGCCCGAAGAACACGTGCTCCAGCGCGAACGGACCGATGACGAGCAGACCGAGCGCCACCGCCGCGGCGAAGCCCGCGATCGCGAGGATCGTCACACGGATCGCGCGCGCAAACGCCTCGTGTCCCGCCGTCGCCTCCAGGCCGGTCAGATGCGGCAGCAGCGAGGTCTGGATTGCCTGGAACAGCTGCAACGGGGCGCGAGCGATCAGCAACACGTTGAACACGATGCCCGCAAGGGCGCCGTTGTGCGAGGTCGCATCGACCGTCAACACCGCCGCGTTCAGCAGCGTTTGCTCGGAAAGCATGATGCTCGACACCCACACCGCGAAGCCGCCGCCGCGGCGCAGCGACAGCTCATCGTGCGCGGCCGTCTCCTGTACTCCCTCGGTCCCCGGTCCGGCCAGCGCCGCGTCCGCCTCGTCAACGGTGATTGGAGCCTCGCTCAGCAAGCGGTCGCTGCGGCTGCGCGCGAACGCCGCAGGGACGACCACCAGCGAGACGAACGGTGCGGCGGCGATGCCGAGCGCGACGGCAGTCTGACCGCTTGCGATACCCAGCGCAACCGCGATCGCGAAGCTGATGCGCGAGGTCGACTCCATCAGCACCAGGCCGCCGAACAGGCCGAAGCGCTGATGTCCTGCCAGCCAGCCGCGCGCAAAGTAGCTTGCCGCATAGGCCAGCGTGCCCACCACAAGCACGTCATAGAGGGCGCTTTGGTGTTCGAATACGTGGTTGACCAGCTCATCGTGCAGCGCGAGCGCGACTACCAGGAAGACAAGCGCGAAGCTCGCCTGAATCAACATCGGCACGCGCAGTGTGTGTTGCGCGTGGCCCCGTGCACGGCGTTCGGCGATCGTGCGCGAGAGCAGCTGTTCGATCGGCCGATAGATCACGGAGATGATCACGAACATCACCGACCACAGGACATCCAGCAGCTTCGCCGATTGTTCGCCCAGCACATGGCTCGCGATCGAGAAGTACGCAAAGGTCAGCAGGCCAGTCGAGGCGATCCCGATCGAGAGGATCCGCGCGCCTGCGCCGTAGGAGCGACCGGTGCTAGAGGCGGACAAGCAACATCGTCCAGGGGAACGGCGAGCGCACCTCGACGACCTCGCCGTGGCGGGAGAGGAGCTTCGCGAACGAGCGCCTGGACCAGTGGTTGAGGTGGCCTGGTGTGTTGCCCAGCGCCGGCCAGTAGGCGCCGCGCGCCATGTTCAGCATCCGCCACAGCGGCTCCCTGGGTACCGACACGAGCAGGTGACGCTCGGCGCAGCGGGCCATCTCCGCGACCGTGTGCTCGGGGTCAGGTACGTGCTCGAGCACCTCGATCGCGCTCGCGAGGCCGAACTCGTTCGCCGCGAACGGCAGGTTCGCGGCCTCCATCACGCGGTACTCGAGATTGGGCGCCTGGCGTTCGGCCCAGCCGGCCTGGATCGACTCCTCCTCGAGGTCGATGCCCACCACACGGGTAGCGCCAGATGGGTTGCGCTCGTCGAGCCGCTGCGCCCACTGCTGCACGAGCACCCCCTCGCCGCAGCCCACGTCGAGCACTGAGCTCGGTGCTGCCAGCTCAAACAGCTCGTCGAGCTCGCGCTCGAAGCTCGCCATCAGACGCCGCACCACCGGGTTGGTGGAGCCGTACTTGTCGTAGGTGTTGCCGGTGACGATGCCGTCCTCGGAGACCGTCACGCCGCTCACAGTCGCACCGCCTCACGCGGCTGCTCGCCAGGTTCGTAATGGGAGGGCTCCACGCCTAGCTGCAGCTCGATCCGCCGCACCCGCTCGAACGTGCGCTGAGTCATCACCCGCTGGGCAGCAAGCAGATCGCCGATCACTCCCAGCGCCCACAGCACGACCGCCGCGATGAACAGCACCGCTCCGAGAATCAGAGACTGCACGTGGCCCTTGCCGTTGCCGTCTGCGTAGGCGACGACGAAGCGAACCCACACGCCGATCGCGACAACTCCCATCAGCAGCGCGAGGCTCCAAAACACGCGCAGCGGCTCGTACTGCGCGTAGATGCGGAAGATCGACAGGCTGTTGCGTCGCACGTAGGCGCCCATCGACGGGAACAGGCGCGACTCGCGCGTCTTCGCGTTCGTGCGCACCGGGACATGGTCTACCGCGACCAGCAGCTTGCCGGCCTGGATGATCGTCTCGAGCGTGTAGGTGAACTTCGACACCACCATCATCTGGATCGCCGCCTCGCGGTTGTACGCGCGGAAGCCCGAAGTCGTGTCCGGCACTGACGTCGATGAGGCTTGGCGTACCACCCATGAGCCGACTCTCTGCAGGATCTTCTTCAGCGGTGAGAAGTGCTCAATACCGCCCACCTCTCGATCGCCGACGACCATGTCGGCGTGGCCGTCGATGATCGGGCCGACCAGCCTCGCGACATCCGGGCCGTAGTACTGGTTGTCGGCGTCCGTGTTGACGATCACGTCGGCGCCCAGCTTTAGAGCTGTGTCGATGCCCGCCTGGAAGCCCGCAGCCAGGCCCTTGTTGTTGGTCAGGCGTACGAGATGGTCCACGCCGTGCGCGCGCGCCACCGCGACAGTCTCGTCGGTCGAGCCGTCGTCGATCACTAGCCACTCGACCACGTCGAAGCCCGCCACGGCCCGCGGCAGGTCCGCGAGTGTCTGCGGCAGTTGCTCTGCCTCGTTGAAGCAGGGGATCTGGATGATGAGCTTCATGGCCGTCGATTGCCTAAACTTGGCTTCCCGCAGTATCCCAAAGCGCAGGTCACGGTCTTGGCGCCAGACGTAGAGCACACCAACCCGGCGCTGGTGCCGGGTGGGCGGGGCTCGATACTCCAAGGCTAGATGGAAAGCGCAATGCTCACCCGGCAGCGGCCGGGCCCGATCTGGCTGGCGAGGCTACGCACCATCCCTGCGGGCAGGTGGGCAGTGCTCGCTTTCGCGGTGATGTGCGTCGCGGCGCTGATCGGCTACTTCGCCTTCCCAACCTACCCGACCTACGACTCGTTCTACGCGCTGCTGTGGGGCCGCGACCTGCTGCACCTGCACCTACCCGACTTTCGTGTATATCGCGGCCCTACCGAGCATCCGCTGGCGATTGCGTTCGGGATGCTTTGCTCGATCTTCGGGCAGGGTGGCGCGCGCCTGATGGTGCTCGGCTCGATTGGGTCCTTCGTGGCGGCCGTGGCCGGGATGTACAGACTCGGGCGCCTGTGCTTCGGCCCGGTCGTCGGGTTGTTCGCCGCGCTGCTGCTGTTGAGCCGTTTCTTCATTGAGAACCTCGCAGCCCAGGGCTACCTTGACATCTCCTACGTGGCGTTGATCGTGTGGGCGATCGTGCTCGAGGTCGAACGTCCCCGTCGCGGCGCACCGGTCTTCCTTACGCTCGCTGCCGCCGGACTGCTGCGCCCCGACGCCTGGGTACTGAGCGGCGCATACTGGCTGTGGTGCTCATGGCGTGCCGATAACGCCAAGCGCGCCAGGTATCTCGCGCTGGCCGCGATAGCACCGCTCGTCTGGATCGTCCTCGACTGGGTCGTGACCGGCAACCCGCTGTACTCGCTCAGCGCTACCGCAGGGCTCGCCGCCGAACTGGAACGCACCCAGGGCTTCGGCAGCGTGCTCGGCTCGGTGTGGAGCTACGGCGTGCGGATCGACAAGCTGCCGGTGCTGCTCGGAGGGCTGCTCGGCATCGTCATAGCGGTGTGGCTGAGCCCGCGGCGGGCGCTCGTGCCGCTGGCGACGTTCGTGGTGTTGCTCGGCGTGTATGTGGCCGAGGGCGCTGTCGGGGCCTCCGTGGTCGACCGCTACCTGATCGGCGCCGCCACCGCGCTGCTCCCGTTTTGCGCGGTCACCGTCGGCGGCTGGACGATGCTCGAGCCGGGATCCCGGCTGCGGCAGGTGTGGATACTCGCCGCACTGGCGCTTGTCGCTTACGGTGGTGTCTCAGCGGCGCGCACGCTGAGCCTCTCCAGCCTGCGCACCACGCTCGCCGAGCACGAGGACTTTCACAAGGGTCTCGCGCGTGCCTTGCGCAGTCCCGCCGTGGAGGCCGAGCTGCGACGCTGCCAACTGGTAAGCCTGCCGGACAACAAGCTGATACCGGATGCTCGGTGGATCCTCGACAGCGTCAGTCAGCGCAACATTCTCGCTCGCAGCCAGGCCCGCGCGGACGCCGAAGCGGGCAACCCCGGGCTCGAGCGGCGTCTGCGCGCCGGCAGCATCGCTGTCTACCCATTGGGCAGCACCGTGTTCGTCGACGCGATCGTCGATGTGGGCGACCAGCCGAGCGACCAGATCCCAACGACCGGCTTCAAGCGCATCTACACCAGCAGCCTGTACGCCGTGTATGGCAACTGCTGAGCGAGCACAGCAGGCCACGTCCGACACGCTCGTGCCGAACGTGTCGCGCCGCTGGGCATGGCCCGGTCTCGTCGTGGTGCTGCTGGGCGGCCTCGGCCTGCGCCTTTGGGGGGTGGGGCAGGGGCTGCCCTACGCGTTCAATGCCGACGAGGCCGATCACTTCGTGCCGCATGCCATCGAGATGTTCGAGCAAGGCACGCTCAACCCGCACTACTTCGCCAACCCGCCGGGCTTCACATATCTGCTCCATGGCCTGTTCGCGATCGCCTACGGGGGCGCAAGCGGCGCGGTGCACGCGTTCGCGGCGCATCCCCAGTCGCTGTACACGCTCGCTCGCATTGCAGCTGCGGTGCTCGGAACGATCGCGCTGTGGCTGCTCTATCTGACGGGCGCTCGACTATGGGGCCGGGCGGTTGGCCTGCTGGCGGCTGCGATCGAGGCGGTGGCCTTCCTGCCCGTGTTCTATGCGCATCTCGCGCTCAACGATGCGCCCACGCTCATGCCCGCCACGCTGTCGCTGCTCGGGACCGCAGGCGTGCTGCGCAAAGGTCGCACGCGCGACTACCTGTTGGCTGGTGTCGGGCTTGGGCTTGCCTGTGCCACCAAGTACACGGCCGGCATCGTGCTCGTGCCGCTGCTGGTGGCGGTGGTCGCTCGCTACCTGGACGCCGGGCCGGCCGCGGCGCGGCGGGCGCTCGGCGGGTTGGCCCTCGCCGGCCTCGTTGCGCTGCTGAGCTTTCTGCTCGCCAATCCCTACGCGCTGCTCGACTACGGCGCTTTTCACGGCGAACTCGTTCACCAGTCAACCCTCTCCAGCGAATCCCAGGGCAAGCTTGGCGCCCCCAAAGAAGGCGGCCTGATCTACTACCTGTGGTCGTTCACTTGGGGGCTCGGCTGGGGGCCGTCGTTGGCGGCGCTCGGTGGCGCGATCGCGGTCTGGCGCGACGAGCGGCGTCTGGGCTGGCTGCTCGTGCCGGCCGCGCTGCTGTTCGTCGTCTTCATGGGCTTGCAGGGGCGCTACTTCGGACGCTGGCTGATGCCGATCTTCCCTGTGGTGTGCCTGCTGGGCGCGTTCTTTGTGGCTGCGCTGATCGGCTGGTGTGGACGTACGCTGAGCGGCCCGGCGCCGCGCGCCGCGCTGGCGGGGCTGCTCGTGGTCGCGCTGCTGATTCAGGGGGTCGTCTACAGCGTGCACGCGGGCATCGTGCTCTCACGCCCCGATACTCGCAACCTGACGCGCTCGTGGATGCTGACCCACATCCCGGCGGGCGCGAAGATCGTCGCCGAGCCCGTCGAGCCTGAGGAATGGGCGCGCCAGGTCCGGCCCGGTAGCTCCACCGCGCGCAACCCGCTCGCCTGGCAGCTGTATCCCGCGCTCTACCTGCGGATCTTGCCCAGCGGCGCGATCGCGCCGCGGTTCCTGCACGAAGTCGGCCTGGAGAACTACGAGACCACGCTGTACCCGGCCCTCGTCGACTTCTACGAGCGCGCCGGCTACTGCTGGGTGATCACCGGCTCGACGGAGTCCGGGCGGGCGTTCGCGGACCGCAAGGCGGTGCCCGCCGCGATCGCCTACTACCGCAAGCTCGCCCGCGACGGTGAAGTCGTCTACCGCGCCTCACCCTACGGTCGCGGCCAGCGCGCAGTCGCCTTCAACTTTGACTGGAGCTTCGACTACTACCCGCTGGCCTACCAGCGACCTGGCCCGGAGATGACGATCTATCGACTGCGCGGAGGAGGCTGCCAGCACTGACCCGGTCGCTGCGCGTCGCGGGGTTATCCTGGACGGCGAGATGCCCACATCAATCGAGACCGACGAGGTATGGCTGGGGCGGGCGATCGAGCTCGCCCGCAACGGCGCCGCGACGGTCAAGCCCAACCCCGTCGTCGGCGCCGTCGTCGCCCGCGACGGTGAGGTCCTGGGGGAGGGCTGGCACAGGGAGTACGGCGGTGCGCACGCGGAGGTCAACGCGATCGAGGCATGCGGTCTGACGGACCTCGCCGGCGCCACGCTTTACGTGTCGCTGGAGCCGTGCTGCCACGAGGGCAAGACACCGCCCTGCACCGATGCGATCCTGCAGGCGGGCATCAAACGCGTGGTCGTGGGCTCGGACGATCCCACCGAGAAGGCATCCGGGCGCGGTCTGGGAATCCTCCGCGACGAGGGCGTCGAGGTGGTGCTCGCCAGTGGCGAGCTTGCGGCCAGCGCTCGGCTGCTCAACCAGGCCTTCCGCAAGCACGCTCGCGTTGGGCGCCCGTGGGTGCTGTTCAAGTCGGCGATGACACTCGACGGCAAGGTCGCTACCCGCACTGGAGACTCACAGTGGATCAGCGGCGAGCTGAGCCGCGAGTTGGCCCATCGCTGGCGCGCCTCCGTCGACGCGGTGGTTGTGGGCATCGGCACGGCGCTCGCTGATGACCCCCAGCTCACCGCCCGCCCAGACGGTCTGCCCGCAGAGCCACTCGCCCAGCCGCGGCGCGTGGTCTTTGACTCGCTCGCGCGCCTGCCGCCCAGCTCGCAGCTGGTGGCAGCCGCCGCCGAGATCCCCCTCACGATCGTGGTCTCGCGTGCTGCCGCACGCGCGGACGCCGATGCGCTCGAGGCAGCCGGTGTGCAGGTGATCGTCGCAACCGGCGAAAACGAGCCCGCGCGCGTGCGCTCGGCGCTTGACCAGCTGGGCACGATGGGCGTGGCATCGGTGCTGCTCGAGGGAGGGCCGCATCTTGCCGGTGCCTTCCTCGACGCCCAGGAGATCGACGAAATCCGTCTGTTCTTGGCGCCGCTGCTACTCGGCGGGAGCGCCGCCCGCGATCCCCTCGAGGGAGAAGGGGTTGAGCGCATCTCTGAGGCGCTGCGGGCGCTGTCATTCGGCTGCGAGAGCGTCGGCGAGGACATCTTGATCTCTGCGCGCCTGCGCGAGTGGTGAATACACGTGAGGCGATCGAGGCTCAGCAAATGTTCACGGGTCTGATTGCCGATCTGGGTAGCGTCACCGGGATGGAGCGCGACGACGCTGGCGCGACCGTCACGATCGCCAGCGATCTTGCCGCACAGCTCCATGAGGGCGAATCGGTCGCCGTCAACGGCGTATGCCTGACGGCGACCGAGGTCGATCAGCAGAGCTTCCAGGCACAAGCGATGAGCGAGACGCTCGAGCGCTCCTCGCTCGGAGAGCTGCAGCCGGGAGCACGCGTGAACCTCGAGCTGCCATTGCGCGCGCAGGATCGCCTGGGAGGGCATGTCGTGCAGGGCCACGTCGACGGGACCGGTACCGTTCGCGCCACTCGCGTGGAGGGCTTCGCGCGGGTGCTCGAGATCGCCAGCGATCCGCGGCTCGCGCGCTATCTGGTCGAGAAGGGGTCCGTTGCGCTTGATGGCGTGAGCCTGACGATCAGTGCTCTGAGCGACGACGGCTTCTCCGTGTCGCTGATCCCCGAGACCCTCGAGCGTACGAATCTCGGCGCGATCGGTGAGGGTTACCGCGTGAACATCGAGGTTGACATTCTCGCCAAGCACGTCGAGCGACTACTGGAGGCACGCGCATGAGCGACTCTCAGACAACCACTCCGTTCGCAACGATTGAGCGGGCAATCGAGGAAATTCGTGAGGGCCGGATGGTCGTCGTGTGCGACGACGAGGACCGCGAGAATGAGGGTGATCTGACGATGGCGGCGCAGTTCGCGACGCCGGAGGCGATCAACTTCATGGCCAAGGAGGGTCGCGGGCTGATCTGCCTGTCGCTGACTGCCGATCGCTGCGAGGAGCTGCGGCTGGATCTGATGGCCGCCAAGAACGAGTCACCGTTTGAAACCCCGTTCACGGTGTCGGTCGAGGCGCGCGAAGGCGTTACCACAGGCATCTCTGCGCACGATCGCGCCCGCACCATCCAGGTGGCGGTCGACCCTGAGAGTCGCCCGTCGGACCTCGTACAGCCAGGCCACGTGTTCCCGCTGAAGAGTCGATCCGGTGGCGTACTCGAGCGGGCCGGGCAGACCGAGGCGGCCGTCGACCTCGCGCGCCTGGCCGGCTTGAACCCCGCGGGCGTGATCTGTGAGGTGATGAACGACGACGGCACGATGGCGCGCGTCCCTGAACTGGTCGACTACTGCGCGCGCCACGGGCTCAGCATGATCACCGTCGCCGACCTGATCGCCTATCGTCGCCGCCACGACAAGCTCGTGGAACGCGTCGTCGCGACACGGCTACCGACCGCGTTCGGGGATTTCGAGGCCGTCGGCTATCGCTCGCTGATCGATGACAAGCATCACGTCGCGCTGGTCAAGGGCGAGGTAGCGGGGCAGGCCGACGTGCTCGTGCGGGTTCACTCGGAGTGCCTCACCGGCGACGTGTTTCATTCGCTGCGTTGTGACTGTGGCGAGCAGCTGGAATCGGCGCTCACGATGATCGAGCGCGAGGGCCAAGGTGTGCTGTTGTATCTCTCCCAGGAGGGTCGCGGGATCGGCCTGCTGAACAAGCTGCGGGCCTACCGCCTGCAAGAGGACGGGCTGGATACCGTCGAAGCTAATGAGCGCCTCGGGCTCCCCGCGGACCTGCGCGACTACGGCATCGGTGCTCAGATCCTCGTCGATCTTGGCCTCGGATCGATCCGAATCCTGACGAACAACCCCAAGAAGATCAGGGGCCTCGAGGGCTACGGGCTGTCAGTCAGCGCCCAGATCCCGATCGAGCACGCGCCCAACGAGCACAACGAGGCATATCTGCGCACCAAGGCCCAGCGCATGGGCCACACACTCCACCACCAGGGCCTGAACCTCGACGAGGAGCTGCTGCACGGAGAGCGGCGCAAGGCAGAGCGCCGCAAGCCATGAGCGCGAGCACAGCCCGCTTCGCGATCGCTGTCGCGCGCTTTTATGAGGACCTCGCCGAGCGCCTCGTGGCAGGCGCGAACGCGGCGTTCGCATCCGCCGGCCACCTCGACGTGGAGGTGTTCGATGTACCCGGTGCCTTTGAGTTGCCGCTGGCCGCCAGCTACGCCGCACGCTCCGGGCGCTTCGCCGGTGTTGCCTGCCTCGGCGCGGTCATCCGCGGCGAGACCGACCACTACGACTTCGTCTGCGCCCAGGTCGCCACCGGCGTGATGCGGGTGCAACTCGACACCGATGTGCCGTGTGCCTTCGGCGTGCTCACCTGCCAAAGCATGGAGCAGGCGCTGGCCCGCGCTGGAGGCGGAAAGCGCGACCAGGGTGCGCACGCCGCCGAGGCAGTAATCAGGATGGCCGCGCTGCGCACGGAGCTGCTCGGCAGCTGAGCACCGGCCGTGTGCCCCGGTGCGTCGACCCGCCAGGGGTCTTCGTCGAAAAACCATCTAGACTGCCCTCTCCAATGGCAAAGGTATGTCACAGCTGCGGGAAGGGGCCGGCGTTTGGCCAGAGCCGCAGCCATTCAATGGTCGCTACCAAGCGCCGTTTCGATCCGAACCTGCAGAAGGTAAGAATCCTTGTGGGTAAGGCGCCCCGGCGCGTCTACGTCTGCACGCGCTGTCTCAAAGCCGGCAAGGTCACCAAGGCCCTGTAGGGTCGACCCAGCCCTCCGGGCTGTGTGCCCCCGGCGCCATACCGCGTCCTCAGTCGCTCGCGTGCGAAGCACGCCACGCTCCTTGCGTCCTTGTCTGGCTTGGCCAGCGGCCCTACAGGGGAGCTGATGGTCAGCTCGTCTGCAGAAGCACGCCACGCTTCGTTGTCTGGCTTGGCCAGCGGCCCCCTGCATGGGGCTGATGGTCAGATCGCCGTCCACGGCCCGGCGGAGCGCCGGGCGAAGCTGATAGACCTGTCGCCGTGACGGATACGAATTTGGTTCGCTTCCGCGCGGCGGTGGCGGGCGCGCTCGCTCACCTGGAATCGCGTCGTCAGGAGGTCAACGACCTGAACGTGTTTCCCGTGGCCGACGGGGACACAGGCGACAACATGGCGCTCACGTTGCGCGCGGTGCTCGCGGAGCTCGACCGCCTACAGGGCAGCGACGAGCACCGCACGATCGATGAGATCGGGCGGGATGAGATCGTCCAGTCGGTGGCGCGCGCCGCGCTGCTGGGGGCTCGGGGCAACTCCGGTGTGATCCTCTCCCAGCTGATCCGCGGTGCCGCTGAGGAGCTCGTCAGCCGGCCCGGGCAGCTGATCGACGCGACGCTGATCGGCGCTGCGCTCGCGAACGCGGCCGACCGCGCGTACTCCTCGGTGCGCGACCCTGCCGAGGGCACGATCCTGACCGTCGCACGCGAGATGGCGCACAAGATCGTGGCCGACCTTGCGCACGGCCCGGAGAGCCCGCGTTTTGGGCCGGCAACGGCGCCACGCGAGCAGGACAAGGCGATCGCCGCTGCGCTCGAGGGCGCCGTCGAGGCAGGCCAGGACTCGGTCAAGCGTGGTCCTGAGCTGCTTGCTGCATTGCGTGAAGCAGGCGTTGTTGATGCCGGCGGCTACGGCCTCACGATCATCTTTGCCGGCGTCGTCGCAGCCCTACGCGGTGAGGAGCCCCCGCCGCTCGATCACTATGCGCCGGCGCGCATCACCCACCCCGAGCACAGCTCGCTGACCTATCGCTTCTGTACCAACTTCGCTGTCACTGGTAGCGGCCTTAGCCCGAGTCGCTTCATCGAGGTGCTCGAGGCGCTCGGTGACTCGGTGCTCGTCGTGGGCGACGCGGCGACTCTGAAGGTGCACCTGCATACCGACGAGCCCGAGGCGGCAACTGCTGCGTTCGCTGACGCCGGCGAGGTCTCGCACCTCGACGTCGCAGACATGCACGCGCAGGTCGCTGAGCGCGACGGGCGTGTGGGTGGCGACGCGCACTCAGGCCAGGCTGTGGACGGTGTGGTGCGGCCGCTGGCGCCCGATGTTGGCGATAGTCCCAACGCCGTGCGTTGCGCTGCTGTGGCGGTTGTCAGCGGCGAGGGACTGCGCCAGCTGTTCGCTGAGCTTGGTGTGCACACGATCGATGGCGGTCCTACGCTGAACCCCTCGACATATGACCTGCTGGCCGGCATCCACGAGGTGCCGAGTGAGGAGGTCGTGCTGCTTACCAACAACGCCAACGTGATCATGGCCGCTGAACACGCCGCGCGGCTATCTGACAAGCAGGTGCACGTCGCGCCCACGACCAGTCAGCAGGCGGGTCTTGCCGCTGCCGTCGCGTTCGCGCGTGAGCGCTCTGTCGAGGAGAACGCTCAGGCCATGACCGAGGCGCTCTCACATCTGCGCACGGGCGCTGTGGCGCCTGCCGCCCGCGATGACGCGAAGGGACGCTTCAAACGCGGCGACGCCGTCGGCTTCGTGCAGGACGAGGTGCTCGCATGGGGTGACCCGCGCGAGACCCTGCGGAAGGTGCTGCACGCGCTGGCGCAGGGAGACAATGGTGAGGGACCGCCGGAACTGATCAGCGTGCTCGACGGCGAGGACGTGCCGCTCGGCCTCAGCGAGGTCAGCGGAATGATCAACGGTGGGATCGAGCTCGAGCTGCGCCACGGCGGCCAGCCAGCGTATTGGTGGCTACTCGCCGCGGAGTGAGCGTTTACTGGCAGTAATGGCGCCCGCTGATGGCGATGGCGGCGGCGGTTGACGGGCGCCATTCGCCGAAATTATGTCCTGCTTTGGGCGCGCTGTATAGCCATGGTTAGACGGCGGTTGCGCGTTGACAGACTCGATACGACCGCTGCGGCGATCATCATTAGCGTGGAATGCCGGCGACCAAGCCACACGAGCTGGACGCCGTCGTGACCGCCGGTCCGGAACGCATCCGACCTGCGGCGCGCGCATTTGCTTCCACACGCTCCCTTACGCGCGAGGAGTTGATCGGCGCTCCCGTGCGCTGGCCACGGCCTTCGCGCTTGCATCTGCCGCTCGAGTTTCCTGCCAAGAAGGTGGCTGCTGGCATGAGCACGCTGGGGCTGCGCACCGTGGGCGAGCTGCTCGAGCACCTGCCTAGCGACAGCCGCGAGGCACGCACGGTTGCGGCCTTGCGCAGCGGCGAGCAGGCGACGGTAGTGGTGCAGGTGCGCGCGATCAGCGCTCGACCGGTGCGGCGACGGGGTATGCGTCCGCTCGTGGAGGCGACTGTCTTTGACGCCACGGGGACGATGCGTGCGACGTTCTTCAACCAGCCGTGGCTGGTGGATCGCTACCCACCGGGTACGCGCCTGCTCCTACACGGCAAGGCTGACGCGCGCGGCCGCTTCAGCGTCTCCCACCATGCCCCTGGCGCAGGGCTCGCCGGCGAGCTCACCGCTGGAGCTGGAGCAGGAGCTGGCGAGAGCGAGGCAGTCGCGCACTACCCGGCCGCGGAGGGTGTGACCTCGACCCAGATCCTCACGCTCGTGCACTCCGTGAGAGATGCACTGGGTGACGTGATTGAGGCGCTCTCGGCAGCGCTTCGTGTGGCCGAGTTGCTGCCCGATCGTGCGAGCGCGCTAGCAGCTATGCACTTCCCGCGCCAACCACAAGATCTCGAGACGGGGCGCCGGCGGCTGGCGTTCGAGGAGTTGCTGTTGACGCAGCTGGTGTTCTTGCGCCGCCGCGCCGCGCGCAGGGCACGCACGGGCGCCGCTGAGCTCGCCGATCGGCAGGCGCTCGGCGGTCGCTGGCTGGATCATGGGCTGCCATTCGTGTTGACGGGCGACCAGCAACGGGCGATCGATGCGATCGCCGGCGATCTGCGGCGTGCGGCGCCGATGCAGCGCCTGTTGATGGGCGAGGTGGGCAGCGGCAAGACGGTGGTGGCGCTTTACGCGATGCTGCAAGCGATCGGGCACGGGCGCCAGGCGGCAATGATGGCGCCGACGGAGACGCTTGCCGAGCAGCACTTCGCAACGATCCAGCAGCTGCTTGGCTCTGAGCCAGTCAGCGCCGCGCTGCTAACTGGCTCGACGCCGGCGCGCCGGCGTCGAGACATTCTCGGCAAGCTCGCAAGCGGCGAGCTGTCGTTGATCGTGGGCACGCATGCGTTGATCGAGCCAGACGTGGTGTTCGATGCGCTCGCCGTTGCCGTGATCGACGAGCAACATCGCTTCGGGGTGCGCCAGCGCGCGGCGCTGGGCGAGCGAGACCCAGTACGAGCCGGCGGGTTGGCGGCGCATACGCTGCACATGACCGCCACTCCGATCCCACGCACCCTGGCGCTCGCGCGTTACGGTGACCTGGATACGAGCGCGCTGCGCGAGCTGCCGGTCGGCAGACAGCCGATCGAGACCCGTGTGGTCTCCGGCGAGCAAGAGCGCGCGCACGCCTATGACGAGCTCCGCACCGAGCTTGCCGCCGGGCGTCAGGCATATGTCGTGTGCCCTTTGATCGACGAGGCCGATGACCCGCGGCGGAGCACCGCCGCTCAACTCGGACAGGGGGATGTAGCGATCGCGGATCTCGGCCTGCGCGCGGCAAGCGCCGAGCTGCTGCGTCTGCGAAACGGGGAGCTCGCGGGGTATCAGCTGGCGCTTCTGCACGGCGGTATGCGCCCGCGCGAGAAGCATGAGGCGATGGCCGCGTTCGCGTCCGGCGAGGCCGACGTGCTTGTGGCCACCACAGTGATCGAGGTCGGAATCGACGTGCCCAACGCAACGGTCATGTTGATCGAGAACGCCGAGCGCTTTGGGATCTCCCAGCTGCACCAGCTGCGTGGACGCATCGGGCGCGGCGAGCATCGCTCGCGCTGCCTGCTCGTCGGTCCGCCAGGCGGCTCTGGCCGGCTCGCGGCGCTGGTGCGCCACTCTGACGGCTTCCGCCTAGCCGAGATCGATCTGGCGATGCGCAAAGAGGGCGAGCTGATCGGTACCCGCCAGTCCGGTCTCGGGCAGTTCCGCGTGGCGCGCCTGCCTGAAGATGCCGAGCTGCTGGAGCGTGCGCGAGCACGCGCCGAGGCAATCCTTGCCAGCGACCCCGAGCTGCGCGGGCCCGAGCACGCGTTGTTGGCAGCCGTGCTCGAAGACGTGCTGGGCGAGGACGCAGTCGAGCCGATTCCAGCCTGAGCTAGCCGCGGACGTTACGGTTTGTGCATGCGGGTGATCGCTGGACGCCTTGGCGGGCGGCGCTTGAAGGCGCCCAGGGGCAGGATCACCAGGCCGACATCCGACCGTGTCCGGGAGGCCCTGTTCTCGATGCTCGCCGGCGTCGATGGTGCGAGCGTGCTTGACCTGTTCGCTGGCACTGGCGCACTCGGCATCGAGGCAATCTCCAGAGGAGCCCGCAGTGCCGTGTTCGTGGAGCGCGACGCGGCTGTTTCGAGGGTTCTGCGCGCCAACCTCGATGCGCTCGGCATAGCCGGGGAGCTTGCGCAGCTGCGTCGTGTGGATGTCCTGGAGGCCCTGCAGAGCGCACGGGCTCGCCAAGAGACATACGATCTGGTGTTCATAGACCCCCCTTACGAACAGGCGCACGCATGGGGGCCTGAGTTGTCGGCGATGCTGCCCTCGCTGCTCCGGCCCGACGCGCGCGTCGTCGTAGAGAGCGACCGTAGGGCGCCCCTCGAGCTGGAGGTGGCGCTCGAGCGTGAGAAGCGCTACGGCGACACATCGATCACAATCCATCGCCATCAATGACCCAATCTCGGAAATTCATAGCGGTGTGCCCAGGCTCATATGACCCGATCACGAACGGCCATCTCGATGTGATCCGTCGTACCGCCGGCCTCTACGACGAAGTCGTGGTGGCGGTCGTCAATCGCTCAGTTCGCAAGAGCGATGCGCTATTTGACATTGATGAGCGCCTAGGGTTCGTACGGCGTGCTCTAGCCGACCTCGACACGGTGCGCGTGGAGCCATTCTCGACATTGGTTGTCGACTTCGCACAGAGCATCGGCGCGAAGGCGATCGTCAAGGGGCTGCGCGCGATCTCTGACTTCGAGTACGAGCTGGAGATGAACCAGCTCAACCGTCGTCAGAACCCGGAGATCGAGTCCGTTTACCTAATGGCCTCGCCGCAGTACAGTTTTCTGTCATCGAGTGGGGTCAAGGAGCTTGCGACGTTTGGCGGCAGGATCGACGATCTCGTTCCCGACGAGGTGGCGCGGCGCTTGCAGGAAGAGCTGAGACGCTGACGAAATGAGCGACATGACGCAGGGCCGGATGCCCCGCGGAGGTGATTTGCAATGGATGTCCTGGTACTCATAGACAAGCTCGACGACCTGGTGCACAACGCCAGGCAGCTGCCGATTGGCGGCCAGGTGCGGGTCGACAAGGAGGAGATCTACGACATCCTCGATCAGATGCGTGCGACGATCCCCGAGGAGATCAAGCAGGCACGCTGGATCGTCAAGGAGCGCCAGGAGATGCTCGCGGAGGCCAAGAAGGAGGCCGAGCGGATCATCAAGGATGCGCGTGAGCGCCAGGAGCAGCTGGTTGGCGAGGAGGAGGTCACCAAGCAGGCCGAGCGAGCTGCCGAGGACATCGTCGAGGACGCTCGCGCCCGCGAGCGCGAGATCAGGCTTGGGGCAGAGGACTACGCCGACGAGATCCTGAACACGCTAGAGGTCAACCTGTCGAAGTTCATCGCTGCCGTCCAGCGTTGACGCGAGCGCCTGCAGGGCAAGGACGAGCCGGCTGAAGTCAGCTAGAAACCCGGCGCGCAATACCGCATGGGCAGAAGCGCTTTTGGGTAGGGTCCAGACGTGAACGCCCGAACGCGCGCGCGCACGGCCAGATACAAGCTGCAGGTGGCTAAGGCGCTGCTCGACACGGGCATGTTCGAGCCGCTGCGTCCGGATGGAACCCTGCACTCGCTGTCGGCGTTGCGTCGCTGGGGCGCCACGCCAGCAGGGGCGTACACCAGCTCCACGGCCCGCCATCCCAGACGTACGGCCTTGATCGACGAGCGCGGTTGCTTGAGCTTCGAGGAGCTGCACCGGCGCACCAACGCGCTGGCACATGAGCTGCGCAAGGCTGGTATCGCCGAGGGCGATGGCGTCGCGATCATGTGTCGCAACCACCGCGGCTTCATCGAGGCGACGGTCGCCTGTTCAAAGCTGGGGGCCGGCGCGCTCTACCTCAACACCGCCTTCGCCGCTCCGCAGATCACCGATGTGCTCGAGCGCGAGGATCCCGTTGCCGTGATCCACGACCAGGAGTTCAGCGCATTGGTGGACGCTGGCGCAG
>Ga0302314_10000807_pt1 | contig 58415 bp, 59 predicted proteins | sample III_Palsa_N2_3_FD_200533 | JGI IMG/M metagenome (GOLD analysis project Ga0302314, IMG submission 200533) | Peat permafrost microbial communities from Stordalen Mire near Abisko, Sweden - III_Palsa_N2_3 | ecosystem: Environmental > Terrestrial > Soil > Palsa > Peat permafrost | place: Sweden...
GATTCGCATTCTGGGACTGGATCCCGGCCTGCGCCGCACCGGTTGGGGGGTGCTGAGCGTCGAGGGATCGCGGCTTTCGCACATCGCCCACGGCGTGATCGCGCCGGACGACAAAGCGCCGCTGGCCGAGCGGCTGCTGACCCTGTTCGTGGCTGTAAGCGAGATCGTCGCCACCCATGCGCCGCATGAGGCCGCCATCGAAGAGACCTTCGTAACCGCCAACGGCGCTTCGACCCTGAAGCTCGGCCACGCCCGGGCGGCGGCGATGATCGCGCCGGCCAGCGCCGGCCTGACGGTGGCCGAATACGCCGCCCGCGAGGTCAAGAAGGCCATCTGCGGCACCGGCGCGGCCGACAAGACCCAGGTGGCGTTCATGGTGGCGCGCATCCTGCCCGCTTGCGGAGCCCTGACGCCGGACGCCGCCGACGCCCTGGCCGTGGCCATCACCCATGCGCATGCGCGCACCGCGCGCCGCCTGGCCGGCCGGGCCGCATGATCGGTCGCTTGAGAGGCGTCGTCGCCGAGGCCGGCGAGGAGGACGCCCTGATCGATGTCGCCGGCGTCGGCTACGTCGTTCGCTGTGGGGCGCGCACGCTCACCCGGCTGCCGCCTGGGGAGGAGACGGTGCTGCACGTGGAGAGTCAGTGGAGCGAGACGGCCGGCCCTCGGCTCTACGGGTTCCTCAGCCGGGAGGAGCGGCGGGCATTCGTCGCCCTGCAGGCCATTCAGGGCGTCGGCGCCAAGGTGGCCCTGGCCGTGCTGGACGTACTGCCGCCGCCCGAGCTGGCCGCGGCGGTGGCCAGGGAGGACCGCGCCCAGATTGCACGAGCCAACGGCGTCGGCCCCAAGCTGGCGGCGCGCATCCTGGCCGAACTCAAGGACAAGGTGATCGCCGAGGGTCCCATCGTCCATGCGCCGACTGGGCAATCGGCGGCCCCGACTCCGGTCGGAGAAGCGGTGGCGGCGCTGATGGGCCTGGGCGTGACCGAGGCCGCCGCCCGGCGGGTGGTGGATCAAGCCGCGCTGCGCCTGGGTGAAGACGCCGACGAGACGCAACTGATCCGCGCCGCGCTTCAGGATCTGGGCCGGTGACGCGCCTGGTCTCGGGCGAGATCGCCGCTCCGGCCGAAGCCGCCGACTACGCCCTGCGCCCCAAGACTCTGGAGGAGTTTGTCGGCCAGGAGACTTCCAAGGCCAACCTCAAGGTGTTCATCGAGGCGGCGCGCACGCGCGGCGAGGCCATGGACCATGTGCTGCTTTCGGGCCCGCCGGGGCTCGGCAAGACCAGCCTGGCCCAGATCATCGCCCGCGAGCTGGGGGTCAATTTCCGCGCCACCTCCGGTCCGGTGCTGGCCAAGGCCGGCGACCTGGCGGCGATCCTGACCAATCTCGAGACGCGCGACGTCCTGTTCATCGACGAGATCCACCGCCTGGCGCCTAATGTGGAGGAGATCCTCTATCCGGCGATGGAGGATCATGCGCTGGACCTGATGATCGGCGAGGGCCCTTCGGCGCGCTCGATCCGCATCGATCTGGCCCCCTTCACCCTGGTGGCGGCGACGACGCGGGCCGGCCTGCTGGCGACGCCGCTACGTGACCGCTTCGGCATCCCTATCCGCCTGGAGTTCTACACCCCGGCCGAGCTGCAGCGGATGTTGAGCCAGGCCGCCCGCAAGATGGGCCTGGCGCTGGCCGCCGACGGCGCGGCCGAGATCGCCGAGCGGGCGCGGGGCACGCCGCGCGTCGCCGGACGGCTGCTGCGCCGGGTGCGCGACTTCGCCGCCGCCGACGGCGTGAAGGTGATCGACCGGCCGTGCGCGGCCCGCGGCCTGGCGCGGCTGGAGGTGGACGGCGCGGGCCTCGATTCCCTCGACCGGCGCTACCTGCGCGCCCTGATCGACAACTATGGCGGCGGGCCGGCGGGGGTGGAGACCCTGGCCTATGCCCTCGCCGAGGCGCGTGATTCGGTGGAGGACGTGGTCGAGCCGTTCCTCCTCCAACAGGGCTTCATCCAGCGCACGCCGCGCGGGCGGCTGGCCTGCGCCAAGGCCTGGTTGCATCTAGGCCTTGAAGCCCCGGCCCCGCCGCCGGTCCAGCCGCAGTTGTTCGAAGGCGATAAATGATCCCCTCCGCCGGCGCGTTCGAGGGGCGCGAGCACCGGCTGGCCGTGCGGGTCTATTACGAGGACACCGACTTCACAGGTGTCGTCTATCACGCCAGCTATGTCCGCTTTTTCGAGCGAGGCCGCACCGACGGCCTGCGGCTGGCGGGGATCGGCCACGCCGAACTGCTGGACCGGCCGGACCCCTGCGCCTTCGCGGTCACGCGCATGGCCATCGACTTCGTCAGCGCCGCGCGCATTGACGACGCCCTGATCGTCCATACCTGGTTCGAGGCCGTGGCCGGGCCGCGCCTGTTCATCCGGCAGGAGATCACGCGTGAGGGCGCGCCGATCGCCCGGGCCGAGGTCGAGGCCGCCTGCATCCGGCCCGACGGCCGCGCGCGCCGCCCGCCGCCGGAGATGGCTGAGCGCCTCGGCCCCTACTTCGCAAAATCGCCGCCGTCATAGTTTAACCACCGGTTCACGGGATCGCGCGCACCCTGCGAACGCTATTCCGACAAGGGTCACAGATGAATCCCGCCGGCGCCGTCACGCCTGAGAGCTTCTCCCTCATTCATCAGTTCGTGCAGGCGAGCTGGGTCGTGAAGCTGGTGCTGCTCGGCCTGGCGGGCGCCTCGCTGTGGTCGTGGGCGGTGATCATCGACAAGTCGGTGCGCATCACGAGGCTGAACCGCGCCGCCGACCGTTTCGAGGCCGACGTCAACTCCGGCCGCTCGCTCGAGGAGGTGGCCGCCGACGCCGGCCCTTCGCCCCGCTACGCCCTGCAGGGCATGCTGCAGGCGGCCCTTCGGGAGTGGAAGGAGGCCAGGGCCAAGAGCCTGCTGGCCCCGCCGCAGGGCGATTCCCAGATCGCCTTTCTGATCGAGCGCATCAACCGGGTGCTCGATTCGGCCGTCGCCCGCGAGGGTCAGCGGGTCGAGGAGGGCCTGGGCACCCTGGCCATCGTCGCCACGGCCTCCCCGTTCATCGGCCTCTTCGGCACGGTGTGGGGCATCATGACAGCCTTCCAGGCCATCGCCATCGAGAAGAACACCAATCTGTCGGTGGTCGCTCCGGCCATCGCCCAGGCCCTGTTCGCCACCGCCGTCGGCCTGGCCACGGCCATCCCGGCCTATATCGCCTACAACAAGTTCTCCACCGACGCCGGCCGCTACACCGCCCGCCTCGAGGGCTTCGCCGATGACCTGGTGACGGCGATCCAGCGCCGCGTGGCGGAGCGGCTCTAGGGCCATGGCCCTCTCGGCCCACGACGCCTTCTCGGCCAACCGCCGGCGCAACGGCCGCTCGCGCCGGGGCCGGCGCGCGGCGCTGTCGGAGATCAATGTCACCCCGCTGGTCGACGTGATGCTGGTGCTGCTGATCATCTTCATGATCTCCGCCCCCCTGCTCACCGCCGGCGTGCCGCTGCAGCTGCCCAAGACCGAGGCCGGGGCCATGCAGGACCAGAGCCAGCCGATCACGGTCTCGATCCGCGCCGACGGCTCGATCTTCCTCAACGAGACGCAGACGCCCTTCGCCGCGCTGTCGCCGGCCCTGGTCGACATGGCCGGCCAGGGACTCGCCAAGCCGATCTATGTCCGCGCCGATGGCCGCGCGCCCTACGCCATCGTCGCCCAGGTGATGGCGGCGCTGTCCTCCTCCGGCTTCACGTCCATCAACCTCATCACCGACACCGGCGGTCCGTCGTCGGGCCGGCATGAGGAACCGGGGGCCGCGGCGGCCACGCCATGACGCCGTGGAGCTATCGGCGGCGCGACAACCTTTCGCCGGCGCTGGCGGCGGCGATCGTCCTGCACCTCGCCCTGCTTCTGGCCCTGATCGGGTTCTCGAAGCCGGCGGCCTTGCCGATGGGAACGTCGGTGCCGATCAACATCGTCGCCAACGGGCCCACCACCGATTCGCGGCCCGCCGAACAGGCGCCGGTCACCCAGGCCGCCCAGGCGGCGACGCCCGTTCCCGAGGCCAAGCCGCCGGAGCCGGCACCGCCTCCGCCGCCACAGCCCACGCCCAGAGCCGCGCCGCCGAAGCCCGCGCCGCCCAAACCCGCGCCGGCGGTCAAGCCGGCGCCGACCCGCCCGACCAAGGACGCCTTCGACCTCGCCCACATCCAGGCCGATGTCGGCGCACGCCGGGAAAACTTCAGCCTGAGCGCGCTGCAGGCCGACGTGTCGCGCGAAGCCAAGGCTCACCCCTCGCGTCCGGCCTTCGCCCAGCGCGGTCCGACGCGGGCTGAGACCGCCACCGAGGCGCGAGTCGACGCCGGAACCGGCGTCTCCCAGAGTGATATCGCCGGCCTGTCGGAGCTGCTCCAACGTCTGTGGAATCCGGATTGCAGCGTCGACGAGCGGGTGGTGATTCCGGTGCGATTCACCATCGGCTTTGACGGGCATATCCAGGGCCGCGTGGACGCGGCCGGGCGCGAGACCTCATCCGATCCGGTGGTCTTTGCGGCCGCGCGCCGGGCGATCGATGCGGTGCACCAGGCCGCGCCCTATGCAGACACCTATCGCGGACTGGCCATCACCGTGCGCTTCGACGCCAAGAAGGCCTGCGCGGAACGGAATTAGGGGAGCGGCAATAACCCATCGTCTAGTCTGGAAGCCCGACCCATGAAGAAGCCCATGCGACTCCTGAGCCTGATCGCCGCCCTGACAGCCGTCTTCGCCCTCGCGGCGCCGGCCTGGGCTGACATCGTCGTCAATGTCGACCAGGGCGCGACCCAGCCCTTGCCGATCGCCATTCCAGCCTTTGGCGGCGCCGAGGTAGGCGGGCGCATCAGCCAGGTCATCTCGGCCGACCTGGCCCGTTCGGAACTCTTCCGGCCGCTCGATCCCTCGTCGTTCCAGGAGCAATTCACCGACGCCAACGTCCAGCCGACCTTCGACAAGTGGAAGGCGATCAGCGCCCAAGCCCTGCTGACCGGCCAGGTGGTGAGCGACGCCGAGGGGCGCCTCAGGGTCGATTTCCGACTGTGGGACGTCTACGCCGGCGAGCAGCTGCTCGGCCTGCAGTTCACCTCGACGCCGGAGAACTGGCGGCGCGTGGCCCATAAGGTGGCCGACGCCGTCTATGAGAAGCTGACCGGTGCGCCGGGCTATTTCGACACCCGAGTGGTGTTCGTGGCCGAAAGCGGCACGCGGGCGCATCCGGTGCGCCGACTGGAGATCATGGACCAGGACGGGGCCAATCCGTCCTACCTCACCGACGGTTCGGTGCTGGCCTTCACGCCGAGGTTCTCGGCCAACAGCCAGGAGATCACCTACATGGCGCTGCGGCCCGCGGGCTCGACCGTCTATCTGCTCAACATCGAGACCGGCCGCCAGGAGGCGCTGGGGCACTTCCCAGGCATGGTGTTCGCGCCACGCTTCTCGCCCGACGGCAGTCGCGTGGCCTTTTCGGTGGAGAAGGACGGCAACACCGACGTCTGGCTGATGGATCTGGCCAGCCACGCCACGCGGCGCCTGACCACCGATCCGGCGATCGACACGTCGCCGTCGTTCTCGCCCTCGGGCGGAGAGATCGTGTTCAACTCCGACCGTGGCGGCGAGCCGGAGCTCTATGTCATGGCGGCCGACGGCGCGAACGCGCGCCGCATTTCCTTCGGCGGCGGACGCTACACGACGCCGGTCTGGAGCCCCGACGGCAAGTGGATCGCCTTCACCAAGCAGGACGGCTCGACCTTCCACATCGGGGTGATGAAGCCGGACGGCAGCGGCGAGCGCCTGCTCACCTCCAGCTACCTCGACGAGGGGCCGTCCTGGGCCCCCAACAGCCGGGTGATCATGTACTCGCATCAGGCCCCGGGGGCTGGCGCTCACCTCTATATGGTCGACATCTCCGGCCGCGCCCCGCAGCCCGCGCCCTTCCCGCTGCAGGCCTCCGACCCGGCCTGGTCGGCGCTGCTGCCTTAGGCCCTTTCCGCTGCTTGACTTAAGGGAAGCTTCGTAGGCAACCTTAAGCGTGGGACTCCCGACGCGGCGATGATCGCGCGGGGTCAACGGGAGGAAACGATGAACGCCAGGCTTCTGGGCGGCGTCTCGGCCGCCGCTATCTTCACATGCATGTTCGCGAGCCCCGCCTTTGCGGCGGACACATCCGCGCAACCCACCAAGCTCCAGGAAGTCATTGTCACCGCGCAAAAGCGCGAACAGCGCCTGGAGGACGTGCCGGTGGCGGTGAGCGTGCTGGGCTCGCAGCAGCTTCAGCAACTCGGCTCGCACAGCATCAAGGACATCACCCTGCTGACGCCGGGGTTCAACGCCACCACCAACGCCGACGAGGCGACGACCACGGTGCGCATTCGCGGCATCGGCACGGTGGCCGACAATCCCGGCCTCGAGGACGCGGTCGGCATCTACATCGACGGCGTCTATCGCCCGCGCAACGGCGTCGGCTTCAATGACCTGGGTGAGCTTTCCGACATTGAGGTCCTCAAGGGGCCGCAGGGAACCCTGTTCGGCAAGAACACCGTCGCCGGCGTGGTGCAGATCAACACCCTGCGACCGTCCTTCACCTTCGGCGCCGACGCCGAGGCGGACGTCCAGAACTATAATGGCTACAGCTTCTCCGGCGCGGTCACCGGGCCGATCGTCAAGGACGTGCTGGCCGGGCGGCTCTACTTCGAGGACGTCACGCGCGGCGGCTATCTGCCGGTGATGACGACATCGGGCGGCAGCCTGCCCAACGCCAACGACGAACACATGTGGACCCTGAGAGGCCAGCTGCTCTACGCGCCGAGCGACGATTTCAAGATCAACTTCATCGCCGACTACACCGAGCGCAAGGATCACTGCTGCGCCGCCGTGGCCTATCAGAACGGTCTGCCGGCGGAGGTGCTCGACGCCTTTTTCCCAGGCTCGGTCATCTCCCCAACGAACAAGTACAACACCATCGCGGTCCTCAACCAGGAGCCCACCGAATACATCCGCGACGAAGGCATCTCGGCGCAGATCGACTGGCGGACGCCCTGGCTCAACAACGCCAACTTCACCTCGATCACCGCCATCCGCGACTGGCGCGATGCGGCCAACCAAGACACCGACTTCACCGGCGCAGATCTGCTGAACGTGAATCCGGACGATGTGACCAACTTCCGGCAGTTCTCGGAAGAGCTGCGCTATTCCGGCGAAGCCGGGCGGCTCAGCTGGTTGGTAGGCGCCTTCTACAGCAATGAGGCGCTGAACGTGTTCGCGCCCCTGAGCTGGGGAACCGATATGACCGAGTACGCCGATATCCTCACGGCCGGTCTAGGCCCGATCGCCACCGGCACCTTCCCGGGCGATCCCTTCCCGCCGGGCGAGGGGCAGCGGGACAACTATCACCAGCGTGAGCACAGCGAGTCGATCTTCACCCAGGATGATTTCAAGATCACCAACCGGCTGACCCTGACGGCCGGCCTGCGCTTCACGTCGGAGCACAAGTCGCTGGTTTCCAACTACGCCAACACCGACACCAGCGGCGGCTGCGCCTTCTTCGAGGCCGCCGCGGCGGAGGCTGGCATTCCGCTGACCAAGACCGCCCTGGCGCTGCAGTGCTTCAACAACCCGGCCTTCAACGGCCTGAACACCTATCAGGCGTTCACCGAGAACGACATCACCGGGACGGCCAAGCTGACTTACAAGTTTACCGACACGGCCATGGTCTACGGCTCCTATTCGCGCGGCAACCTGGTCGGGGGGTTCAATCTGGCCGAAGTGACGACGGCGGTCGGGAACAACCCCAACAACTCCCTGGTCCCCGACCCGAACACCTTCTTCCCGGCCGAATACGTCAACGCCTTCGAGGTCGGGACCAAGACCGAGTGGTTCAACCGCCGCCTGCTGGTGACGGCGGCCGCCTTCTATCAGAACTACAAGAACTTCCAGCTCAACGCCTTCACCGGCACGGAGTTCGTCGAATCGACCATTCCGCAGGCGATCTCGGAAGGTATCGAAACGGAAGACTATTTCCGGGTCTCGCCCGATCTGACCCTCAATGCCGGCGTGACCTACGCCAACACGGTCTATCCCGACAGCGCCGCCAACCAGGCCGCGCTCGGCAACAACAATCCCGCCTCACCGCTCTACCAGTCGACGCCGCTGTTCCGCCTGCCGGGGTCGCACCCCTCGTTCGCGCCGGTGTGGTCGATGGTCGGCGGCGTGTTCTTCAAGCACGAGATCCTCGACGGCCTGCAGTTCACGGCCAACGCCAACGTCAAGTATCAGTCGTCCTACAACACCGGTTCGGATCACGATCCGGTCAAGACTCAACCGGGCTACGCCCTGGTCGACGGCCGCATCGGCATCGGCCAGCCGAACGGCCGCTGGGCCCTGGAGGTGTGGGCCACCAACCTGTTCAACACCCACTACAATCAGGCCTCGTTCGACGGCGTGCTGCAGACCTTGAGCCCGGCGCTCACCGGCGGTCAGCCGTCGACCGCACCGCAATTCAACAACTACGATGTTTTCCCCGGCCAGCCGCGCTTCTGGGGCATGACCCTGCGGGTGAAATACTAGGCTCGGATGATCTCTCTTTCCCTCGCATCGGGGGAAGTACCGGCGAAGCCGGCGAGGGGGGACGGAACCGCCGGCGTGTCCGATCCCTCTTCAGTCCTTCGGGGAAGGTTCCCCTTGTGAAGGGGAAGTGATGCGCGGCTCGACCGCCGCGCGCCACGCCATCGTCAAAGTGTTGTGATTCGACCTCCTCGCCGGCTCCTCTGGCGAAAGGGAACACCTTGAGCGTATGGGGGTTATCAAGCATGGCCGCGGATAAGAGGATCGATTGAAATGACCCCTGGAATGCAACGGATCGCGAAGCTGACTCTGATCGCCCTGGCGGGCGCCGCCATGGCCGCCTGCGCCTCGCATCCCAGGCCCATGGGTCCGGTGGCCACCTCCGCGCCGCCGCCTCCCCCGCCGCCGCCGCCGAATGCCTACGGCGCTCCCGCGCCGGGACCGGTGGGGCAGGGCGAAAACGCCGGCGCGCCGACCCCCGGCTCGGTGCGCGACTTCGTCATCAACGCGGGCGACCGGGTCTATTTCGACTTCGACAAGTACAGCATCCGCGACGACGCCCGGCCGGTGCTCGAAGCCCAGGCGGGTTGGCTGGGCCACTATCCGGCGGTGCGCGTGCGCATCGAGGGTAATTGCGACGAATTGGGCACGCGCGAATACAACTTCGCGCTTGGCGCGCGGCGGGCCAATTCGATCAAGGACTATCTGATCGAACACGGCGTCTCCGGCGCGCGCATCGACACCGTGTCCTACGGCAAGGAGCATCCGGTCGACCTCGGCGAAGGCGAGGACGCCCGAGCCCACAACCGCAACGGGCACACAGAGATCACGTCGGGAGCGTCCTGAGCCCGCCATGACGTTTCGCGCGGCGCGCCGGGTCGGAGCGGCCCTTTTCCTGACCCTGACGGTCGCCGGCGGCGCGCTGGCCCAGACGGCCATCGACGACACGCTGGACGAGCACTCCGCCAAGCGGGTCGACAATCTGGAGAAGGTCGTGCGCGAGCTGCGCGCCATCATCTACCAGGGCCGTGAGACCGGCCAACCGGTGGTCATCCAGCCCGCCGAGACCCAGGGCCAGATCAACGCCCTGACCGACCGGATCAATGACCTCGACCATAGCCTGACCGGCATGAACGGCCAGCTGGAGGTGATGCGTCACGACCTCGACCAGGCGCGCGGCGAGAACGGTGATTTGCGGGCCCAGAACGCGGCTCTGAAGCAGGAGGTCGAGGCCCTGGAGCAAAAGGTGGCGAGTCTGGCCGCTCCGCCGCCTCCGCCACCTCAGCCGACGGCGGCCGAGCAACCCGCCCCGGCGCCTGCGGACGATGCGACGGCGGCCTTCGTCGCGGCCCGTAGCCTCTGGCAATCGGGCGACATGGCCGGAGCCGAGGGGGCGTTCCGCGATTTCAGCGACCGCTATAGCGGCAGTCCGCGCGATGCAGAGGCGCACTACTACCTCGGCAAGACCCTCCTGGCCCGCCAGGCGTGGCCCGAGGCCGCGACGGCGGACATCGGCGCCATCCGCGGCTGGCCCCAGACCCGCTGGGCGCCGGACGCCGTGCTCGATCTCTCCCGCGCCCTGGCGGCGATGGGCAAGAACACCGACGCCTGCCAGACTCTGGGCGAGCTGGGACGGCGCTATCCCAAGGCGCCGCCGCAGGTCTTGAAGGACGCCCGATCCCTGCGCGCCCAGGCCGCCTGTGGGGCCGCCTGACCCGCGAGCGCTGGACGCGCGCCTCGATCGGACAAGTGAACGGCCGCTGGCCGTGGCATTCTCCGGCGGCGGCGATTCCCTCGCCTTGCTGCTGGCGGCCAAGATCTGGGCCGACCGGGTGGGACGGCGCGTCGTGGCGCTCACCGTCGATCATCGACTTCAGCCGGAGAGCGGGAAATGGGCGGCGTGGTGCGCTGAGCGCGCCGCCGGGCTCGGCGTCGACCACCGTATCCTCGCCTGGGAGGGCCCCAAGCCCCCGACCGGCCTCGCCGCCGCCGCCCGCGCCGCCCGCCACCGCCTGATCGCCGAGGCGGCCCGGCAGGCGGGCGCGCGGGTGGTCCTCGTTGGCCACACCGCCGATGACGTGCTGGAATCGGAGGTCATGCGCGCGGGCGGCGTCCGCATCACGAACCCGCGCGAATGGTCGCCCTCGCCGGTCTGGCCGGAAGGGCGGGAGATATTCCTCCTGCGGCCCCTGTTGGCGGCGCGGCGGGCGGGGCTGCGCGCCTGGCTCACGGCGCTCGGCGAGACCTGGATCGAGGATCCAGCCAACCTCGACCCGCGTCAGCCGCGCGCAAGGGCGCGGGCGGAGATTGCCGGCGGGCGTCTTGCGTCCACGACGGAGGAGGAGCCTATCCTCACGCCTACTCAGTTGTTCGGGTTCGGCCCGGCTGGGGACGTCATGCTCTACTCGGATCTTGCTGGCGACCCGGAGTTCCTCGATCGACTCGGCGCGGCGGTGGTGTGCGCCTCCGGCGGCGAACGCATGCCGCGGCGTGACGCCCTTGTGCGGCTCGGGGCTCGGCTTGAGCGCGAGGAGACGCTGTCCGTCACGCTGGGCGGCGCCCGCATCGTGCGCGCGGGGCAGCGGATTCATGTCGTGCGCGAGACGGGAGATTCGCGCGGCCGGCCGTGCGAACCGGTGAACCTGCCTGCGGGCGAGTCGGTGATCTGGGACGGCCGTTACGAGGTCGGTGCCAAGGAGGGCGGACTAACGCTCGCACCTCTGGCCGGACGCGCCGCCCGGCTTGGCGAGGAGGCGCGTCGGCGTCTCTCCGTCCGGCATCCGGCTGTGAGGAAGGCATTTCCGGTGCTGATCGACGAACAGGGGAATGTCACCTGCCCCACGCTGGAAGCCGACCCGCGCGTGGAAATCAGAAACCTCATTCCCAACCGCATGGCGGGCGCTTGCAGCATCATCGGCGGCGAGGCGGAAATCGGGCTGTTCGACTGACCAGACCCGATCACTCAGTCTCAGGTCGAAGACGGAAGCGAGCCTGCTATCGCGCCTGCCTCAAAGCTTGTCTGACGCCGGATGGGCTGACATGGGCCGCCGACCCCGCTCAGTAGGGGCGAGGCGGATAGGCGTAGGGCCGGGGAACCCAGCGATAGCCATCCCACACCCAGCCGGGGTAGGCCGGGCGGTAGTAGGGCGCGGGCGCGTACTGCGCGGGGGCGTAGGGCGCCGGGGCGTAGCCCTGGCCATAGGCGTAGGGTTGCCCGTAGGCGTAGGCGGGGCCGCCATAGTAGAACGCCGGCGCGCCGGTGCGGACGGCGTAGCCGGACGGGCAGCCGGGCGCGTTGCTGCTGGCCCCGGCCGCCGCGCCGAGACCCATGCCTACGGAGCCGCCGAACAGCACCCAGGCGCCGCGCGCGGCCCAGCCGGCGACGCTGCCGAACATCAGCGCCCCGGCCACGCCGCCGATGATCGCCCCGGCGGCGATGTTGTTGCTGTGGTTGGTTATGCAGTTGCGCTCCTCCCATTGGGCGTATTGAGCGCGATAGTCGGCGTAGGCCTGCTGATAGGCCTGCGCGCCCGGGTCGGGCGCCGCCGCCTGGGCGGGCGGCGCGTATGGGGCGGGGGCGTATTGGGCTGGGACGGACGGAGCGTATTGGGCCGGCGGCGCCTGCGTCTGGGGCGCTGGCGGGGCTGGGTAGGCCGCTGGTGGCGGGTTTTGATAGGTCGATTGGGCGGCGAGCACGGTCGGCTCGGCGACCAGGGCGGCGCTGGCCATCAGCGCCAGCACGGCGGCGAACTTGGCGTTGGGCCTGTCGATCATGTTTTGTTCCCTAAGCAGGGGCGTCGGTGAGACGCCGCGCGGAGGCCGCGACCCCTAGACGCCGTCGCCTGAACGGCGCGTGAACCGGTATTCCGATCCCGGGAGCCCGCCTCAGTTCCAGATCGGCGGGCTCTACTTCAGGTGCTATTGCACCACGATCGTCTTGAAGCCGACCGACGGGTCAGCGCGCAGCAACATCCAAGCCCTGCCGATCAGGTTTTCCTCAGGGACAAATCCGACACCTTCCCCATCGCCAACCTGAGAGTCGACACGTCCATCCCAACCGCAGCCGCCGAGCTTTGGATCGTTCGGGGGAAGCCCTGGGTCGAAGCGACTGTCCGCGGAGTTCTCCCGATTGTCGCCGAGTACGAAGTAACAGTGCGGCGGCACCACATAGACCCCCGTATTGTCCATCGGCTCGTCGGCCCCGTGAGTCTGGAGGAGATAGGATCGGCCCTCGGGGGTGAATTCCCTCACCAGGCTGGCACGCTCTGGAACGCCGCGGTCGTCGGTCGGGATCGAGCCCTCGATGTGCTGCCTCAACGGTGTCTGATTAATCAGCACGACGCCGCGAAGGATTTGCACCCGGTCGCCAGGCAAGCCGATGAGCTGTTTGACGTAGTTCGTGCGACCATCGCGAGGGAGCTTGAATACCACGACGTCGCCACGTGCCGGGGGTCGGAACCCTACTCTGCCCCGCATGAGCGAGGGGCTGCCCAGAATCGAATGCCGACTGTAGCCGTAGGCGCCTTTTGACACGATCACGTAGTCGCCCTGATAGAAGGTCGGCTTCATGGCGGCGGAGGGAATGGTGAACGGCTCGTAGCCAAGGGTTCGAACCGCTAGCGGCGTCAGGATCAATAGGGCCGAGCCAACCAGCACTACCACCACGGCCAAGGTCACGAGCATCGTGCGCTTCATGTCCCCCAGGCTCCTGGTTCAGTTCCAGATCGGCGGGCGGCGGCCCTTCCACGGCGCCTCCTTCTCGAGCTGGCCGGCGAGACGAAACAGCGTCGCCTCGTCGGCGTAGCGGGCGGTGAACATCATGCCGATCGGCAGCTCCGTGGCCGACATGGCCAGCGGCAGAGACATGGACGGCTGGCCGCTGACATTGAAGGGCGGGGTGAAGGGGAAAGCCTGGGCCTGACGGCGGTTGACCTCGCGCGGGTCGAGGAGGACCGGGTCGATCCAGCCCACCGGCGGAGCGGGCATGCCCATCACTGGGGTCAGATATACGTCGAGGTCCACGAAAAACTCGTTGATGCGCCGACCCCACAGGCGGCGGTCGATCATGCTCTGCAGGGCCTGGGGCCCGGTGACCTTGAGGCCGGCCCGGTAGCTCGCCCAGGTCAGCGGCTCGAACTCATCCTCATCCGGCTCGCGGCCAAGGCGCTCGATCCAGCGGGCCACGTCGGCGGCGAAGTTGGAAGCTCCCGCCCGTCCGATCTCGCGGTAGAAGGTCCGCCAGTCGAGGCCGATCCCCTTTTCGACCACTTCGTGGCCCAACCGACGGAGCAGATCGGCGGTCGCCTCCAGCGCGGCGCGGACCTCCGGATCGACCTCCTGGCCCGACGGGGTCTCGGATGAAAAGGCGATCTTGAGACGTCCCGGTGAGCGCGCGACCTCCTCGGCGTAGGGCCGTTCCTTCGGGGGGGCGGGGTAGGCCGAGCCCGGAATCGGGACGCCGGTGTGGTCGAGCATGGCGGCGCTGTCGCGCACCGTGCGGCTGACTACATGGTCAACAGCGTTGCCGAAGGCGTTGTCGTCGGGGAGGACGGGGTTGCGGTCGCGGGTGACCTTGAGGCCGACCAGGCCGCAGCAGGCGGCCGGGATGCGGATCGAACCCAGGCCATCGCTGGCGTGGGCCAGGGGGACGATCCCCGCCGCCACGGCCGAGGCCGAGCCGCCGGACGAGCCGCCGGAGATGTGGTCGGCGTTCCACGGGTTACGGCAGGGCAGGAGCCGCGCGGATTCGGTCGTGCCGGTGATGCCGAACTCGGGGGTGTTGGTCTTGCCGAGGAACACCGCGCCGCTGGCCCGGTAGCGAGCTGCGAGGCTGCCGTCGGCCTCGTCGGCGAAGTCGCGCATGAAGCGGCTGCCGGAGGTGCGCGGCCAGCCGGCCACCGGCACGCCCAGGTCCTTGATCAGGAACGGCACGCCCCTGAACGGGCCGTCCGGCAGGGCGCTCCTCGCCGCCGCGCGGGCGTCGTCATAGGCCTTGTGAACCACGGCGTTGAGTTTTTCGTTGTGGCGCTCGACGCGTTCGATGGCCGCTTCGACCAGCTCGGCCGGCGTCACCTCCTTGCGCGCGACCAGTTCGGCCAGGCCGACGCCATCGTAGTCGGCGTATTCGGCGATGTTCATGGGCGGTCCTCCGGCGGCTTTGTGCGTCCTTGAGTGGTGTGCGGACAGCGTACTCACCTTGCGCCGAAGGGCGTCAAGCCCGGTCAGACCAGCCCCCTTCGTGTCGGCAAATAAGTGGCGCGTGGCGAAATGGCTCAGGCTGTCCTAAATTAGGGCGCTACTCCTAGGAACCCGCCTGAAATGAATCTGCGTAACCTCGCCATCTGGGGCGTCATCGTGGTCCTCCTGGTCGCTGTCTACAGCGTCATGACCAGCAGCTCCCATGGCGGTGCCGTCCATCAGATCACCTATTCCGAACTGCTGAAGCAGGTGGATGGAGGCGACATCAAGAAGGCCAAGATCCACGGCCAGACCATCGACGCCACCAATGGCCAGAACGTGGTCTTTTCGGCCACTGGCCCGGCGGACACCACCGATCTTGAGCACCGGCTGGAAGCGCATGGGGCCGATCTGGAATTCGAACCGCCCGGCGCCGGCCTGCTGCCGACCCTGCTGATGAACCTGCTGCCATTCCTGCTCATCGTCGGGGCGTGGATCTTCGTCATGCGCCAGATGCAGGGCGGCGCGCGCGGGGCCATGGGCTTTGGCAAATCCAAGGCGCGGCTGCTGACCGAGAACAAGAACCGCGTCACCTTCGAGGACGTGGCCGGCGTCGACGAGGCCAAGGAAGACCTGACCGAGATCGTCGACTTTTTGAAGGACCCGGCCAAGTTCCAGCGCCTGGGCGGCAAGATCCCCAAGGGTGCGCTGATGATCGGCCCGCCCGGCACCGGCAAGACCCTTCTCGGCCGCGCCGTGGCCGGCGAGGCCGGCGTGCCGTTCTTCTACATTTCGGGCTCTGACTTCGTGGAGATGTTCGTAGGCGTGGGCGCGAGCCGCGTGCGCGACATGTTCGAACAGGCCAAGAAGAACGCCCCCTGCATCATCTTCATCGATGAGATCGACGCCGTCGGCCGCCACCGCGGCGCGGGGCTCGGCGGCGGCAACGACGAACGCGAGCAGACCCTCAACCAGCTGCTGGTCGAGATGGACGGCTTCGATCCCAACGAGAGCATCATCGTCATCGCCTCGACCAACCGGCCGGACGTGCTCGATCCCGCCCTGCTGAGGCCCGGCCGCTTCGATCGCCAGGTGGTGGTGCCCAACCCCGACGTCGGTGGGCGCGAGCGGATCCTGCGCGTGCACATGCGCAACATCCCGCTGGCCTCGGACGTGGACGTTAAGGTGATCGCCCGCGGCACGCCGGGCTTTTCCGGCGCCGACCTCGCCAACCTGGTCAATGAGGCGGCGCTCATGGCCGCCCGGCGCAACCGTCGCATGGTGCTCCAGCGCGACTTCGAGGAGGCCAAGGACAAGGTGATGATGGGCGCCGAGCGCAAGTCCATGGTCATGAGCAACGAGGAAAAGCGCACCACCGCCTATCACGAGGGCGGCCACGCCCTGGTGGCGCTCTCCGTTCCCGCCGCCGATCCGGTGCACAAGGCGACGATCATCCCGCGCGGCCTGGCGCTGGGGATGGTCATGCAACTGCCCGAAGGCGACCGCTATTCGATGAGCTATGAGCAGATGACCTCGCGTCTGGCGATCATGATGGGCGGACGCACCGCGGAAGAGCTGATCTTCGGCAAGGACAAGATCACCTCCGGCGCGTCCAGCGACATCTCGGCGGCCACCTCCCTGGCGCGCAACATGGTCACCCGCTGGGGCTTTTCCGACGAGCTCGGCCTGGTTTCCTATGGTGACAATCAGGAGGAGGTGTTCCTGGGCCACTCGGTGGCGCGCACCCAGAACGTGTCGGAAGACACGGCCCGCAAGATCGACTTCGAGGTCCGCCGGCTGGTCCAGAGCGGCTACGACGAGGCGCGCCGAATTCTCACCGAGCGCCTCGACGACCTGCACACCTTGGCCAAGGCCCTGCTGGAGTACGAGACCCTGGGCGGCGATGAGATCATCAATGTGCTCAAGGGCGTGAAACCCAACCGCGATGAGCCCACCGCCAAGGCGCCGGAGCGCCCGCGCGTCTCCGTGCCGCTGGCCCCGAGGCCCGCCGACCCCGGACTGGCGGCGACCTGACGTCCCTGGCCCCGCGCCGCGCCCTGGTGATGGGCGTCCTCAATCTGACGCCGGACAGCTTTTCCGACGGCGCCGATCTGGCGTCGCCCATGGCCGCCGCCGACCGCGCCGCTCAGATGACCGCCGAAGGCGCGGACTGGCTCGACGTCGGCGGCGAGTCGACCCGCCCCGGGGCGGCGCCGGTGGGCGAAGCCGAGGAGTTGGCGCGGGTGATCCCGGCCATCGACGCCATCTGGGCGCGCACGGCCGCGCCGATCTCCATCGACACCATGAAGCCGGCGGTGGCCCGCGCGGCGATCGCCGCCGGGGCCAGCCTGTGGAACGACGTCTACGCTCTGCGCGCGCCGGGCGCCCTGGAGACGGCGGCCGAGCTCGGCTGCGGCGTCGTGCTGATGCACATGCAGGGCGAGCCCGCGACCATGCAGGCCGATCCGCGCTATGACGACGTCGTGGCCGAGGTGGTGCAATTCCTAGAGGCGCGGGCGCGGGCGGCGATCGCGGCCGGCGTGGCGCGCGAGCGCGTCTGGCTGGATCCCGGCCTCGGCTTCGGCAAGACCCTGGCCCACAACCTGGAGCTGATCCGTGGCCTGCCGCGCCTCGCCGACCTGGGCTTTCCGGTGATTGTCGGCGCTAGCCGCAAGGGCATGATCCGCGCCCTCGATCCCTCGGCCGCGGCGGCCGCCGACCGGCTGGGCGGGTCGCTGGCCATAGCGCTGGCCGCCGCCCGCGCCGGCGCCGCCATGGTGCGTGTCCACGACGTGCGCGAAACCGTCCAGGCCCTGACTGTGGATGCGGCTATCCATGGCTAGAGGGCGCGTGCTGATCATCGCCGGCTCGGACAGCAGCGGCGGCGCGGGCGTGCAGGCCGACATCAAGACTGTCACCGCGCTGGGCGGCTATGCGGCCAGCGCCATCACCGCCATCACCGTTCAGAACACCCTGGGCGTAACTGGCGTGCAGATGCTTTCGCCCGAGCTTGTCGAGGCGCAGGCGCGGGCGGTGCTGGAGGACATCGGCGCCGACGCCATCAAGATCGGCATGCTCGGCGAGGCGGCCGAAGCGGTCGTCCGCGTGCTGGACGATTGGCCGGACATTCCCGTCGTGCTCGATCCGGTGATGATCGCCAAGGGCGGCGCGGCGCTGGCCGATGCGCGGACGATCGAGGCCCTGCGCCGCCGGCTGCTGCCGCGCGCCGCGCTCCTGACCCCCAACGTGCCGGAGGCCGCGGCGCTCACGGGCCTCAACGTCGAGACCACCGACGACCTGCGCCGGGCCGGCGAGGCTCTGCTCGCCGCCGGCTGCCGCGCCGTGCTGATGAAGGGTGGGCATATCGCGGGCGACACGGTGGTCGATCTCCTGATGAACCGGGAAGGCGAGACGACCTTCGCCGGTCCGCGCATCGAGACGCACCACACGCACGGCACCGGCTGCACCCTGGCCTCGGCCTGCGCCGTGGGCTTGGCCCAGGGTCTGTCGCTGGAGGCGGCTGCGGCGAGGGCGTGGGGTTATGTGGCCGAGGCCATTCGTCGCGCGCCGGGTTTCGGCGCCGGCGCCGGTCCCCTCGATCACGGCTGGCCGCTTCTATGAGCAGTCTAGAGGCGCGGCTGATCGCCGTCCTGGAGGCGACGCCCGGCCTGATGCGCGTGATGCGGGCGGCGCGCGATCTAGGCCTGCCGGACTGGATGGTGTTCTCCGGCGCCGTCTATCAGCCGGTGTGGAACCATCTGACCGGCCGACCTCTGGAGCACGGCCTCAAGGACTACGACCTCGCCTATTTCGACGCCTCTGACATCGGCTGGGACGCGGAGGACGCTGTCATCCGCCGCGTGGCCGCCGCCTTCGAACCGCCGCTGAAGGAGATGATCGAGGTGCGCAACCAGGCCCGCGTGCACCTGTGGTTCGAGGACCATTTCGGCGAGGCCTATGCGCCGTTGGGCGGTTCGGCCGAGGCATTGACGCGCTTCGTCGCGCCGGCTTTCGCGGTCGGTGCGCGCCTGGAGGCGGGCGGCGCCTGGCGGATCTTCGCGCCGTTCGGCCTCACCGACCTGTTCGCCCTGCGCCTGCGCCACAATCCGGCGCGCTGGTCGCCGAACTTCGAGCGCGTCGCGGAGGCCGCCCGCCGTCGCTGGCCCGAACTGACGGTCGAGGCCTAACGGGCTTTGGCGGACGCGGCGCGCGCCCTATATCCGGGCCTCCCGCTCCGGAGACCCGCCCCATGCGCCAGTGGACGATCGACGCCTTCGCCGCCCAGCCGTTCCGAGGCAACCCGGCCTGCGTGGTCGCGCCCTTCGACGCCTGGCCGGAGGACGTCTGGATGCAGTCGCTGGCGGCGGAGAACAATCAGGCCGAGACCGCCTTCCTGCTGAATACCGGCGACGCGGGTCGCTTCGGCCTACGTTGGTTCACCCCGGCGATGGAAGTCCCACTCTGCGGCCACGCGACCTTGGCAAGCGCGCATGCGCTGCTGTCGGAGATCGGTGTCGCCGCCGAACGCATCGTCTTCGACACCCGCTCAGGGCCGCTCACCGTGGCGCGCGCCGGCGACGGCTATGAGGTGGATTTTCCGGCCGACAAGCCTCGGCGGATCGACCCGCCGGCGGAGCTCGCCAAGGCTCTGGGCGCCGAACCTCTGGAAGTGTGGGCCGGGCTGTATCTGGTCGCCGTTCTCGCCGACGAATGGGTGGTGCGCAGCCTCACCCCAGACATCCACGCCCTCAAGCCGATTTCGTCCGGAGCGACCGGCGGTCGCGGCAATGTCGGGGTCGCGGCGGCGGCCGACGCCGGGAGCGCGTTCGATGTCGTCAGCCGATTCTTCGCACCCGGCTTGGGCATCGACGAGGATCCAACCACCGGTTCGTTGCACTGCATCCTCTCGCCGCTGTTCTCGGGCAAGCTTGGCCGCGCGGCGCTGAGGTTCCATCAGGCCTATCCGGGCCGCGGCGGCGATCTGGAGTGCGAGCTCGCCGGCGACCGCGTCCTGCTGCGCGGCCGGGCGGTGACGGTGCTGGAGGGCGATCTCAGGGTCTGACGCGGACGGCGGCGCGCAAAACCGTTCCCTTCCGAACCCGGACGGACTATACGACGGACCTCACCCGCCCGGCCGCAAGGCCGGGCGCCGCTGTTTCTGGGATACGCCGCCATGAACGAAGTTCTGATGCCGAAGGCCACCGCCGTCTGGCTCGTCGACAATTCCTCCCTGACGTTCGAGCAGATCGCCGACTTCTGCGGCCTGCATCCGCTGGAAGTGAGAGGCATCGCCGACGGGGAAGTGGCGCGCGACATCCGCGGTGCCGACCCGATCTCCAACGGCCAGCTGACCCGTGAGGAGCTCGACCGCGCCCAGTCCGACGCCACCTATCGCATGAAGGCTCAGAAGAGCCGTCACGCCGAGATGCTCAAGCCCGCCCGCAAGGGCCCGCGCTACACGCCGGTGTCGCGGCGCCAGGATCGCCCGGACGCCATCGCCTGGTTCGTGCGCAACCATCCCGAGATCAGCGACGCCCAGATCTCCAAGGCCCTCGGCACCACCAAGGCGACCATCGATCAGGTGCGCAACCGCACGCACTGGAACTCCACCAACGTCAAGCCGGTGGACCCGGTCTCGCTGGGCCTGGTCACCCAGCTGGAGCTGGACGCCCTGGTGAAGAAGGCGTCCGAGAAGAAGGCCCGCGAGGACGCCAAGCGTCGTGTGGATCAGCCGGAAGGCCCCGCCCTCCTGTCCGCATCGGAGAGCGAAGAGGCCGAGATCGAAGTCCAAGCCGAGGCTGAAGTCGAGGCCTGAGTCTCTTGGCCTGACCCGTTGGTCAGGCCATAGGGAAGGCCATGCAGACCATGGCCCTGCTCTTCGTCGCCGCGCTGTGGGCGGGCGTGCAGAACGCGCTGGCCGGCGGGGGCTCGTTCGTCACCCTGCCGGCGCTGATCCTGTCGGGCCTAGACGCACGAGCGGCCAACATCGCCTCGACCATCGCCCTGTTTCCGGGCCAGTCAACCACGGGCTTCGTCGGCCGCAAGATGGCCCGCGGCGCAGCCGGCCTGTCGTTCCGGACTCTCATCATCATCAGTCTCGTCGGCGGAGCGCTCGGCGCCGGCCTGTTGCTGGCCACGCCCTCCAGCTTTTTCGCCCGCCTTGTGCCCTGGCTGGTGCTGTTCGCCACCGGCCTCTTCGCCTACGGCAGCTTCTTCCGGAAATCGGGCGTAGACGGCCCCAGGCTCGATCCGCGCGTGTCCGGCGCACTGCAGTTTCTGATCTCGATCTATGGCGGATATTTCGGCGGCGGCATCGGCTTTCTGATGCTGGCCGCTCTGACCGCCGCCGGCGTCGCCGTGCGCACGGCGGCGGCGACCAAGAACATCCTGGCGGCGGTTATGAACGCCAGCGCCGTGGCCGTCTTCTTGTTCACCCCGGGCATCCCCTGGCCGCGCGTGGGCGTGGTCTGCGTCGGCGCGATCCTGGGCGGTCTCTTGGGCGCTCATCTGCTGAAGCGGGTGGACGAGCGGCTGATTCGGGGCTTCGTTGTGGCTCTGGGTGTTGTCCTGACCGTGGGGCTGTTCATGCGCGGATCGAAACTCTGATGGCGGCGGCTCGGCCGTGACCCTCGTCCCCGATCTCCTCGCCTTCGTCGCGGCGGCCATGGTGGTCATCGTGACGCCGGGCATGGATACGGCGCTCGTCCTGCGCACGGCCGCCGTCGAGGGGCCGAAGCGCGGTCTTCAGGCCGTGGCCGGCATCGCCCTTGGCTGCCTCGCCTGGGGGGCCAGCGTCGCCCTGGGCCTCGGCGCCGTCCTCGTCGCCTCGCACACCGCCTATGCGATCGTGAAGCTGGCGGGCGCGGCCTACCTCGCCTGGCTCGGCCTCGGCATGCTGATCCGGCCGCGCGACAGCCTCGCGCCGGCGACCGGCGTGATCCGCGGCGGCGGCGCCTTTGGCGCCCTGCGCCGGGGCCTGACATCCAACCTGCTCAACCCCAAGGCGGGCGTCTTCTACGTGAGCTTCCTGCCGATGTTCGTGCCGCGCGGCTACCCAGTGGCGCCGTTCCTGTTCGGCCTGTGCCTGATCCATGTGATCCTCGGCGTCGCCTGGTTGAGCTTCTTGGCGGGGGCCACCGTCCCCCTCGGGCGCGTGCTGGCCAAGCGCGGAGTCGTGAAGGTCCTGGATCGGGTGACCGGCACGGTCTTCCTGGCCTTCAGCGCTCGCCTAGCTCTATCGGAACGGGGCTGACCTCAAAGGATATACCGCGACAGGTCGGCGTTCTTGGCCAGGTCGCCGACCAGGCGGCCCACGTCCTCGGCGTCGATGACTATGCTCTCGCCGGAGCGGTCGGAGGCGGTGAAGCTGATGTCCTCGACCACTTTCTCCAGCACGGTCTGCAGGCGGCGCGCGCCGATGTTCTCCACCGCGCCGTTCACCTCCACGGCGGCGTCGGCCAGGGCGTCGATGGCGGCCTCGGTGAAGGTCAGGGTCACGCCCTCGGTCTGCAGCAGGGCCTGGTGCTGGCGGATGAGATTGGCCTCCGGCTCGACCAGGATGCGGCGCAGGTCGTCGCGCGTCAGGGCCTTCAGCTCGACGCGGATCGGCAGCCTGCCCTGCAGCTCAGGCAGCAGGTCCGAGGGCTTGGCGATGTGGAAGGCGCCCGACGCGATGAACAGGATGTGGTCGGTCTTGACCGGCCCGTATTTGGTCGAGACCGTCGTGCCTTCGATGAGTGGCAGCAGGTCCCGTTGCACGCCCTCGCGCGACACGTCGGCGCCCGCCCGATCGGATCGCGAGGCGACCTTGTCGATCTCGTCGATGAACACGATGCCGGCGTTCTGGGCCAGATCCAGGGCTTCGGCCGTGACGGCTTCGTCGTCCAGCAGCTTGTCGCCCTCCTCCGCGATGAGCGGGGCCCAGGCGCCGGCGACGGTGGTCTTGTGCGCCTTGCGCCGACCGCCGAAGGCCTTGCCCATGATCTCCGAGAGATTGACCATGCTCATCGACGCGCCGGGCTGGCCGGGGATCTCGAAGCTGCCCATCGGCGAGGAGGCGTCCGGCAGATTGAGTTCGACCTCCTTGGCGTCGAGTTCGCCGGCGCGCAGCTTCTTGCGGAACGCCTCCCGCGTCGCGGCCTGAGCGCCCGCGCCGACCAGGGCGTCAAGCAGCCGCTCCTCAGCCGCCGCCTCGGCGTTGGCCTTGACCGCCGCGCGCCGCTTGTCGCGCACCATGGCGATGCTGGCCTCGGCGAGGTCGCGGATGATCTGGTCGACGTCGCGGCCAACGTAGCCGACCTCGGTGAACTTGGTCGCCTCGACCTTCAGGAACGGCGCCTGGGCGAGGCGCGCGAGGCGCCGGGCGATCTCGGTCTTGCCGACGCCGGTGGGGCCGATCATCAGGATGTTTTTGGGTGTGACCTCATCGGCGAGGTCGGCCGGCAGCCTCTGGCGGCGCCAGCGGTTGCGCAGGGCCACGGCCACGGCGCGCTTGGCCTCGTTGTGGCCCACCACATAGCGGTCGAGCTCGGAGACGATCTCGCGCGGGGAGAATTCGGTCATTGTGGGATCAGACGATCTCCAGGACGAGGTCCCGGTTGGTGAAGACGCAGATGTCGGCGGCGATGGACATGGCGCGCCGGGCGATGTCCTCGGCGGTGAGGTCGAAGTCCATCAGCGCCCGGGCCGCCGCGAGCGCATAGGCGCCGCCGGAGCCGATCGCCGCCACGCCGTGCTCGGGTTCGAGCACGTCGCCGACGCCGGAAAGGGTGAAGATCGCTTCCTTGTCGGCGCAGATCAGCATCGCCTCCAGCCGGCGCAGATAGCGGTCGGTGCGCCAGTCCTTGGCCAGATCCACGCAGGCGCGCGCCAGCTGGGCGGGATATTGCTCCAGCTTGCTCTCCAGCCGCTCGATAAGGGTGAAGGCGTCGGCGGTCGCGCCGGCGAATCCGGCCACCACCTTGCCGCCGGCCAGTCGACGCACCTTGCGGGCGTTGCCCTTGACGATGGTATTACCCATGGAAACCTGGCCGTCGCCGGCGATCACCGTCGACCCGGCCTTGCGCACCGCGAGGATGGTCGTGCCATGCCAGTGGGGAAAGGCGTCCTGCATCCGCGCCCATGTGGCGGTGCGGGGGGCGAGGGTCAAGGCGGGTGAGCTTCTCCGAGCGTGAAGTCGAGCGCTACGCCCGCCACCTTGTCCTGCGCGAGGTCGGCGGCCCGGGCCAGCAGGCGCTGGCGCGGGCGAGCGTGGCTATCGTCGGAGCGGGCGGGCTGGGCGCGCCGGCGGCGCTCTACCTGGCGGCGGCGGGTGTCGGCCGGCTGAGGCTGATCGATCCAGACGTGGTCGAGCTGTCCAACCTCCAGCGCCAGGTGCTGTTCGAGACCGCCGACGTCGGCGTGGCCAAGGTGGGGGCCGCCGCGCACCGCCTCGCCGCCCTCAACCCGCATGTGCAGATCGACGCCCGGCGCGCGCGCCTGGAGGCGGACAACGCCGCTGATCTTCTCGCCGGCTGCGATCTGGTGCTGGATGGCACGGACGATTTTTCCACCCGCTATGCCGTGAACGCCGCCTGCGTGGCGGCCGGCGTTCCGCTGGTCAGTGGGGCGATCGGCCGCTGGACCGGCCAGGTGGGCGTCTTCGCCGGCCGGCCCTGCTACCGCTGCCTGGTGCCGGAGACTCCGCCGGACGCGGAAACCTGCGTCGCTGTTGGGGTGGTTGGCGCGCTCGCCGGCGTCATCGGTTCGATGATGGCGTTGGAGGCGATCAAGATCATCGCCCGCGCCGGCGATCCACTGGCAGGACGTTTGCTGATCTACGACGCCTTGGCCGCCGAGACCCGCGCCGTCACCCTGGCCGCCGATCCGGACTGCCCGGTGTGCGGGCCTAAAGCATCGACGGGATGATGCGGTCCGGGGGCTTGTGACCATCCATCCAGGTGCGGATGTTGATGATCACCTTTTCGCCCATGTCGATGCGCCCCTCGATGGTGGCCGAGCTCATGTGCGGCAGCAGGACGACGTTGGGCAGCTTGAGCAGCTTGGGGTTCACCGCCGGCTCGTGCTCATAGACGTCGAGGCCGGCGCCAGCCAGTTCGCCGCGCTGAAGCATGCCGGCCAGGGCCGCTTCGTCGATGATCTCGCCGCGCGCGGTGTTGACCACGATGGCGTGCGGCTGCAGCAGCTTCAGCCGCCGGGCGGAGAGCAGATGATAGGTCGCAGGCGTGTGTGGGCAGTTGACGCTGACCACATCCATGCGCGCCAGCATCTGGTCGAGGCTGTCCCAATAGGTCGCCTCCAGCTCTTCGGCGATGCGGGCCGGCACTGGCTTGCGGTTGTGGTAGTGGATCGAGAGACCGAAGGCGCGCGCGCGCCGGGCCAGGGCCTGGCCGATCCGGCCCATGCCGACGATGCCAAGGCGCTTGCCGGTCAGCCGCCGGCCGAGCATCCAGGTGGGGCTCCAGCCGTGGAACTCGCCCTGCTGGACGACGTTAGCCCCCTCGACCAGGCGCCGCGCCGTGGTCAGGATGAGGCCCATGGTCAGATCGGCGCTGTCTTCGGTCAACACGCCCGGGGTGTTGGTGACGACGATCCCGCGCGCGTGAGCGGCCGGCACGTCAATGTGATCGATACCGACGCCGAAATTGGCGATCAGCTTGAGCTTCGGCCCGGCGCGGGCGATCACTTCAGAATCGATTCGGTCCGTGATCGTCGGGGCCAGCACGTCGGCGCGGTTCGTCGCCGCCCCCAAGGCCTCGGCGTCCATGGGCGTATCGTCGAGGTTGAGCTCGGTGTCGAACAGCTCGCGCATGCGAGTCTCGACCGCGTCCGGGAGCTTGCGCGTGACGATGACTTTGGGCTTGCGAGGGGCCATGGATGGTTCTGACAGAGGGTCGCGCGACATCGCCGCCGCAAGGAAGCGCTCTCTAACAGAACGGCTTGCCGGGGCAAAGCAAGCCCGATGGCGCTTTGCCGCCCTTAAAACCATGGCGGTGATGATTTGCGCGGCGGGCCTCTCGGCCTGCGGCCGTCATGTCAGCGAAGGCACGGACTGTCCCGCCGCCGACCGCGCCCGCACGCCGTCAGGCTTCTGCGTGCCGCGCTGGGTCAGCTTCAAGCACGGCGAGGTCATGGGTCGGAAGGGTCCCGGCAAGGACTATGCCGCCCAGTGGGTCTATCACGCCCAGGGCCTGCCGGTGCAGGTGGTGGCCGAAACCGAGGAGTGGCGGCGCATCTGCGATCCGGACGGCGGCGTGGCCTGGGTCAACCGCTCGGAGATCGATGGTCGGCGCACCCTGATGTCTCGCGCCGAGACCGGAACACCCCTGCGCCGCTCGCCCAAGGATGGGGCTCAGGAGGTCGGCATCCTCAACCCCCGCGCGGTCGCCAGGCTGGTCCGCTGCGGCGGCGGATGGTGCCAGGTCAAGGTCGGCGGCGTGCAGGGCTGGATGACGGTCGACCAGGCCTGGGGCGTGGACGAAGCGCGGCAATGTCATTGAGGCGCCCTCCGGGCGCGTGGTAGTCAGCCGGGATGGACGCACCCGCTCTCAAGAGCTTCACCAAGGACGATCTGCTCGCCTGCGCCCGCGGCGAGATGTTCGGCCCCGGCAACGCTCAGCTTCCCGCCCCGCCGATGCTGATGTTCGACCGCATCACTCATGTGACGTCGGAAGGCGGCGCCTACGGCAAGGGCCAGATCATCGCCGAGCTCGATATCCGGCCCGACCTGTGGTTCTTCGCCTGCCACTTCCTGGGCGACCCGGTGATGCCGGGGTGTCTCGGCCTGGACGCCATGTGGCAGCTGGTTGGATTCTTCCTCGGCTGGTCGGGGGCGCCTGGTCGCGGGCGCGCGCTTGGCGTCGGCGAGGTCAAGTTCACTGGCCAGGTGACGCCGAACATCGAGCGCGTGGTCTATCGGATCGATTTCAAGCGCGTCATAATTCGCAAACTTGTGATGGGCGTGGCCGACGGCGTGCTCGAAGCCGACGGCAAGCCTATCTACGAGGCGCGGGATCTTAAGGTGGGATTGTTCAACGCCGCCGATCTCGCCTGACTGGGCGCCGCGACTAAGGGGGACGGGAGAGGGTCATGCGGCGAGTCGCCGTGACGGGTGTCGGCATTGTCTCTTCGATCGGCGCTGACGCCGGCGAAGTGACCGCTTCGTTGCGCGCCGCGAAATCCGGCGTCACCGCCGCGCCCGAATACGCCGAAATGGGTTTTCGCTGCCAGGTCCACGCCGCGCCGACCATCGATTGGGAGGGCCGCGTCGACCGCCGGGCCGCCAGGTTCCTGTCCGCCGGCACGGCCTACGCCCACATCGCCATGGAGCAGGCCATCGCCGACGCGGGCCTTTCCCCCGACGAGGTTTCCAACGAGCGCGTCGGCCTGATCGTCGGCTCCGGCGGTCCGTCGACTCGCTCCATCGTCGAGGCGGCCGACACCGCCCGCGCCAAGGGCGTCAAACGCATCGGACCGTTCGCCGTGCCCAAGGCCATGTGTTCCGGCCCGTCGGCGACGCTGGCCACCTGGTTCAAGATCCGCGGAATCAACCTGTCGATCTCCTCCGCCTGCGCCACCTCTACCCACTGCATCGGCTATGGCTATGAGCAGATCCAGATGGGCAAACAGGACCTCGTCTTCGCCGGCGGCTGCGAGGAGCTGGACTGGACCTTGAGCGCCCTCTTTGACGCCATGGGGGCCATGTCCTCCGGCCACAACGACACCCCGGCCCGTTCCAGTCGGCCCTATGACGCCGACCGCGACGGCTTCGTCATTGCCGGTGGCGCCGGCATGCTGGTGTTGGAAGACCTGGACCGGGCCCGCGCCCGAGGGGCCGAGATCTGGGGCGAGATCGTCGGCTACGCCGCCAATTCCGACGGACACGACATGGTGGCGCCGTCCGGCGAAGGCGCGATGCGCTGCATGCGCATGGCCATGTCAGGGGCCGGCAATCGCAAGGTCGACTACCTCAATCCCCACGGCACCGGCACGCCTATCGGCGACATCAAGGAGATGGAGGCCGTGCGCGAGGTGTTCGGCGACGCCGCGCCGCTGATCTCGTCCACCAAGGCTCTCACTGGCCACAGCCTCGGGGCCGCCGGCGCTCAGGAGGCGATTTACAGTCTCTTGATGATGCGCGAGGGTTTCGCGGCCGAGAGCGCCAACATCGACACTCTCGATCCGGTGTTCGAGGATCTGCCGATCTTGCGCGAGCGCCGCGACGGGCCGCTCGAAACGGTGATGTCCAACAGCTTCGGCTTTGGCGGCACCAATGGCTGCCTCGTCATGAGCCGCGCCGACCTCTAGACCGCGAGTTGCGGTCGCGGCGCCATCCGTTCAAATAACCCCGCCTGATCCCCGTTCGGAGACCCGCCGCATGGCCGAAGACTACCTCCTGCCCAAGGGCGAACTCATGGCCGGCAAACGTGGGCTGGTCTTGGGCGTGGCTAACCACAACTCCATCGCCTGGGGCATCGCCGCCCAGCTGGCCGCCCAGGGGGCCGAGGTGGCGCTCCTGTACATGGAGGCCAATGAAAAGCGCGTGCGGCCGCTCGGCGAAAGCATTGGCGTCAAGGTGTGGGCGACGTTCGACGCTTCCAGCGACGAGTCCATGGAGGCGGCGTTCAAGGTCGTGGAGGACGCCTGGGGGTCGATCGACTTCCTGGTTCACGCCATCGCCTACGCCGGCCGTGACCAGATCAAGGGCTCGTTCGTCGACAACGCCACGCGCGAGGCCTTTGCCCAGGCGCTCGACATCTCGGCCTACAGCTTTGTCGACGCCTCGCGCCGCGCCGCACGCCTGATGCCGAACGGCGGCTCGATCATCACCCTCACCTATCTCGGCTCCGAGCGCGCCATCCCCAACTACAACACCATGGGCGTGGCCAAGGCGGCGCTGGAAGCCTGCATGCGCTACGTCGCCCGCGACCTCGGACCCAAGGGCATTCGCGTCAACGCCCTCTCGGCCGGGGCCATGCGCACCCTGTCTCTCGCCGGCATCTCCGGCGGCCGCGGCATGCTGGCCCAGGGCCGCGCGCTCAGCGCCCTGAAGGAGGACACCTCCATGGAGGGGGTGGCCGGCTGCGCCCTGTGGTTGCTGTCCGATCTCGGCCGCTCGACCACCGGCGAAGTGGTGCACGTCGACGCCGGCTTCCACATGATGGGCCTGCCGAGCGAGGAAGAAAGCTAGGCCGTCATGCCGCCCGACCTCGACGTCATCATCGTCGGCGCGGGGATGCCAGGCGCCACCCTGGCGCTGGCTCTGGCGGCCGGCGGGCTCAGGCCCGTCCTCATCGATCCGCTGCCGTTCGAGGTCCAGTGCGCCCCGACCTTCGACGGGCGGGCCAGCGCCATCTCCTTCGCCGCCTTCCGCCAGTGGCGGGCCTTGGGCGCCGCGCCCTTCCTCAAACCCCACGCCCAGCGGATCGAACAGATCCTGGTGACTGACGGGCGCTCGCCCGGGGCGTCCTCGCGCGGACCCTCGCCGGCCTTCCTGCGCTTCGACTCGGCCGAGATCGCCGACCGCTTCGAGGGTGAGCCGCTGGGCTACATGCTTGAGAACCGGCACATTCGCGCTGGCCTCGCCCAGGCGGTCACCGAGGCGGGGATCGAGGTGCTGGCGCCGGCGAGGGTCGAGGCGGTCAACGTTACGCCCAGGGCAGCGCAGGTCCGTCTCGCCGACGGCCGCATGCTGGAGGCGCCTCTGGCGGTGGGCGCCGACGGGCGCGGCTCGCTGGTGCGGCGCGCGGCCGGCATCGACACCTTCGGTTGGAGCTATCCGCACACGGCGGTGGTGGCGACGGTGGTCCTTGAGCGGGATCACGGCGGCGTCGCCTATGAGCATTTCCTGCCGAGCGGCCCCTTCGCCATCCTGCCGCTGCCGGACCAGCGCGCCAGCCTGGTGTGGACCGAGACGCCGGCCAAGGCGGCGGCGCTGAAGGTCTGCGGACCCGAGATGTTCGAAGCCTATCTGGCGCGGCGCTTCGGCCCGTTCCTGGGCGCCGCGCGGCTGGAGGGCCCACGCTTCACCTATCCGCTGTCGCTGCAGATGGCCGAGCGGCTGACCGCGCCGCGCCTGGCGCTCAGCGGCGATTCCGGCCACGCCATCCATCCCATCGCCGGGCAGGGCCTCAACATGGGCCTTAAGGACGTCGCCGCTCTGGCGCAGGTGCTGGTCGAGGCCATGCGGGTCGGCGAGGACATCGGCGCGCCGACGGTGCTGGATCGCTACGAGCGCTGGCGTCGGCTCGACAACATCGCCGTGGCCGCAGCCACCGACGTCTTCAACCGCCTGTTCGCCAACGATAATCTGCTGGTGCGCGCCGCCCGCGATGCCGGCATCGCGGTGGTCAACCGCATGGGGCCGGCCCGACGGATGTTCATGGCCGAGGCCGGCGGCGCGCTCGGCGACCTGCCCCGCCTCCTGCGCGGCGAAGCGCTTTAGATCTCTCTCCCCATCAAGGGGAAGGAGGATCGCCCGCTTCATCCAAGCTCCGCGCTTCCTCGGGCAGCATGATCGGGACGCCGTCGCGGATCGGATAGGCGAGGCGGGCGCTTTGGCTGACCAGTTCGCCGCGCTCGCGGTCGTAGTCCAGCCGGCCGTGGGTCACCGGGCAGACCAGGATTTCCAGGAGCTTGGGGTCGATGTCGCGAGGGGTCATGGCCGGGGCTTACTGGATCGAGGGCGGGGCGTCATCATCATCGTCGTCCAGCGCCGCGTCGATGGCCAGCAGCGCCTCCAGCGTCGCGCGGCGGTCGCCGAGGTCAGCGGCTTCGAGCAGGGCCTGCTTTTCCGCCGGCTCGAAGGGCAGGGCCATGCACAGGCTGTTGACCAGGGCGGGCCCGGGCGCGCTCGCCACCGCGTCCCATTCCACGCCCAGGTTCTTGCGGTCGAGGTAGCGCCGCAGCACCACCATGAACGGACCTCGGTCGAACTCCATATCGTCCTCGTCGGCGACGAGGTCGGCTTCGAACAGCGCATAGGCCGCGCGCACCTGGCGGTAGGGCGTCAGTCGCGGCAGCTCTTCCCGGGCCTCGAAGCGGCACACGCCGGTTAGCGCGATCAAGTACTTGCCGTCGTCGGTCTCGGCGTAGCTGGTGATCCGGCCGGCGCAGCCCACCCGCGCCAGATTGGGCGTGGCCCGGCCGGCCCCGACCCGGGTCTGGACCATGCCGATCATGCGCTCGCCCGACATGGCGTCGTCGATCATATTGAGATAGCGCGGTTCGAAGATGCGCAGCGGCAGTACGCCGCCCGGCAGCAGCAAGGCGCCGTCGAGCGGGAACACCGGGATCACCTCCGGCAGGTCCGACAGCCTGCGATAGGAGGGCGACACCGCGCGTCTGCCGGCGGTCAGGAAAACAGGATCGACGACAGCCGCCGCCGGCCCTGACGGGTGATCTCGGAGGTCTGGCCCGCGGCCTCGAACACCTTGAGCAACTGCGCGCGCGCCGCCCCGTCGTTCCAGTCGCGGTCGCGGGCGATGAGATCGAGCAGCTGGTCGGCGGCCGCTTCCAGCTTGCCCTTGGCGGCCAGCGCCGCGGCCAGCTCGGCCCGCGCCGCGTGATCGTTGGCGTCGGCCGCCAGCCGGCGCTCGGCGTCAGAGGCGTCGGTCGGCGCCCCCTCGGCCAGCGACAGCGTTGCGCGCACGCTCTCCAGATCGGCGTTCTTGGCGTCGGCGGGGGCCATGGCCGCGACCTCGGCCGCCCGTTCCCGGTCGCCGCTGGCCAGATAGCAGCGCGCCAGGCCGCCGATGGCGTCGAGATTGTCCGGCGCGATGCCGAGCGCTTCGGCGAAGCTCTGAGCCGCGCCGCCGGTGTCGCCGAGCTCGAGGGATTCGCGACCCATGGCGATGAGTTCGTCGATCTCCGACACCGCCGGCGCGCGGACGAGCTTGTCCACGAACGCCTTGACCTGGCTCTCGGGCAGGGCGCCGGTGAAGCCGTCCACCGGCTTGCCGTCCTCGAAGGCGTAGACCGTCGGGATCGACTGCACGCGCAGCTGGCCGGCGTACACCGGGTTCTTGTCGACGTCGATCTTGACCAGCTTGACCGCGCCCCCGGCGCCCTTGACCGCCTTTTCCAGCGCCGGCGTCAGCTGGCGACAGGGACCGCACCAGGTGGCCCAGAAGTCAACGATGACCGGTTGGACGCGCGAAGCCTCGATGACGTCAGCCATGAAGCCGGCGTCGGATCCTTCCTTCACGACATCCGGGCTCGCGCCGCCGGGGGCCTCTCCGATCAGGGTCATGGACGCATCCGTGCTTTAGGGGCCCCTAAGATGGTCGCCCCAGCGCGCGTGCGCAACTTTGGCAGATTCTCTCCCCCCTCTTGGAGGGGGCAAGAAGCGTCTTAGCGATCCGCGTCCATGCGCAGGGTCCCGAAATCCACGATCACCGGCTCGACGCCGAGGGCGGCGAGGAAGGCGCGGAAGCCAGCCTGGCTGAGCGAGGTGGTGGCGTTGTTTTCCAGCGGGTGGAAGTTGACCGGATCGGCCTCCGCCAGGGCTTGGTCGAGCACGAACCGCACCCGTCGCGCCGGATCGTTGATCAGCGCCAGGGCGGTGACCGAGCCCGGCGTCACGCCCAGCGCCTCCTCCAATCTGGCGGGCTTGCCGAAGGAAAGCCGCCCCGAGCCGATGACCGCCGGCAGCGCCTTGAGGTCGATGCGCGTCGTCTGCACGGCCGAGATCAGCCACAGCGCGCCGCGGTGGTCCTCCAGGAAAAGGTTCTTGCTGTGCCCGCCCGGCAGCGCCTCCAGCGCCGCCTCGCCTTCGCCGACGCGGAAGACGGCGGCGTGCTCCAGGGTGGAGTGGGCGATGCCCCGCGCATCCAGGAAGGCGAACAGCTCGGCGCGTGTCGCCCTCATCGCCCGCCGTTCACCCGATTTGGCCGCCGGTTTGACGCCGAGCGCGTCCGCGCTAAGGGGAGGCCATGGAACTCGAATGTTTCCCCACCGCGGCGCGGCCGCCCGACATTGTGCCCGGCCGGCCGCAGCGCGCGTGGATGGACGGTTTTTTCGATCGTCATCCCTATCGCTGCCTGCCGCTCACCATGGCCAACACCACCGGCTGGGAGATCCTGTGTCCGGTCTCTTTCACCGCCGAATGGAACGGCGGGCGCGAGCAGACCGACATCACCCTGACGCCCGACCATCCCTTCCCCGAGTTCGGCGACTTCGTGAAGAGTCATTTCTCGCACGGCGTGGTCACCTTCCATCCTGGCTATCTGTTCCGCACGCCCGACGGCTGGTCGATGTGGGCCGGCGGTCCGCCCAACCACGTCAAGGACGGCATACAGCCCCTGCAGGGCCTGGTGGAGACCGACTGGCTGCCGTTTCCGTTCACCATGAACTGGATCTTCACCCGGCCGGGCCGTGTCCGCTTCGCCAAGGGTGAGCCGTTCTGTTTCATCACCCTCGTCCAGGACCGCGCGATGGAAGGTTTCGACCTGGTGCAGAAACAGCTCGACCGCGACGCTGATCTGCACGGCCAGTACGAGGCTTGGCGCGTCCGCCGCGACGACTTCAACGCCCGCCTTTACAAGCGCGATCCGGCGACCATCAAGGAGGCCTGGCAGCGCTACTACTTCAAGGGCGAGATGCCCATCGAAGCCCCGGCGCCCAAGGCCCATGTGAACAAGCGGCGCATGAAGACCCTGCGGCTCGGCCGCTAGAGCACAAACTCATAGGCTAGGGGCCCGAACCGTGGCGCCAAAGTCTACATCCTAGACTCTCCGCCCGCCCGGGCCCGCCCGCCCTGGCGCGGGCGGGCGGCAATCACTAACTACGCCGCCTTCGCGCCGCACAGGCGACCCACAAGGACCGCTCCGCCCATGACCCGCCGTCCGCGCGCGCTCGCCGCCGCCGCCTCGATCCTGACCCTCGCCTTCGCCACCTCCGCCGGCGCCGCCGGCTTCTACATCCAGGAACAGTCCGTGCGGGGCCTCGGCCGCGCCTATTCCGGCGAGGCGGCCGACACCGGCGCGCAGTCGATCTGGTGGAACCCGGCCGCCATCGGCGAGGTCGAGGGCGTGGAGATCTATGGCGGCCTCAACGGCGTCTTCAGCGGCTCGGAGGTCGACGACCAGGGCTCGACCATCCAGCGGCCCGGCCAGCCTGCGGCGCCCGTCGGCGGCGCGGGCGCAGCGCACAATCCGCTCGAGACCGGCGCCGTGCCCAATTTCGACGCCGCCTGGCGCGTGAGCCGGACGTTCGCCGTCGGCCTGGCGGTCAGCGCCCCGTTCGACTTCACCACCAAATACGCCGGCGACAGCTTCACCCGCTATCAGGCCATCACCTCCAAGCTGCAGGATTTCGACCTCCAGCCCACCCTGGCCATCCACGTCAACCGCTACCTCGATCTCGGCGTGGGCTTCGACGCCCAATACGCCAAGGCGACCCTGAGCCAGGACCTGCCCAATCTCTCGCCCCTGCTCCCGGACGGTTTCGAATCCCTGAAAGGCGACGGTTGGAACTATGGCTGGAACATAGGGGCCCAGATCCATCCCACCAGCGCGCTCAGCCTGGGCGCCAGCTATCGCTCCAGCATCGGCCACACCCTGAACGGTACGGTGGCGGTCAGCGGCCTGCTGGGCCCGCTGGCGGCGGAGAATTCCACCCTCGCCGGAACCGCCAACTTCGCGACGCCGTGGATCGTGGTCGTGGGCGGTCGCTATCGCATCGTCCCGCGCCTGACCCTGGACGCCCAGGTGCAGCGGGTGGGCTGGAGCGAGTTCAAGGCCATCGACGTCACCACCCTGGCCGGCGTGACGGCCATCCCGCAGAACTATCACGACACCACCACCGGCGCCGTCGGCCTCGACTATGACGTCATCCACACCTGGACCATGCGCGCGGGCGTGGCCTACGACCCCACCCCGACACCGGACGACGGCCGCTCCGCGCGCGTGCCCGACGGCAATCGATGGATGTTCAGCCTGGGAACCACCGTGCGCCCGGCCCGCAACATCGAGGTGGACGGCGCGCTCTCCTACGTCCACCTGCAGCGCTCGCCGCTGGATAGCGACGCCACCGCCTACGCCGGCACGCCGGTGGTGACCCCGATCAGCTATGAGGGCGAGGTCAGCGGCCACGCCGTAATCGTCTCCAGCGGCGTGACGTTCAAGTTCTAGGGCCGCTTGCCAAGCGGGGGGGCGGTCTGCCATAAGCCGCCCTTCCAAATCTCCGGGGTCTTCACCCGGACGGAGCGCGGGCGTAGCTCAGGGGTAGAGCACAACCTTGCCAAGGTTGGGGTCGGGCGTTCGAATCGCCTCGCCCGCTCCAAGATTTGATCAAGAAAAACAGAGACCTGAACGACCCCGGAAGGGGTCGTGGGGCTGCGTCGCGGGGGCATGGCGGGAGTTCGCCAAAAGCGGACATACTAAGGGTCAGGAACACCCTTTTCGTCCAAAGTCGCCGCTGATGAACCCGCCCGCCCCAACAGCCGACACAATCGCCCGGATCGAACAGGCTGCGCGCGGCGCGGACCGTGGCGTGGCGATCAACCTGGCCGTCGAGGCTCTGAGGCGCGGCGTTCGACATCCCCTGGTCTGGACTCTGGTCGCCGAGGGGTTGGAGGCCCAGGGGCGCTTGCCGGAGGCGTTGAAGCTGTTGCAACGGGCGACGGCCCTGGCCCCCGACGACGCGCGGGCCTGGTTTGGCCTTGGCCGGGTTCTGTTCTCTCTCGGCCGGCGCGAGGAGGCCGGCGCCGTGCTGGATCGCGGGCTGACACTTTCGCCCGACGATTATCGCGGTCGGATCGACGCGGGGACGCTCCGCCTGAGGCTCGGCGAGTTGGAGGCGGCGAGCGAGCACTTCCAGCGAGCGGCGGAGATCGCGCCCGAGGCGGCGGAGCCTTTGTCGGCGCTGGCGGTGGTCGCGGGCCTGGCGGGAGATTCGGCGGCGGCTCGCGGCGCGGCGACGCGCGCCTTGGCCCTGGAGCCGGCCTTGATCAGCGCCCAGATCGCCATCGCCCGCGCCGACTCGCTGGATGGCGAACCCGCTCAGGCGGCGGAACGGCTCACCCGATTGTTGGTTCGGACAGACCTTGCCGATGCGCAGCGCATCGACATCCACGATCTTCGCGCGGAGTGTCTCGACACGCAGGGCCGTCCCGCCGAGGCGTTCGCCGACTACGCGGCCCGCAACGACGTGATGCGACGGGTCCACGCGCCGTCGCTCGCCGACGCTGGCCGTGAAGGGCAGGGCGATCGCGCGCGCCGCCTCGCCGACTGGTTCGAAGCCACGCCGCCGGGCCCTTGGCGCTCTCCGGCGAGCACGGGCGCGGACGCGGTGGGCGCACGGACGACCCGCCAGCATGCCTTCCTGGTAGGGTTTCCCAGGTCGGGCACCACCCTGCTCGAGAAGGCGCTGTCCAGCCATCCGGACATTGTCTCTCTGGAGGAGGTGGACGTTCTGGGGGCGGTCGGAAATCCGTTGTTGGCGCCCGACGCAGACCTGGACCGATTGATCCACATGCCGGCCCCCGAATCCGATGCTTTGCGGGAGGCCTATTGGCGCGGCGTGGGCGAGGCCATGGACGCGCCGATCGATGGCCGGATCTTCATCGATAAGCTGCCTTTGCACACCTCATCCTTGCCGCTGATCGCCAGGCTGTTTCCCGACGCCAGGATCCTCTTCGCGCTGCGCGATCCCCGCGACGTGGTGTTCAGCTGCTTTCGGCGGCGATTTCGCATCAATGCGGCGATGTTTGAGTTCCTCACCCTGGATGGCGCGGCGCGCTATTACGACGCGGTGATGCGCATGGCCGTGGCTTGCCGCGGCCCTCTGCCCCTGGCCGTTCACGCGGTGCGGCACGAAGCCGTAGTGGCCGACTTCGAGGGCGAGTTAGGACGCGCCCTCGACTTCGTCGGCGCGCCCTGGAACCCCGACGTCAGGAATTTCGCCGCCCTCGCGCGGACCTCCACCCGGACGCCCAGCGCGCCGCAGGTGGCGCGAGGCCTGAACGCCGACGGCGTGGCCCAATGGCGCCGTTACCAGGCCCAACTCGCGCCTATTGCGCCGATCCTGGAGCCGTGGGTGGTCCGGTTCGGTTACGACGCTGACTAGGCGCGCTCTTGGGCAAACACCGTGGATGCGCATGACGGTCAGCTCGAAATCGAACCATGGAAGGAGATGGCGCCGCGCGGCCGGCGATATTAGCCGAACGCCTATCAGACCGTCGCCGTGGCTCAGCCCTTGTCGCCACGCCTGAAACTCACCCCACTCTATCCCCACACATTGAGGGGAAATCTCAGGCGAGTCGGGCCGGACATCGCCGGGCGGTCATCCTGCGTGGGATGCTGGCCCCGCCCCCCTCGCCAGGCGGACCGACGCCGCCAGGCCCAGAACCGATAGCGGAATGAAGGCCGCGAACAGCCAGGGGGCCGTGGCGGCCGCCTTGGCGGGGGTGAAGGCGTGGGCGAGCCCCAGCAGATTAGCCAGGGCGCCGGCCGCCGCGGCCCCGGCCGCGGAGCCGATCATCTGGACGGTGGGCGTCGCCGCCGCGCCGGCGGCGCGGTCGGCTTCGGAGAGGGCGTTCAGGATGCGGCGCGTAGCCAGCGACCAGGCGAGGCCGAAGCCGGCGCCGAGAACGAATCCGGCCGCGGCGACGCCCCACACATAGCCCGAGCCGATGAACAGGCTGAGCAGACCCATGCCGAGGTTGATGGTGAGGGCGCCGGCGAAAATGAGGGCGCCGTGCCGCCGCTCAGGCTGGCCGGAGACGATGAGGGCGGTCAGGGTCCAGCCGACCGCGTCGGTGGCCACCACATAGCCGGCCTGGAGGGGGCTGAGGCGGCAGAGGACCTGCAGGATGGCCGCGCCGTAGACCCCGAACACGACCGAGGCCGCGCTCATGGCGAAGATCATCGCATAGCCGGCGCCGGCCACGCTGGCCGGGCGCATGGCGTCGGGCGGAAGGAGCTGTTCGCCGGGCCCGGTGTTGACGACACCCGCGGCGACGAGAAGGCCCAGTCCCGCGGCCAGCAGCGCCAGGGCCCTGGCCGCCCCGTCGGTGATGTCGGCGACGGCGATCGCCAGGATGGCCAGGGTCAGCACCGCCAGGGTGCGCCAGGCCAGCGGCCGACGCGCCTCGGGTGCGTCCCGCGGCTGCGCGCCCAGGAGCGCCGGGGCCGCCGCCGCTAGCAGGACACCCTGGACGGCGAACATCCAGAATGCGCCGCGCCAGAATCCGACCCCGGCGAAGGCGCCGCCGACGAGCGGCCCGAGAAAGCTGGCCACGCCCCAGACGCCGGCGGCGGCGCCGAAGATGCGCGCCCACAGACGCTCCTCGAACATCTGGCTGATGGCGACGTAACAGAAGCCGACCACCCAGCCGCCGCCGAGGCCCTGGGCGAGACGGCCGAGCATGAACGGGGCGATGCCGGGCGCGGCGGCGCCGAGGGCGCAGCCGGCGGCGTAGATCAGGGCCGCGGCGACGATCGCCCGCCTCAGGCCCAGGCGGCCGGCGAGCTGGCCGGCGCTGGCGGTGGCGAGGATCGATCCCAGGAGATAGATAGCGACCGCCCAACCGAACCAGGCGTAGCCGCCCAGATCCTTGGCCACCGACGGCATGATCGTGGAGGTGACGAGCCCGTCGGCGGCGTTGAGCCACACGCCGAGCAGGACAATGGCGGTGCGCGGGGCGAGCCTTGGGGTGACGAGCTCTCCCCAGCCGGCGGGTGGGTTGGACACGGCGGCCTACAGTTTCAGGCCGTGGGCGGCGAACCAGGCGACGGCGGCGGCCGCGGCGGCGACAAGGATGGCGCGCCAGGCGGGGACGAGCCTGGGCGCCCGGGCGCCGGGTGGAAGCGCCGCCCGGCCGACGATCATGGCTCTGGTGAGATGGCGCCCACGCATGGCGTAGAAGGCGATCGCGCCGAGGTGCAGAGCGACGAGAGCGATCACCGCCCAGAACATCAGGTGATGGACGTGGGCGATGGCCCGGGCGTCGTCAAAGCTGACCAAGCGCGCCAGCGGTCCGGGCTCGAGGCTGTCTTCGTCGATCGAGAACAAGCCGAGGCCGACCTGAGCCGCGAGGGCGGCCAGCATGGCGACGACGCTCCAGCCGCCCAGGGGATTGTGACCGACCCCGGCGCCCGGCCGGTCGGCGAGATAGGCCCGGACGCGCGCGGGGCCGGCGACAAAGTCGCTGAACCGGGAGGTCGAGGCGCCGACAAATCCCCAGATCACCCGGAAGACCAGCAGGCCCAGGATGCCGTAGCCGGACAGGCGGTGCCACGGCAGGTGGTCGTTGTGGGCGCTCCACCATGAGAACGGGATCAGGATGGCGATCAGCCAGTGAACCAGGCGCGTGGGCGCGTCCCATACCGTGACGCGCCGGTCACCTTGCTCCGTGACGGCCACGGACGGGATCAGTCCTTGTCCTTTTCCTTGTAGGTCTGGTGGCAGCTCTTGCAGGCGGCCGCGACCTCGTGGAAGGCGGGGTTGATCGCGGCGGCGTCGCTAGCCAGGGCGACCTGGTCGAATTTCGCGGCGGCCGTGGTGAGGGCGCGCTGTTTGGCGGCGAAGCCGCCTGCGTCTGTCCAGATCAGGGGCAGGGCCTTGGTCTTGGCGCCGGACGACGGGCCGCTGCCGGCGGGAAACCAGGCGGGGAGCGCCTTGGCGGCGGCGTCGATCTTGGCGGCCTCGGCCCTGACCACGGCCAGATCGGGCGCGGGCGCACGAATCTGCTCGCCGACCGCCTTGGCCGAGGCGCCCAGCGCCTTCATGTGAGTCTGCCGCGCCTTGACCGCCTCCGGCCCGCTCACGGCGGCGACGGCGGCCGAGCCGGCGACGACGAGCGCCGCGGCGCACAGGGCCACCTTTCGCGACAGTCTCATGGGCGTTGCTCTCCTTCGGGTCCTGAATCAGGTCGAAGGAGAGGCGCGACGGCGCCAGCGTCAATAGAGATTCGCTCGGTCCAGGCTTTTCCTAGACTTCTTCGGGCTCCGGCGGCTGCGCAGCGTCGGTCAAATCTCGGGGCGCGCGGCGGCGGCGGGGGCGAGGGGTCTCGCTGGCTCCCTCGTCGCGGGCTTCCGGCGTGCGGGTCTGAAGGAAGGCCGGCGCGTAGCTGACATCGCCATCGTTAGCCCGCAGCATGGGGCCGCTCCCGATTTCGGGTTCGACGGTCGTCGAGCGCTGATCTTCGGCGTCAGAGCGATAGGGCGTCGGCTGGCGAGGGTCGTTCCGATCGGAGCGATCGGCCGGCCTCTGGTCCTGCCGGTCGAAGCGCGGACGGTCGCCGGTACGCGGGCGGTCATCACGGAACCGGTCGTTGGTTTGACCGCGGCGATCTTGCCGATCGTAGGAATTGCGATCCCCACGGTCATCGCCCCGCCACTCGTCGCGCGGACGCTGATCGCGATAGCCTCGGTCGTCACGCGACTCTTGGCGCTGCTCCGGGCGCGTGTCCGAGCGTGACTCCGGGCGTTGCTCTTGACGCGACTCCGGGCGGTCGCCGTCGTTCTCGCCGGCTTCGGACTCGCCCTCCGACCCCTCGCCTTGACCGCTCTCGTCCTCGAAATCGATGTCGTAGCCGGAAACGAACTGGTCGCGACCGATGATGTCGGACAGCGGGCGTTGCGGCTGCATCGCGCGCAGCACGCGGAAATAGTGCTCGGCGTGCTGCAGATGGTTCTCGGCCACGACCCGGTCGCCGGACGTGTAGGCGTCGCGCGCGAGCTGCTGGTATTTTTCATAAACGTGCTGGGCCGCGCCGCGCACCTTGACGCCATCGGGACCGGTGGAATCGAAAGCCCGATTGGCGTTGTTCTGGGGCTTGCCGCCACCGCCGCCCCCACCGCCGCCATTGCGGTTGCGATTGCGCTGGCGCTTTATGCCTTTGAAATCTCTCATTGTGTACCGACCTGCTGTGGGGATCGAAGCGCCGGGCGTCCGTCCTGGACCGTCCCCAATCGCACCTAGCCAAAATTCAAGGGGCCAAACGCCGCTGAGTCTCTCTCGCGCGCCTGGTTCCCGTCTCCTCCGCGCGTCATCGCCTTAACGAAAGACCGCGCCGCGCTGGAGTAGGTCGACGCCGATCCGGCGCCTCAAGCTCCAGCGAATTGAGTGGAGACACCTTTGGATGTAGCGCGTCGGCCGCTCTTATCCAAGAGCTTTCTTGCGCCCGCTCAAGACCCGCTCGTGATCGGCGAGGTCCTTGGTCATCGTTAGCTCCTCCGCGCCGGCCCCCGCGAACAGCGCCTGGACCGCTTCGCCCTGGCCTAGGCCGAACTCGACGGCGAACCGTCCGCCCGGGCGCAGCACCCGAAGGATCTGGGGCGCGAGCGCGCGATAGGCCACCAGGCCGTCGCGGCCGCCGTCGAGGGCGAGGCGGGGTTCGTGGTCGCGCACCTCCGGCGGCAGGGAGGCGATATCGCCCGAGCGGATATAGGGCGGATTGGAGACGACGAGATCGAATTGGTCGCCGTCCAGGCCCGCGGTCCAGTCAGTGTGGGTGAACGCCGCCCGGGAGGAGAGGTCGAGATTGGCCGCGTTCTCGCGCGCCACGGCAAGCGCTTCGTCCGAGGCGTCGATCCCCAGGCCCCGGGCCGCCGGCCGTTCGGCGAGGATGGCGAGCAGGATGGCCCCGGAGCCGACGCCGAGGTCCAGGACGCTGAACGCCTCGCTCTCGCCGTAGAGCGGCAGAACGACATCCAGGATCGTCTCGGTGTCGGGACGCGGCGCCAGCACCGCCGGCGTCACCCGCAGCATGATCTTCCAGAAGCCTTTGGCTCCCAGGATGTGGCTGACCGGCTCGCGCGCCTCCCGCCGGGCGAGATAGTCCTCAAGGGTTTGCGCCTGGGTCGGCGTGAGGTCGCGCCTGGGATCGGACAGGATGTCGGCGCGGGTCGCGCCGGCCGCCGCCTCGACAAGCAGGCGGGCGTCGATCACCGGACTGTCGATCCCCGCCGCCGCGAGCCTCTGCTTGGCCTCGTTCCAGGCGGAAACCAGCGTGGTCATGGCGGCCGGCCGACTATTCGGCGGCGACCAGTTGAGCTTCGGCCGCTTGGATCTCAGCGGCCTCGATCTCCGTGGCCCTGGCTTCGACCAGCTCGACGATGTGGTCGATCATCTTTTCGTTGTCGAGCTTGTGGTCCGGCTTGCCGGCTACATAGACCATGCCCGCGCCCTTGCCGCCGCCGGTGAAGCCGAGATCGGTCATCAGGGCTTCGCCGGGGCCGTTGACCACGCAGCCGATGATCGAGAGGCTCATGGGCGCGGAGATATGCGCCAGGCGCTCTTCAAGCTTGGTGACCGTGTCGATGACGTTGAAGCCCTGACGCGCACAGGACGGGCAGGCGATGATGTTGACGCCGCGATGGCGCAGCCCCAGGCTCTTGAGCATGTCGAACCCGACCTTGATCTCCTCGACCGGGTCGGCGGCGAGGGAGACGCGGATGGTGTCGCCGATGCCCGCCCAAAGCAGGGACCCCATGCCGATCGACGATTTGATGGTGCCTGAGCGCAGCGCTCCGGCCTCGGTGACGCCGAGGTGCAGGGGACAGTCGATCGCGTCGGCCAGCATCTGATAGGCGGCCACTGTCATGAACACGTCGGACGCCTTCACGCTTATCTTGAACTCGTGGAAGTCGTGGTCCTGCAGGATGCGGGCGTGGTTGAGTGCGCTCTCGACCATGGCTTGGGGACAGGGCTCGCCATAGCGTTCGAGCAGCTCGCGCTCGAGCGAGCCGGCGTTGACGCCGATTCTCATGGAGCAGCCGTGATCGCGGGCGGCCTGGATCACATCCCGAACGCGCTGAGCCGAGCCGATGTTGCCGGGATTGATGCGCAGGCAGGCCGCGCCCGCCTGGGCCGCCTCTATGCCGCGTTTGTAGTGGAAGTGAATGTCGGCGACGACCGGCACGTTGGCCGCCTTGACGATGGTCTTGAGGGCGGCGGTGGCGTCCTCGTCCGGGCATGAGACCCGCACGATATCGGCGCCCGCGTCTTCGAGCTGACGAATCTGGTCGATGGTGGCGCCGGCGTCGCCAGTGATGGTGTTGGTCATCGACTGCACCGCGATCGGCGCGTCGCCGCCGATCGGCACCGCGCCGACGTGGATCTGCCGCGACTTGCGCCGCTCGATGTGGCGCCAGGGGCGCAGGTGTGTGTGGTCTTTGGTCATGGCGTCTCAGAAGATAGAGCCGAACGCGCCCGAGCCCAAGAGGGAGGTCGAGCGTTAGGTGGACGGAGCGGCCGGCGCGGTCATGGCGGCGACCGGGGTCTGCGACTGGCTGAGCGGGCCCACGGCCTTGCCGCCGACATAGACTTCAACCGCCCGCGGCACATCGACGTCCGCCGTCAGGCCGGCGATCGCGGGCGCGCGCCACGCCTCGCCGGCGGCGAGCTGGCGCGCGAAATAGACCGCGCCGCCGCCTCTCACCACCAGGGACATGGGACGGATGGCCTGCAGGATCACACCGCCCTTGGCCGCCCCGTAGACGGCCCCATGGGCCGCAAACGGCGCGCCGACCGGAATGGAGTCGGTGGGGCGGGCGGCGGCCGCTTCGGCGGCGATGCGCGCGGTGGCCGCCGCGGCGGCGTCGGGGCCGCTCACGGCGGTGGCTGCGGCGAGGCCGGGGGTCTCATAGGGCGGCGGCGTGCTGGCTTCGACCGGCGCGGGCAGCGGCGCGCCGAGTATGGTCGGTCCCGGAGGGGGCTTGGGATGAACGGCGACCGCGGCCGTGGCGACGGGCTTCTGAGGCGCCGATCGCAGGCGCACCACGAGGTTCCAGCTCGCCAGGCCTGCGACGACCGCCAGCATGGCGGCCGCGAGCTTGCCGAAACGACCGCCGCGCCTGAGTTGCGCGCCGAGCGGCGCCCGTAAAGCCGTATCCCTCTGCGGCTCTTCCCGGCGAAAGCGCGCCACGACCACGTCTGGGTCCAGCCCGAGGGCGCGGGCGTAGGCCTTCACATAGCCGACGGCGAAGGGGCTGGCCGGCAGGGCGTCCAGGTCGTTGTCTTCCAGGGCGGCGATGTAGGCCGCCCGCACGCGCGTCGCCAAGGCGATGTCATGGACGTCGAGGTCCAGGCTTTCGCGGGCGCGCCTCAGGGCCGCGCCGACATGACAATCGCTTGCGAGAACAAGCCTTGCCGGACGCAACGCCGCCAGATCGTCATGCGGCGGCGTGCGCCCCACGCTTCCATCGATCGAAGGCGGAATAAGACTCAAGGCGTCACCGTTCCCGATCCCCCCGCCTAACAGACGGGTCGGCAGCATTCAACGCGCGAGACGTCGTTCGGGTTCAGGCGTCCACATGCAATTTGCGGGCGAGCGCTTCGATCTCCGCCCGAACCGATCCGGCCGAGCTCAAAAGCAGGCTTTCCACGCCGCGCATGGCCGCGCCGCGGTCGCAGGAGAGCACCATCTGTTTGACCGGGCCGATACCGGTGGGCGGCATGCTCAGACGCTCGAAGCCGAGACCTATGAGGGCGAACGCCTCCATGGGACGGCCCGCCATCTCGCCGCACACCGATACCGGCGCGCCCGTCCGAGCGCAGGCCTCCTGAATGGTCTTCAGAGCCCGGAGCGCCGGCGGCGAAAGGGGATCGTAGCGTTCGGCCGTGCGCGGATTGCCGCGATCGGCGGCGAACAGATATTGCATCAGATCGTTGGTGCCCACGGACACGAAATCGGTCAGCGGCAGCAGGGCGTCGAGGTGGAAGAGCAGAGAGGGAGCCTCGATCATCGCCCCGACGCTCAGGCGCGACGGGCTGGGGCGGCCCCGCCGCTGAGCCCAGGCCGACTCGTGGTCCACGAGGGCGCGGGCGGCGCGAAATTCCTCGACGCTGGCCACCAGCGGGAACATGACCCGGAGGGGGCGGCCGGCCGAGGCCGCAATGAGCGCGCGCAATTGCATGCGCAGGAGCGCCGGGCGATCCAGACCCATGCGGATGGCCCGCCAGCCGAGCGCCGGATTGTCCTCCCGCTCGGCGTCGAGATAGGGCAGCACCTTATCGCCGCCGAGATCGAGGGTGCGAAAGGTCACCGGCAGGCCGTTCGCTGCGTCCAGCACGCGGGCGTAGAGGTCGGCCTGAGCGGAAAAGCGCGGCAGATCCTCGGAGACCATGAACTGGAACTCGGTGCGGAAGAGGCCGATGCCCTCGGCGCCGGCCTCGGCCAGCAGATCAAGGTCCACGGCGAGGCCCGCATTCATCAGCAGCTCGATCTTGACGCCGTCGCGGGTGAACCCGGGCGTGTCGCGCAGACGGGCGAATTCAGCGCGCCGCTCCGCCCTGACACCGATGCGGGCGCGGATGGCTTTGACGACGTCGGGCCGCGGGCGAAGGTAGGCTTCGCCGGTCTCCGCATCGACAATGACGGGGTCGCCCTCGTTGACCCGATCTCGCAGGCCGGGGATGCGGCCGACGCACGGAATATCCAGTGCCCGGGCGACGATGGCGGCATGGCTGGCCGGCGAGCCGTCTTCGAGCAGAAGGCCACGGAGCTTGCCGCGGTCGTACTCGAGCAGGTCCGCGGGGCCGAGATTACGGGCGATCAGAATGGCGTTGTCGGGCAACACGCGCGCGATGGCCGGTTCGCCGGACAGGTGTCGCAGGAGGCGGTCGTTCAGATCCTCGAGGTCATGGACCCGCTCGCGGAGGTAGGGGTCCCGCGCCTGGCCGAGGCCGGCGCGATGCTCCGAACGCACGCGCTCGACCGCGGCCTCCGCAGTCAGGCCCGAATGCACCGCGTCCTGGAGGGAATGGTTCCAGCTGCGGCTGTGGGCCAGCATGCGATAGGTTTCGAGCACGTCGTAGGAGGCGCCCAGGATGCCTTCATGCCCCTCGAGCATGGCGTCGATCTGCGCCTGGAGGCTGGCGATGGCCTCCGACAGGCGCGCCTCCTCGGCGGCGCTGTCGTCGGACAGCAGTCTGCCGGGCGCCACGGGCGCCTCGTGCAGCACGGCGACACCGAAGGCGAGGCCGTCGGCGAGCCGCGTGCCCTTGAGCCGCTCGGGCCGGCGCGGCGCGATCTCGACATCCTTGAGCTCTTCGCGGGACAGGAGATTTCCCGCGGCGACGGTTTCGGCCAGCACCATGGCGATGATCTGCAGGTCTTCGACATCGTCTTCGGCGTAGATGCGGCTCGTACGGTTCTGGACTACCAACACGCCGATCGACCGTCCGCCGCGCAGCAGGGGCACGCCCAGGAAGGCGTGGAACGGGTCTTCGCGGGTTTCGGGGCGATAGGAGAACGCCGGGTGGTTGGGCGCGTCGGACAGGTTCAGCGGCCGGCCGATCCGCATGATCTCGCCGACCAGGCCTTCACCTGGTTTGAGCTGGGTAGTGTGAACGGCGCCGGGATCGAGGCCCTCGGTAGCGAAGAGCTCCATCTCGCCGCTCGCGCGACGCAGATAGATCGAGCACACCTCGGCGACCATCGAGAGCGCGATGGTGCGCACGACCATGCCGAGCTTGACCTGAGCGGGCTCCTCCCCGGCCATGGCTTCGCGGATCTGGCGAAGCAGACTGCGCGGGCCGCGTAGGGCGAGGCCAGTCGTCGGCACCTGTTGCTCCTCCCAGGCTGGCGTTTGCGAGGCGCCTATAGCAGACTTTTCGAGCGCGTCGCGGGAACGAGACCGTGAACGCGCCGATTCCGGCGTCGCTGGTCGATTGGCGCGCTTTCAGGCGCCACGTTCAGGTTATTGCGGCTGTGGCGGCGCCCGGCTCGTCAAACGCGATCGAGGCCATAGGCCGCATGAAGGGCTCGCACCGCCAGTTCAGTGTAGGCCGCGTCGATCAAGACGCTGATCTTGATCTCCGAGGTCGAGATCACCTGGATGTTGACGCCCTTGCTGGCCAGGGCGCCGAACATGGTCTTGGCGACGCCCGCATGGCTGCGCATGCCGACGCCGATCACCGACACCTTGGCGACGTCTTCATTGACAGCCACGTCGTCGAAGCCGATCGCGGCCTGCGCGGCGCGCACGATCTCCACGGCCCGCGCCGAATCGCGCTTGCCGACGGTGAATTCCATGTTGGCCGCGCCTTCGTGGCGGGCGTGGCTCTGGACGATCATGTCGACATTGACGTTGGCGTCGGCCAGCCGGCCGAAGATCTCGGACGACACGCCAGGATGGTCGGGCAGGCCGAACAGGCTGATCTTGGCCTCGTCGCGGCTGAAGGCCACGCCGCTTACGATCCGCTTTTCCACGATGTCCTCCTCGTCGCACACAATGGTGCCTTCGCCGCCCTCGGCGCCGCCGGGCTCGATGAAACTCGACAGCACCCTGACCAGGACCCCGTGGGCCATGGCCATTTCGACGGAGCGGGTGTGCAACACCCGCGCGCCGAGCGAGGCCATCTCCAGCATCTCCTCGTAGGAGATACGGGCGAGGCGACGCGCCTTGGCCTCGATGCGTGGGTCGGTCGTGTAGACCCCATCGACATCGGTGTAGATATCGCATCGCGCCGCGCCGATGGCGGCGGCGAGGGCGACGGCGGTGGTGTCGGACCCGCCGCGTCCCAGGGTGGACAGGCGCCCGGCGCGCGTCACACCCTGGAATCCAGCGACGATGGCGATCTCCCCGCCATCCAGCGCCTCGCCGAGGCCGGTCGCGGGAATCTCCTCGATCCGCGCCTTGCCGTGAGCGTCGTCGGTGATGATCGGCACCTGCCAACCCATCCACGAGCGCGCCGCAAACCCCATATTGCGCAGGGTCATGGCCAGAAGTCCGGCGGTGACCTGTTCGCCGGAGGCGACCACGGCGTCGTATTCGTCGTCGGACCTGTCGGACATGTTGAGCGTCGGGTCGGCCGCGCCCGCGCCGTCGGTCCAGGCCACGAGCTCATTGGTCTTGCCGGCCATCGCCGAGACCACCACGGCGACCTGACGCCCCGCACGCGCCTCTGCCGCCACCAGCGCGGCGACCCTGCGGATGCGCTCCAGGTCGGCGACCGAGGTGCCGCCGAATTTCATGACCAATCGAGACACCCGCCCTCCGCGCGCGAAGGGCGGGTTCTAACGGCGCCGCCGGGTGGGGACAAGGACGTCTGCCGCCGCTATTAGGGGCCAATGAACCGGCCTTCCAGCGTCGATGCCGCCGATGTCGCGCGCTTTGCCGCCATCGCCGACGAGTGGTGGGACCCGAACGGTAAGTTCGCGCCGCTTCACAAGCTTAATCCGGCCCGCCTGGCGTTCATTCGCGAAGCCTGCCTGACTCACTTTCAGATCGATGGTCGGCTTCGGGCGCCGTTTTCCGGCCTTCGCCTGATCGATGTCGGTTGCGGCGGTGGGCTGATCGCCGAGCCGATGCGCCGTCTGGGGTTCGACGTGACCGGGATCGACGCGGCGGGGGAGAGCCTCGCCGTCGCCGGCGCGCACGCCGAGGCCCTGGGTCTTTCGGTCGACTATCGCGCCACCACCGCCGAAGCCCTCGTGGAGGCCGGCGAGAGTCCGTTCGACGTCGTGATCGCCCTCGAAGTCATCGAGCATGTGGCCGATCCACGCGCCTTCCTCGCCGATTGCGCGCGCCTGATGGCGCCGGAGGGAGTGATGATCGTCGGCACGCTCAACCGCACGCTGAAGTCGCTGGCGCTGGCGAAGGTGGCGGCGGAATATGTGTTGCGCTGGGTTCCGGCCGGCGCTCACGACTGGCGCAAGTTCCTGACGCCCGACGAACTGCGCGGGCTGCTCAGCTCGGTCGGCCTGACGCCCGGCGCGCCCGCGGGTCTCGTTCTCGATCCCTTGAGCGGCCAATGGCGCCGCTCGGGCGACACGGCCATCAACTATATGATAGTCGCGACCGGTCCAGCCCGCTCACAGTTGTAAATCGACAACAGTCGAGCCCGGATCGGCCGAAATCCAGTATAAAGGCTGGATCTGGGCGTGATTGAGCGAGTCCGTGTCATAACGGACCTCATGAAGCCGTTTTCAAACTTAAAATCTGAACACTCACGCAATGTGTCGGAGTATTTCATTATGATTTCCCATCGTGTATATTTCCTTATATTGGCCGTGTCCGCCGCGCCACTCATAGCCAGAGCGCAAGACTTCACGCCGAGCACAGACCGTATTCTCAGCGACCCGACGTATCTACCCCTTCAAGGGCAAATCTACGGGCAAACTGGGTACAGCTACGGTGTCGGCACGAGCGACACCACCAGCGCGGCGGGGAGCGCTTTCAGCCGTGCATGGACGGACAGTTACAGTCAGCACCTCGCCTATGGCGTCACCAACCGGCTCTCGGTGAACCTGGGTCTGGACTATGACGCCAGCCACGCCCGAAGCACTTCGGCGGCGAGCGATGTTTCCGAGGGTGGCCGCCAGGGTTTCACCGACCCGACCCTCGGCGTCACCTACCGACTGATCGACCAGGCGAATCATCCGTTCAGCCTCGACCTGAAGGGCGTCTATTCGCCTGACCTTCTGCCGGCGAAGACGGCGGCGGGTTCAGGCGACGGCACGACAGCCGCCGGCGGCGCGGCCGGCAGTATCGGTCTGGCCATTGGGCGAGAAACCAAGGTCTTCACGGTTCAGGCAAGCATCGGAGGCGCGTGGCAAGGTGCGAGCGATCTTCGCGACATGGCTTCGGGCGATACGCTTCATACGTCCGGCTATTGGGTTCCGACGTTCGGCTTCGCCACCCAGGCCAGGCTCACCCCGCGCCTATCGGTCAACGTCAATGGCGACTACGAAATCCAAGCCGCGCCAAACGTCACCAACCAGGGAACGGGCGTTCTTTACCAGTCCAACCATGGGGACGTCGCCAATCTCGGCATGGCGGTGAACTATCACTTCATTCCCAACCGGGTGGTGGGTTCGCTCACCTACAACCACGCCTTCTATGGCCAGACGGACAACGTCTTCCCGGAGGCGCCGGACAGGGATTCCTTCACCGATCGAGCGGCCAATGTGTTCGGCGCGAAGGTCCAGTACGTCTTCCGATAGCCTTCAAGTCGCGCCCGGAGCGAGATCAGTGGATCTCGGACTTCCCGGGCGCGGCCGGGGGCAGGGGTGCGACGGGCACGCCGTCTTCCCTGAGGGCCCTCACCTCCTTGGCCGAGGCCTCGCCGTAGATGCCGCGCGCCTCGGCCGAGCCGTCGTGAATCCGACGAGCCTCGGCCGCGAACCCGTCGCCCACGTAGTCGAAGTTCTCTTCGACGTGGGCGCGCACTCGCCCCATGACCTCCATCATCATCGATCGTGTATGGGGCTCCGCGGGCGCGCGCGTGGAGGCGACAGCGGGGGCCATGATCTGTTTGCGCACGTCAGGGGAGTCGCACAGCGGACAGGACAGCAGCCCGCGCGCGCTCTGATCGTCGAAATCGCTGGAATCGCCGAACCAGGCTTCGAACTCGTGGCCAGAATCGCAAGCGAGCGCGTAGCGGATCATGGGGCCGCGAACGTCCGGTCATGCCGCAGGGCGGGAATCGAAGCCCGCGCCCGCGCCACCTCGGCCAAATCAAGTGAAGCCCGGATCACGCCGGGACCATCGTTGTCGGCCAGGGCGATCACTTCGCCCCAGGGTGACACCACCATCGACCGGCCCCAGGTGGCGCGACCGTCCTCATGCTCGCCCCCCTGGGCGGCGGCCAGAACGAACGATCCGGTCTCGATCGCGCGGGCGCGCAAGAGCACCTGCCAGTGCGCCTCGCCCGTCGGGCGGGTGAAGGCGGCGGGTATGGTCAAGATCTCCGCGCCCGCCTGCGCCAGGGAGCGATAGAGCGCCGCGAACCGAAGGTCGTAACAGACCGAAAGACCAAGCCGGACACCGTCGACCTCGGTGACCGTGGCGCGCTCGCCCGGCTCGAAGGTCGCCGACTCGCGATAGCGCTCGCCGCCCGCCAGGTCGACATCGAAGAGGTGCACCTTGTCGTAGGTCGCGACGATCCGTCCGGACGGATCGACCAACACTGAGCGATTCGCGGCCTTGCCGTCGGGCCGCAACACCATGGCCGAGCCGATGACCAGCCAGACGTCGAGTTCGTCCGCCAGGCGCCGCAAGCCATTCACGCAAACATCGTCTTCGAGCGGGGTGATGGTCGCGAACAGGGCCGAGCGGTCGCGCTGGAGAAGATTGGTTCCCTCAGGCGTGACGATAAGGCGCGCGCCCGCGGCGGCCGCCTCGCGCACCAGCGGCGCCGCGTGGTCGAGAGCCGCCGCCTGCGCTGACGGAGTCCGGAGCTGAACGAGCCCTACCTCAAGCATGGGTCAGCCGGTGCGCAGCATGGCGTCGAGCTGGCCCGTGCGATCCAGCTCGACCATGTCGTCGCAGCCGCCCACGTGGGTCTCGTCGACGAAAATCTGTGGGAACGTCTGGCGTCCTGAGCGTTCGACCATCTCGCGACGCTTGTCCGGATCGAAACCGGCGTCGATCTCGGTGAACTCGACGCCTTTCCGACGAAGCAGAGACAGGGCGTGGGCGCAATAGCCGCAAAAGGGGCGCGTATAGATGGTGACGTGGGCCATTGAGTCTCTTGCATCGGCGCGCGCCGGCGCGCCAAGCGCTTCATATAGCGCGGATGTGTCGCTCTTTCACCCTGGCGATCACCGCGAGATCGACCCCGGCCGCTCCCGCCGATTTGAGAGCCCGTGCACAGGCCTCGGCCGTCGCTCCGGTCGTCAGAACGTCGTCGATCAGGAGCAGTGGCGCGCCGGCGATTTTGCGGTCCCAGCGCGGCGCCGTGCGGAATGCGCCCGCGACATTGCGGCGGCGTCCGGCGCCCGACTTGCCAGCCTGACTCTCGGATCGTCTGGGTCGGACCAGAACATCCGGCCAGTAGGGGAGGCGCGCGGCCGTGGCGAGGGAGCGGGCGATCTCGGCGGCTTGGTTGTAGCGTCGTCCCAGCAGCCGCAGGGGGTGCAGGGGAACCGGCAGCACGGCGTCGGCGTCGGCCAGCAGATCGGCGGCGGCGCGGGCGACCCAGCGGGCGAAGAGCGGCGCGAGATCCGTCCGGTCGGCGTGCTTCAGCTTCAGGATCAGATCGCGAGAGTGGTCGTCATAAAGACAGGCGGCGCGGGCGCGATCGAAAGCCGGTGGGCGCGATTGGCAGGCCGCGCAGCGGGCGCCGGCGCCCAGGTCGTATTCGAAGGGCGCGCCGCAGCCATCGCACATTGGCGCCTCGATGAAATGGATGCGGGTCCAGGCGTCGGCGGTCAGGCCTATGGTCTGCACGGCTGACGCTGATGACCAGTCGTCGAGCGCTCTGGGCGGCAACATGAGGTCGAGAAGGCCCGCGCCGACGCCGCGGGCCAGTCGGGGGATCGTTCTGGCCGTGTCGGCAAGCCGTTCGGTGTTCATTTCTTTTCCTTAGCGGGCCTTCTCCTTGCCGACACGAATTTTGCATGGCCGGCCGCCCTGCGGTAGCCCGGAGCCGATGACGCAGCCGCCGCGCCTGTTCGATCGCGACCTTCAGCGCCTGAGATTAGCGCGCGCCGCCCCGCGCTACGAAGACTTCCTCAAGACGCGCGCCGCCGACGATCTCGTCCAGCGTCTGACGGCGATCAATCGTCGTTTCGACATCGCCGTGGATCTGGGCGCCCGCACGGGCGCATTCGCGCGCGCTTTGATGCAGAGCGAAGCGGCGGACAAAATAGGCTGGCTGGCGCAGGTGGATTTGAGCGAGGCCATGCTGGGACGGTCGGCAGGCCCTCGCCTGGTCGCGGATGAGGCGCGCCTTCCGCTGGCCGCGGACGCCGTCGATCTCGTCGTTTCCAGCCTTTCGCTCCATGGGGTCAATGACCTGGTGGGCGCGTTGATCCAGATCCGTCGGGCGTTGAGGCCGGATGGCCTCTTTCTCGGCGCGTTGCTGGGCGGGGCGACTCTCACGGAACTCCGCCAGTGTCTGACCGAGGCCGAACTCGGGGAGACAGGCGGCGCCGGCCCGCGGATCTCACCGTTTCTCGACGCCTTCGACGGGGCGGCGCTGCTGCAGCGCGCGGGCTTCGCCTTGCCCGTGGCCGACGTCGATACGGTGAACGTGCTGTATGACCATCCGTTGAAGCTCATGGCCGACCTGCGCGCCATGGGTGAGACCAACATTCTGTTCGACCGGCCGCGCGCCGCACTGTCGCGGCGAGTCCTCAATCGGATGAGCGAGCTCTATTTCGAGCGGTTTGCAGGCGCTGACGGACGGATCCGCGCGACGTTCGAGATCATCACGCTGACGGGCTGGGCGCCGCACCCTGGCCAGCAACAGCCGCTCCAGCCCGGATCGGCGAAGATGCGCCTGGCCGACGCCCTTGGCGGCGCTGAAAGGAGCGCCGGCGAAGCCGCTGGCGGTTAGGCCGCGCCCGCTCGCGTGGCCAGCAAGTCGAACTCGATCCAGAATGGGGCCTGCAGCGCGTCCGTCTCCTGGGTGATCTCGTGGAACGCCCCGGCGACAGTCACGAGCCTGGCGTCGGCGACACGGGCGGTGACCCGCGCGCTCGCGTCATTGTCGACCAGGCGTTCCTCACCGGCGATGGCGACGGTCAAGGGTACCTGCATAGCGGTGGTTCCGGCCCCTCTTTCGAGTTCCGCGGTCGCCCGGAACGCGAAGTCGAGCCAGCCCCAAGTCGGCGCACCGACGCGCAGCTGCGGCCACGCCAGGATCTGACCGACGTTTCGCCGATAGCGCACCGGGTCATGCGTTAGGATATTGCTCTCGAACGACTCGTCGCCGCCCTCGGCCACGGCCACGCCGGAACCGAAGCCCAGCGCCGTCAGGCCCCGCGCCATGTTGCGCGCCAGCGCCGGTGGGATGGCGCCGGTCCTCAGGCCGAGCATGGGCGCTGAAAGCATGGCGCCCGCGAACCGCCTCTCGCCCCGCGCCAAGGCCAACAGGGTCAGGCAACCGCCCATGGAATGTCCGAATGCAATCCAGGGTTTGGGAAGACGCGCCTCGAACGCGGCGAGCAGCGCCGTGTAGTCCTCGACGAACGGCTCCCAACCGCGCGCGTCTCCGCGTCTGTCGCGAGACATGCGAACAGACAACCCCTGGCCCCGCCAATCATGGACGAGGACCGTGAACCCGCGATTCACGAGCTCACGAACGACCTCGAAATATTTCTCGATCGGCTCTGTGCGGCCGGGGCTGACCACGACTGACCCGCGAGACCCGCTCTCGGGCCGAAAGATCGCCGCGCGCAAGCGCCCCGACCCCGCGCCCAGGAGCCACTCCGCGCCGCCGTTCGGTGGAATCGGCGCATCCGGCGTTTCAAAGAGCGGAGCGGCGTCGCCGCCCAACGCGTCAGCTCATCTTCGAGAAGAGCGCCTGCATCTTGCCTTGCAACGCCATGGCCGTCCCCATGTCCGAAAGCTGCAGCCTTCCAGTCATCACCGCGGTCATGGCGTCCAGCTTGCCCGCGCCCATCGCTTCCAGATCGGCGCTGGAGATGGTCATGGTGAGGTCGGCCGGCTTGTCCTCATTGGTGACCGAGCCACCGTCGATGAAGATGAAGCCGTCACCCTTCAGGTTGAATTTCAAGGTCTTGCCGAGACCTGAGTCGGAACCGACCGCAGTCCTGATGCGATCCGTCACTTCGTCGAGCGTGGCCATCTGTCGCGTCCTCTTCCCCAAGATTGAATTCGTCCCCGAGGCGTAACGCGCGCGGCGGTGACAGGCAAGTGAACAATGCTTAGATGTTTTGGAGGCGCCTTGAACCCCGCTGAGCGGCGCCTATCTCACTGAGCGCAGGCGCTGGATGTCCGGGTCTGTCGGATCGCTAGCGAGGCCGCTCAATGGCTCGCGAAAGATCCGCCACAAACGCAACCTTGCTTAACGCAAAGAGAAGGATGCTTTCATGCGTACGATCGACTTTTCCCCGCTCTATCGTTCCGTCGTCGGCTTCGACCGACTGGCCGATCTACTCGACGCGGCCACCAACGAGTCCGCCAACGGCTATCCGCCCTACAACATCGAGCGGACCGACGAGAACGCCTATCGCATCGACATCGCCGTCGCCGGCTTCAAGTCCGACGAGCTGACCATCGAAGTGAAGGAAAACCTTCTGACCGTCCAAGGGCGCAAGGCGGCCAATGACGAGCCGAGGCGCTTCCTCCACCGTGGTCTGGCCGAGCGTGGCTTCGAGCGCCGGTTTCAGCTGGCCGACTATGTCGTCGTGAGCGACGCGCAACTGGCCGACGGCTTGCTGTCCGTCTCCCTTCGCCGCGAGCTTCCGGAAGCCCTGAAGCCGCGCAAGGTCGAGATCACGACCCCCAAGGCCGACGCCCTCATCGAATCGAAGGCGGCCTAAGGTCTCCAACCGAGGCTGAGATGGAGGGCGGCGTCCGATCCCGGGCGCCGCCCTCTTTTTATCTATGAATCCGCGGCGTCGCCTCGGCTCGCGCCTGGTCGAGGTAGTGAGCGCTCACTGGCGTCAGATCCCCAGTGAGTTCGACGACCAATGGATTGCCGGTCGGTATCTCCAGACGGACGACAGCCTCTTCGTCCATGGCGAACAAATGCTTGGCGATGGCGCGCAAGGAATTGCCGTGCGCGGCCGTGAGCACGCATTGGCCGGCGCGGAGCGCGGGCGCCATCTCGGCCAGCCAGTAGGGCAGCACGCGGTCGAGCGTCGTCTTCAGACTTTCGGCGGCGGGGACAACGGCGTTCCGATAGCGGCGGTCGCCGGACAGATCGAACGGGCCGCCCGACGGGAGCGAAGGGGGGGCGATGTCATAGGAACGTCGCCAGATCCTCACCTGGTCTTCACCGTGGCGCGCCGCGGTCTCCGCCTTGTCGAGGCCGGTCAAGGCTCCGTAGTGGCGCTCGTTCAGCCGCCAGTCCTTGTCCAGGGGAATCCAGGCCTGGTCGGCGGCGGCCAGAGCGAGCCACGCGGTGCGGATCGCGCGCGTCAGCACCGAGGCGAAAGCCCGGTCGAGGGCGATACCCGCGCTGGAGATGAGTTGGCCGCCGCGAACCGCCTCGGCTTCTCCCTGGGAGGTCAGGTCGACGTCGACCCAGCCCGTGAAGCGATTTTCCAGGTTCCACTGGCTTTGGCCGTGGCGGAGCAGCACCAGGGTCGGCATGAATATCCTCGTCCAACGAACGGAGGGCCCGGCTACGGCGCGGGCGCAATGCCGTCAAGCACGCGGACGATAGCCTCGGGGTCGCATCCCCGTTATAGGCGCGTGCGTGCCCGATCGTCTGATCCTGCCTCTTATGGCGCTGGCCGCGATCATCATCGTCGCGGCGGCCGTGATGTGGCCGCAGGGGTCCGGACGGCCTTCGCCCGCGCCATTCGGCCATCCGATGGCGCCGACGAGCGCGCCCGTGCATTGAGATTGGGTCGTTCAACGCTGACAGAGCAGGACTGATGTTTCCAAAGCCACGCTCGGATCTTTTGCCCAACACCTTCGCCTACGAGATGACTCCGCTCGTCAAGCCCACTGGCTTTCGGGAATACGATGCGCGCTGGCTGTTGGGTCCGGACCTCAATCTTCTGGGCGTTCAAGCGCTTGGATTCGGGCTTGGGACCTACATCCATGAGCTGGGGGAGCGCCGGATCGTCATTGGCCACGACTTCCGCTCCTATTCCCTGTCGGTCAAACAGGCGCTCAGTCTGGGGCTTGTGGCCGCGGGCTGCGACGTGCTCGACATCGGGCTCTGCCTCTCGCCCACGGCCTATTTCGCTCAATTCGACCTTGCCGCTCCGTGCGTGGCGATGGTCACCGCCAGCCACAACGAAAACGGGTGGACGGGGGTGAAGATGGGCGCGAGCCCGCCCGTCACCTTTGGACCGGAGGAGATCGGGCGGCTGAAGGAAATCGTCCTTGAAGGCGCCTTTCGCGCCCGCCCGGGCGGAACCCTGACCCAGGTGGAAGGCGTTGGAGAGCGCTACATCGCCGATGCGGCCACCCGCTGCGTTCTTACGCGCCCTTTGAAGGTGGTCTGCGCCTGCGGCAACGGCACGGCGGGCGCCTTCGCCCCTGAAGCTCTGAGGCGTATGGGCGCCGAGGTGGTCGAGATGGACTGCGAACTCGACTTCACCTTTCCGCGCTACAATCCCAATCCCGAAGACGCGGAAATGCTGCATTCCATGGCGGCGGCGGTGCGAGAACATGGCGCGGATCTCGCGCTTGGATTCGATGGCGATGGCGACCGTTGCGGCGTGGTTGATGACACCGGCGAGGAAATCTTCGCCGACAAGATCGGCCTTATGCTGGCCCGGGACTTGGCGCCCTTGCATCCTGGCGCGAAGTTCGTGGTCGATGTGAAATCCACCGGCCTCTACGCCACGGACGAGGTGCTTGCCGCGAATGGCGCCTCGACCCTCTATTGGAAGACCGGACACAGCTACATCAAGCGCAAAACGGCGGAGATCGGCGCATTGGCCGGATTTGAGAAATCCGGACACTTCTTTTTGGGCGCGCCACTCGGCCGAGGCTATGACTGCGGACTGACCGCCGCGGCGGCTATCTTGGCGATGTTGGACCGAAATCCCGGGCGAAGGCTCAGCGATCTCAAGCGGGCGCTGCCGGCCGCCTACACCTCGCTCACCATGAGTCCTCACTGCGGGGACGAAGTGAAATACGGCGTGGTCGAGGAAGTGGTGAAGGAATACCAAGCGCTGGCCGCAAGCGGTGGTCGCATCCTGGGGCGTGGCGTCGCTGAAGTCATCACCGTCAACGGTGTGCGCGTGGCGCTGGAGGACGGGTCATGGGTGCTGGTGAGGGCCTCGTCCAACAAGCCCGAGATCGTGGTGGTGGTTGAAAGCATGCGCTCGGCGGATGACATGCGCGCGCTCTTTCGCGAAGAGGTCAAACCAAGGCTCGCCGCCCATCCCGAAGTCGGCGCGTACAATCAAGAAATCTGAAGGCGTGCGGCGCGACGGGCGCCGCCGGCGAAGCTCCAGGAGAACTGCTCTATGCGCGTGGCCATGATCGGCACCGGGTACGTGGGACTGGTGTCGGGGGCGTGTTTCGCCGACTTCGGCCACACGGTCACCTGCATCGACAAGGACGATCGCAAGATCCAACGTCTGATCTCGGGCGTCATGCCGATCTACGAGCCCGGCCTCGAGGATCTGGTTGAACGCAATGTCCGCGAGGGGCGACTTTCCTTTACGACCGATCCCTCGAACGCGGTTGGGTCGGCGGACGCAGTGTTCATCGCCGTTGGAACGCCTTCGCGCCGCGGCGACGGGCACGCGGACCTAAGCTACGTCCACGCAGTGGCGCGGGAAATCGCATCGCTCGTCGACGGCTTCACGACCGTGGTGACCAAGTCGACGGTGCCGGTTGGCACGGGCGACGAGATCGAGGCCCTGATGCGGGAGGTCAACGCGACAATCGATGTCGCGGTGGTGTCCAATCCGGAATTCCTGCGTGAGGGGTCCGCCATCGAGGACTTCAAGCGCCCGGATCGAGTTGTGGTGGGCCTTAACGATGAACGCGCCCGCGCCGTGATGCACGAACTCTACCGCCCTCTGAGCCTCAATGAGACCCCGATGATCGTCACCGACAGGCGCACTTCGGAACTGATCAAATATGCGGCCAACGCCTTTCTCGCCATGAAGGTCACCTTCATCAATGAGGTCGCCGATCTGTGCGAGCAGGTCGGCGGTGACGTACAGCAGGTCGCCCGTGGCATTGGTCTCGACAAGCGCATCGGCTCTAAGTTCCTGCATGCGGGGCCCGGCTTCGGCGGATCATGTTTCCCGAAAGACACCCGCGCGCTCGCCCGTACGGCCCAGG
>Ga0302314_10000808_pt1 | contig 58413 bp, 50 predicted proteins | sample III_Palsa_N2_3_FD_200533 | JGI IMG/M metagenome (GOLD analysis project Ga0302314, IMG submission 200533) | Peat permafrost microbial communities from Stordalen Mire near Abisko, Sweden - III_Palsa_N2_3 | ecosystem: Environmental > Terrestrial > Soil > Palsa > Peat permafrost | place: Sweden...
CCACGACCCGACCGGCGACAGCCACCACCACCCCACCACAGACCAAACAGCAAGCCGACCAACACACCCATCGCTTCTCTGAGTGGTCCTGGCACGGTGTTGCCGCGCCGTCGTAGTGGCGCGAAAATGGTCCGTGACGGGGAGGGGGCCGCACGCTCTCGGAACGGGCCTATTTTCCGATGAGCCGGCCCGCCGGAGGCAGCAGTTGACCTTGACGTTCCGGCACAAAACCCCACGTCAGAAGCCGACGCGACGCCACGAACAGACCACAGTGCGCGTAGAGGACGACCGGAGGGAGGACGAGAAAAACGCCGACGCAGGCAGGCAGCCGTACGAGGTCCGGTGCGAAGCGGAGCGCAGTGCCGGAACATAGGAAGGCCGACCGTCAACGGTAAGTGGGCGGCGCCCCAGTAAGGACGCCGCCGCTGGCCTGCGGACTGCATCAGCCTGCCGTGGCCTGCTGGGCCGTGGTGGTGAGCAGGTGGCCGCGTATGCGCATCACGATCAGGCGGGAGACCACCTCGGACAGGGCCATGAAGATCAATGCGGTGGTCCACGCCTCGCTGCCGGTGATCTGGTGCTTGATGCTGAAGTTGATCACGGACTGGGCGCCGCTGTGGTTGGCGTAGTACTGGAAGGTGAAGCGGCCGGCCATGCCGACGACCCAGAGGATCGCGGCGGCGGCTCCGGCCTTGGCGTAGGGGATGCCGTCCTCGCCCGGCGTGATGCTGGTGGTGAGCGCGCAGCCGACGCCCAGGGCGGTGCCTAGCGCGACCAGCAGGACGTCGAGCAGCACGTCGTTGCCCTGTGTGGGCACGCCGCGCAGGTAGTAGGCGGCGGCTGCGGCTACCAGCACGACGGGGCGGACCACGGTGATCATCGTCATCTTGGATCCGCGGATCTGTGGGATCACCAGGAGGACGAGTGCGGTGGAGATCAGGTAGTCGATAATCGTCATGGGGAGAAGAGTGTCGCCGGTCCGCTCCGTCGGCGTCGGACCGCGAGTTGACGTCCGGGTTGGTCTTCGGGTCAACCTGCTGCCCGACGCGTGCGTCAACCATCGGGTTGACGCGCGGGCGACCGGATTCGCCGATCATGGTCGAGGCCACGTGAATCGGCCTCGTGAACGCGTCGGAGGCGATGGGGCGGTAGGGAATGCTTAGGGCTGAGATGGAGGATGAGGCTGTGACGTCCGCGACCTCGGTGACGCCGCGGGTGGCCGCGGCCATCGCGACGTCGCGGAAGCGTGCCGAGCGGACTAACGCGCGGTTGCGGCCGGCGCTGTGGATCATGCTGGTCATCACGCTGTTCTCTTCGCTGCACGAAACGCCGCGGCCGGGACTGAGCGGGACCCGGCTCGGGGTCTCCGTGGCGCTCGCCGGCGTGTGCCTGATGCTCGGCCTGAACGCCGCCGACCTCTGGCCGCTGCCACTGTCCCGGCCGACGCTGCGTGCCGCGTTTCCCGCGCTCACCGGCGTCTTCGGCCTCGTCCTCATGGCCCTGCAACCTTCGAACCCTGCCACGTTGCCGACGTCCGCCTCGGTGTTCATCGCCTTCCTGCTGCTGCCTCCGCTCACCGGAGCAGTGATCGGGGGCGCGCTCACGGTCGGGCAGGTGATCACGGTCTTGTCCTCGCCCGGCGGCACGCCCGCGCTGGCGGCTTCCGAGTTCGTGTTCTGCGCGGTGCTCGCGGTCACGGCGTTCAGCATGCGTCAGGCGGGGGAGAACCAGAGCCGGGCCGAACTTCTTCTTGCTCAGCTCGAGGATGCGAGGGAGGCGGAGGCCCGGGCCGTGGCGGTGGCCGAGCGGACGCGGATCGCCCGCGAGCTGCACGACGTGCTCGCGCAGTCCTTGTCCGGCCTTGCGATCCAGCTCGAGGCCGCGCGGGCGATGGCGCGGCGGGAGGAGGTCGGCGGGCAGTTGCAGGCAGTGCTGGATCGGGCTAGCGGGCTGGTGAAGGACGGTCTGGACGACGCGCGGCGGGCGGTCGGGGCGCTGCGCGGATCGCCGGTGCCGGTGCTTGATCGGCTGCCGGAGCTCGTCGAGCGTTTTCGGGCTGATCATCAGGTGAATGTAGTGTTGAGTGTAAGAGGTGCGCCGCGCGACGTGTCGGCCGAAGTCGGGCTCGCACTGTATCGCGGGGCACAGGAGGCGCTCACGAACGTCTCCCGCTACGCGCGCGGGTCCCAGTGCACTGTCACACTCTTGTACGGACCGGCCGCCGTCGTCCTCACGGTCGCCGACGATGGCGGCGCTACGGCGGGCGACGCGCGTCCGGGGCGGGGCTCCGGGATGGGGCTGATCGGGATGCGCGAGCGGTTGGCCCAGGTCGGCGGTAGAGCGGTGACCGGGCCTTCGGACGATGGCTGGACGGTACGGATGGAGGTTCCGGCGTGAGCATGCCGGAGCAGAGCGTTGCTGGCATCAGAGTGCTGATCGCGGATGACCAGTGGGTGGTGCGCGACGGCCTGGTGCTGCTGCTCGGCCTGGTGGACGGAATCGAGGTGGTCGGCGCTGCCGGGGACGGGGCGGAGGCGGTGCGGCTGGCGGAGCAGTTGCGGCCGGACGTCGTGCTGATGGATCTCGACATGCCGGTGCTGGACGGCGCCGAGGCGACCGCGATGCTGCGCGAGCGGGTTCCCAGTATTTCAGTGCTCGTGCTCACTACGTACGCCGATGAGCTGTCGATCTTCCCCGCGCTCAAGGCCGGTGCGCGCGGCTACTTGACTAAGGACACTGAGAGCGATCAGGTTGAGGCGGCCATCCGCAGCGTGCACGCCGGGCGGATGTGGCTCGACCCGATCGTGCAGGAGCGGCTGGTCGCGGCGCTCGTGCCGAATGTGCCGACTGGGCAGGGTGGTGGTCGGGGTGCGTCTACGGTCGGCGGGCCTGAGCGGATCCTGCCGGACGGGCTGACTCCGCGGGAGGCCGAGGTTCTCGAATTGATCGCTGACGGGCTGACTAACGCGGAGATCTGCGATCGGTTGGTGATCAGCCATGCCACCGTGAAGACGCACGTCAACCGGATTTTCGCCAAGATCGGCGCGCACGACCGGGCCCAGGCCGTGCGCTACGCCTTCCGGCACGGGCTGGCGCACCACGAGTGACCACGAATAGTGGTGAGAGCGGGTGCGCCAGCCAGGTGCTACGACTTCTGCGCGCTGCGGTCGTAGAACTCGATCTGGGTGATGGCGACGTAGGTGCTGCTCTCGGGTCCATTGCCCTGATACGCGGACTCGATGGTGAAGATGATGTGCGCCACGTCGTTCCCGCGCACCTTGAAGGTCGCCGGGCCCGGGGTGTCGTTGAAGGTGATCGTGGTCTTCGTCGTGCTGCCGTCGGACTTGACGAGCGTCACCTTCATCGTCTCCGGCCGAGACTCCTCGTTGAAGGTGTCCGGGTTGGTGCCGGCGCCCGGCGTGATGATGAGGTCGAGCAGGTTGATCGGCTGGTCGAAGGTGGCCTCGATGTTCACCCCTTGACTGTTGCCCAGCCTGTTCGAACCCCACCACGTGTCGTTGTACGTGTCGTAGAGGTTCTTTTCCGGGTACTGGGCCAGCGAGTCCGGCGCGTACCACTGGTTCGCGTAGACCTCCACCGGGGTGGCGAAGTGGTCCTCGACGTTCATCACCCCGTTGGCCGCGTGCAGGTCGATCTCGACGAAGACCGCCACCAGCACCGCGAACCCGACGGCCCAGCGCACCCACCGCCCGATGCCGTGCCGCAGCCTCGGCCGCTGCCCGGCGAACGGGATCGGCCTCCGGCGCCAGTCCACCAGCCGACGCCACCACGGCCTACGCCTGGCCCCGCCGGGCGCCGCGGCCAGGCTCATCGCGCAGCGGCGGCAGAAGTGGCGGTCCACCGGGTTCGGCGTGGAGCACCAGGGGCACGGTATGCCGCCGGTGACCTCGTGCAGTTGCGGCGTCCGGACGCTGGGCCTGGCCGGTTCCGGCATCCCCGGCGGCACCGGCACGATCCGCTCGACCGGGGTGCGGTCGGCCACCGGCACGATCAGTTCCCTGGCACGCCGCTCGAGGTCGCTCGGCGCCGACTGCGGATTCGGTATCGGCTTGGTCGGCTCATAGGGCGCCGGTGAGACAGAGCCCGGATATTGCGACTGCGGCAGCGTCGAGTCGTCGTGGTAGGGCTCTGCGGCGTTCGCGCTCGCGTTCGGTACGGCGTCGGCCGGTGCCGGTGCGATTGCCGGGTTCGCGGGCGTGTCAGTGGGCGGGGACACCAGGAAGCCGGACGGGCTTTGCGGCGCCTGCAGCGGCGAGGTCGTGGGCGGCGGCCCGACCGCGGCGCCTGGTGGGAAGGCTTCGGGGCGCCGCGAGGTGAACTCGTACGGGCCACGCGTCGGCGGCGCGAGGGTTCCTGGGGCACCGGGCAACCCGAGGGCACTCGGCGGCGGGGCGGCGGGGGCTGATTCGGGCACTTCCGGCTCGGGAGCCAGTACATTGCCCCACTCCGCGACCGCGTCCCATCCGTCTGCGGGCGCCTGGTCAGATACGGGAGCCGCCGGTGGTGCCGGGGACGGCGTAGGCATCGGCGTCAGTGCCGGGGCATTCTGCGGGCCTCCGCTGAGGATGCTCGCGATCTGGCTCACCGGCTCCGGCTCCGGCCGCGTCTCGGGCACCTCCTCATACGGCTTCGGCGCCACGTTCTCCTCCGCGCCGAGCGCTCTGGCCCGTAGCACCGCGCCGCAACTGTCGCAGAACACGTCGGTCTGCCCGGTGGCGCCGCACTCGGTGCAGACGCTCGTGTCGGTGCTGATCTTGTTCTCGGCCATCAGCGGCTCCTGCCCGCGCGTCGGACCTCGATCTGGCACGGCACGTGGGCCGGGCGGACCGAGGTGACGACTCGTTCGAGCCGTCCGTGGTCGATGGTGTCGGGGTCCGGCACCCGCAGCCGCACCGTCATGTGCGGCGACGGGTCGCCGGGGAAGGGGCCGAGCGGCCGGGCCGACCAGACGGCGCCGCCGCTCTCGATCACCTCGGGCTCCACCCCGAAGGCGAGCCGCACCGCCTCGCGCACCCCGGCGGCCGTGCCGCGCAGCCGGTGCAGCGCCGCCGCGCCGGCCACCATGTCGCGCAGCGTCTGCTCCGGCTCGTCGCCGGTGACCTCCGCGCCGAGCCAGGTGCCGAGCCAGGCCACGAAGTCGACCGGCGCCACCGCCGGGTCGAAGTAGGCAGGCAGGCAGTCGAGCACTGAGACCATCGGGGCCATCAGGTCGTCGAGCGCCTGGGTGAAGCGCTGCGCCATCTCGTCCTCGGCGTAGACGCTGGGCATCTGCTCGCCGATCGGGAACGGATTCGCGAGCCCATCAACCGCGCCCCTCATCCGGCCACGACCTTCACCCGGTGGTCGTACGAGAAGACCAGCGCGGACTCGTCCATGTCGATCCGGTCCACCGCGTCGGCGCGCTTGCCGGTGATCGGGTCCGCCGGGTGCAGGCGCACCTCGTCGACCATGGCGACGCCGGGTACCCGCTGCAGCACCGCGAACAGCTCGCCGGAGTGGATCGAGCGGCCGAAGGGCCAGCCGGTGCCGAGCGGGCCGCCGACGATCGGGTCCACGTAGGTGTACAGCGCGTCCAGCGCGGCGGCGCTGACCCGGTCCGGATCGACGTTGCGGAACGCGTGCAGCGTCACCACCGCGGTCACGCCCTGGTAGTACGGCGGCCCTACCGCGAGCCGCACGCCGATCGGTCGACGCTCGTCGAGGTACTCGGTGATCTGCGCCAACTGCTCGTCACCCGGCACCAGTTGTTCGAAGCGCAGCACGCCGCCGCGGTCCTTCACCGCCTGCGGTACCACTAGAACGCGCACCGCTCCGGTGCCGGCCGACGCGTCGTCCACCGACAGGCACTTGATACGCGCGGTGCCCGGCGCGGCGCGGCGGGCCAGCTCCTCGTAGTCGCGCGGGGTGATCGCGCGCTCCTGCGCCCGCAGGCTGATCGGGGCGCGCACCTTCGCCTCCTCGACGGTCTCGCCGTCCACGCCGCCGCGCGCCGCCTCCCGGTTCTCCACTCGGGAGACATAAGGGATCGAACTCCGTAGGATCGACAGCGCGCCGCGGCCGACGTTTCCGGCCCGGCCGCCGCCGGTGCGGTACCTGCGGGCCCGCAGCACCGAGCCCTTCAGCGGCACCGCGCCGTACTGCCGGGTCGTGCCGTCGGGCAGCCGGACCGAGGGGCCGAAGGACACCTCGCCGGTGGCCGGGTCGAGGTGGATGTGCCGGTCGTCCGGGCCCGAGGCGGCGAACGCGTCCACGATCGTCCAGCTGCGCCAGGACTCGCCGTCGGAGGACTCCAGCGCGAGCATCGGCGCGTCGACCACGATCGGCGTGCGGACCAGCCGGAAGTGCTGAGCGGGCACGCCCGAGGACTCGCCGAGCATCTCGTCGGTGACCGTGGTCGCGTGCGCCGCGGTCGTGGTGCCGCCGATGCTGCGGGCGGTGGCGGTGCGGATCGTCGGCGAGGTCGAGTAGAAGGGCTGGTCGGTCAGCGGCGCGGTGACCCGGCAGCGCAGCCAGCCCGCCTCGACCCCGGCCAGCCGGGACATCACGTGCCGCACGGGGACGTGCAGCACCACCTCGCCGGCCCGGTTCAGGCCGCCGGTGCCGTCCCGCTCCACCTTGCAGGCGGCCCAGCCGTCCGGCGTCCAGGCCTCCCACACCAGCGGGGGCTGGCGCGGGTCCACGCCGACTCCGTCCACCCGGCTGTCGAGCTTCAACGCCACCGCGCAGGACGGGACGGCCGTGGAGAGGCCGAACAGCAGCGTGTCGCCAGGACGCGGCGACTCGGCGAAGCAGAGCACGTCCTTGCCCTCGCGCACGTCGCCGGTCCGGTCCGTCGGCCCGTCGCCCTCCGGCCGGCTCACCAGCGCGGCCAGCGAGCACGGCAGGATCACCAGCTCATCCGGCGTGCTGAACACCACCGAGTCGTCGGTCTCGGTGCGCTGGGTGGCCACCTCGGTGCCGATCGGCACGACCACCGGCTGCTCCTGCGCGGCCGAGAGCCAGAAGGTGACCTCGGCCTGCGCGGCGCCCGGCGGGAACCGGGTCACCCCGAGCAGGTCGAGGAAGGCCATGTAGTTCTTGTCCGGGATCCGGTTGAGTCGGTAGACCAACTGGTCGACCATGTAGGCGACCGTCTCGATCAGGGTGACGCCCGGGTCGGAGACGTTGTGGTCGGTCCACTCGGGGCAGCGCTGCTGCACGTAGCGCTTCGCGTCGTCCACGAACTGCTGGAAGCGACGGTCGTCGAGGTTGGGGGCGGGCAGGCCCATCAGAACTCTCCATCGGAAGCGTCAGGACCCTCATGCGAGGGGATGACGTAGAACGGGAAGACCAGCGAGCGCGGGTTGTTGGTCCCGCGGATGGTGTAGCGCACGTCGATGTAGAGGATCGCCGCGTCCCTGGCGTCCACGGACACGTCCACCGAGGTCACGTCGATCCGCGGCTCCCACCGGTCGAGGCACATCTTCACCTCGTACCGGATCCGGCCCACCGTGCGGTCGTTGACCGGCGCGAACACCAGGTCGTGGATGGCGCAGCCGAACTCGGGACGCATCGGCCGCTCGCCCGGGGCGGTCGCGAGCACCAGGCGCATGGCCTCCTCGATCTCGCGTTCCCCGGAGACCAGGGCGATCCCGCCGCCGGCCGCCGCCCGCATCGGGAAGGCCCAGCCGGACCCGACGAACTGCTCGCCCATGGGCGCGGTCCCCCTTTCGTTCTCTTCGTGTGTGTCACAGGTTTTCGGCGGTGCGGCGGCGCTAGACCGGGAACGGTTCGCTGGTCACGACGGTGGCCTTCAGGTTGATGTCCCCCAGCGAGCTGATGGCGACCTCCACCTCTCCCGCGATGCTGACCGCCGCCAGCGCGTCCACCTCGAACCCGATGCTGTTGAAGACCGCGTTCGCTCCGGAGTGGGTGAGCGCGCCCACGATGTTGACGTCGCCCTCGAGCGAGATCTTGGCCGCCTTGATCGACACCGACGCGGCCTCCACGGAGACCTCGCCGGTGCTGGAGATCGCGACCTTCTCCTTGCCCGTGATGGCGACCTTGCCGTCGCTGTTGATCTGGATCTCGGTCTGCACCTGGTCCAGGAAGACGGTCAGCGCCTTGTCGCCGCTCTGCAGCCGGACCCCCTTCTTGTCGGCCGCGTCGAGCAGTTCGAGCCGGTGATTGTCGCGCGAGACCAGCGACTGCCGGTTGAGGTGGCCGCCGGTGGTGAGGTCCACGTCGTGGTCCGAGGGTTTGTCCGCGGATTCGCTGTAGAGGCCGCCGAGCACGTACGGGTAGTCCATGTCGCCGCGGTCGAAGGCGACCAGCACCTCGTCGCCGACGACCGGGCTGATCACGCCGCCGCCGCCCTTCCCGCCGAACTGCAGGGTCCTGGCCCACTGCGTCTTGTAGTCGTCGTCGAACCAGGGGAAGGTCACCTTGACCCGGCCCTGCTGCGCCGGATCGTCGATGTCGTCCACGATCGCGTTGACCACGCCCGGGATCCGGTTCGCGGACGCCCACCCGCGCGCGGCCAGGCCGTAGAGGTTGCGCACCTGGCGGCCGGAGACCGTGATCCAGGTCTGATAGCTGTTGCTGGCGCTGAACTCGTGCCGCGCGGTGGTGACCGTGTACTTGCCGTCGAAGGGCTCTCCCGCGTTCTTCAGGGTGACCGCCTTGCCCGGCACCAGTTCGGGATTGCCGGCCGCCAGGATCTCCAGTTCGGCGAACGAGGCGCTGATGTCCGAGGCGAGCGAGGCGGCGGCCTGGGTGACCTCGGCGTAGGAGCTGTACGGGGTGCCGGTCTCGACCTGCTCGGTCAGGCCGAAGGCCGTGACGGCCTGGGTCGGCGTGTACCCAATGTCAAGACCAGGGTATTCGTACCCGGTCTTCGTGGCCCGCAGCGGCTCCTTCTTCGACTGGTCCCAGCCGCGCACCTCGACCTCGCTGACCTGGTCGGCGGCGGTGATGCCGGTGCGGCAGCGGCGCACGTTGACCTTCATGTCCAGCACCGCCGGCATCGCGCCGATCGAGATGCCCTCGGCCGCGGGCTCGGCCTTGCGGAAGCGCAGCTTGCCCCAGTTGTCGAAGTCCGCGACCATGCCGCTGCGTTCCGCGAGCTCGTTGACGAACTGCCAGTCGGAGATGTTCGGCTGGGTGATCAGCTTGTAGGTGATCCCGCTCGGTTCGACCTCGCCGAGCTCCACCCCGTCCTGCGCGGCGAGCTGGGTGACGATCTCCGTCGCGCTCATCTGCGTGTAGCCGACGGTGCGCCGGTGCCGCAGCATCTTGAACGCGTGGTCGAGGCCGCGCACCACGGTCGTGCTGGTGTGGCCGTCGTAGTCCGTCTCGAGCCCGGTGATCGCTCCGGTCATCAGCGGCGTGTCCTCGCCCTGCTGGTCGGCCACCGCGTACACCGCGATCTTCGCGCCGAGCCGGATCATCGGGTAGTCGGTGGTCAGCAGATGGTTGGCGTCCCGGAGGGTGAGGTGGAAGGCTGCGGGCAGGTTCACCCCGAGCTCCACCCAGCACGCGCCGACGCGGGAGGCGAGCTGGTTCGTCAGGTCCACGCCGCCGATCGCGATCGTGAATACGTTGCTGATGGTGATCTCTGGCTGGTCGGCCATGGTGCTAGTGCCTCCTTCGGTCCGGGGTCGCCGGGACGAGCAGCTCTCGGCCGATCTCCAGCCGCATCGGATCGTCGATCTTGTTGGCCTCGGCGATGGCCCGCCACTTCGTCGCGTCTCCGTACTCGCGCCAGGCCATGGACTGCAGCGTGTCCCCGCTCACCACCCGGTGCACCCGGTGCACGTCCAGCGCGCCGGAGGTCGGGTTCTGGCCCTGCGTCAGCAGCGGGATCTGGGTCAGCGTCAGATCGCAGGTCGCGCGGATCGGGGTGCCCGAGGTGTTGAACAGCGTGTAGGTGGCCTGCACGCTCTCGATGTAGGCGATGAAGCTGGCCGTGGAGAAGCTGCCCCACTGGAAGAAGACCCACGGCGTGCACGGCTGGTCGGCGACGATCGAGGCGAGCGTCACCTCGCAGCACGTGAGCAGCGACTCGACCTCGTCCTGGACCGTCGTGCCCGACGGCGTCATCGAGGAGTCGAGGAAGATCGTCATCGACATCGTGTACGGCTGAGCGCCGTTGAACTCCGGCACCGCGGCCATCCGGAACTTGGCCGAGGCCCGGCTCGTCCACTGCGCGGCCTTGGACAGCACCAGCTGGGTCGGGTTGAACTGGAAGTCGACGTCGGTGATCTTCTCACCCAGCGCCATGAGCAGGCCGATCGGCGGCTCGTGGATCGCGAGGGTCGCCCTGACCAGGCTCGCTCCGGTGGTCTCGGACATCCGGCTCAGCTCCCCGCGTCGGTGAAGCCGTGGAAGACGAGCTCCAGGGTCTCGGTGGCCACGGAGTTGAGGGTCGGGTCGAGCGTCGGGCCCCGCCAGCTGGTGGGCAGCGCGTCGAGCAGACTCCACTGGGTGACCTGCGAGCCGTCCGCGCGCAACGCGGCGATCAGCACCGTCGGACGCTGGATGCCGGTGGTGATCGTGGAGATCCACTGGGTCAGCTTGGCGCTGTCCGGGGTCAGCGGACGGGTCAGCCGCAGCGTCGAGTGCTTGAGCCGGCTCGGCAGTTGGGTGACGTAGCTGTTGTTGCCGCCCTCGCTGTACGCCTCGACCTCGACTTCGACCGCGAGCCCCTCGCAGCCGTTGAAGATCCCCATGTCCATCCCGTCGATGGTCAGCCTGAAGTACAGGCTCGACCCGGGGTCGAGGCCGGGATTCGCGGTCATGGTCGTACCGTCCTTTCCGTGGGAAACGCTCAGCGCAGGTCGTCGCGGAGCCGGCCGAAGCGCTCGCGGTCGACCCGCATGTCGGTCCTGAGCCGTCGGGAGATGTTGCTGTAGGGCTCCTCGTCCGTCAGGACCCACTTCTGGACGTCCGTCTTGGCGTCCGCGACCGCCTTGTCGACGTGCTTGACCGCCTCGGCGGCGCTCGCGCTGATCTCCTTGCTGCTCTGCTGGAAGGCCTCGGCGAGCAGCGTCATCAGGTCCTGCCAGTACTCGGAGTGTTTGAGCAGCGAGGCCGGACTCAGCATCATCTCGAGCTTGTCCTTGGTCACGGCCTCGCTCTTCGAGGCCGAGGACTGCCCGGGCCTCATCAAGCTCTTGGCCATCGAGCCGACGGCTGAGCCGAAGGTCCTCGCCAGCCCGCCCCAGTCCGCCGAGCGCTGGACCGTGACGGCGGACCCGCGCGAGGCCCGCGTGGCCGCCGCGGCCACCGCGCGGGTGGAGGGCAGCGCGCGGTTGACGGCGGAGACGGTGACCGGGCCCGGCGGCGTGGCCAGCGGCATGGAACCGGACCAGGGGCCTGATCCGCCCGCCGGGCTGCCGGTCGAGCCGGAGACCGGAAGGACCGGCAGCGGCGGCGTCGAGGGGCGGGAGCCCAAGGCCAGGCGCTGGATCGGGAGCGGGGCGGCGGGGGTGAAGGCGGGGGCGGCTGACGCGCTTGACGAGGAGGCCGTTGGGGACGCGGCGGGTGTGGTCGTCGTCGTGGGCGCGGGGGACACGGCGGATGTGGTGGGCGCGGCGGACACGGCGAATGTGGTGGTGCCGGGGGACGCGGCGGATGTGGTGGTACCGGCGGCGGCCGGGATGGGTGCGGGCGCCGTCTGCATCGGCATCGAGGTCCGCGTCGGTACAGACCGCTGGATCGGCATCGACGTCGGCGGGATCGGCGCGGCGGCGGACGGGCTCGGGCTGCCGACGCCGGTGCCGACGCTTCTGGCGGGGCCGGGCATGGCGGGCGCGGTGTGCGTCGTCGTGTTGCGCAGCCTCACCGGCGCACGCTGGACCGTCGGAGCGGACGCGGCGGACGGTGCGAATCCGGGTATTGATCCGGGAGCGGAGCCGAAGGGCATCGGCCCGGCGGGAAGCGGCTGGACCGACGACGGGCTCGCGACCGGAGCACGTCCGGCCATCGACGGGAACGCCGCCGGACTCGACCCCGCCGAGCGTCCGCCGCCGAGCGGGATGGCCGCTCGCTGTACCGGCACCGCTGATGACGGTGATGACGGTGATGACGGTGATGACGGTGATGACGGTGATGACGGTGATGACGGGGTGGCGGGAGCAGCGGACGGGGCGTTGCTCGGAGCCGGTCGGGATGCGGGATTCACCATCGTCGAGAAGGCGCGTCCGCCGAGGAGCGGTGCTGTCGGCGTCGGGACTGCTCGGGCGATGGGAGTAGGGGTGGCATCGGGCGTGGACGGCGTCGTCGGGGCCGGGGATGAGACCGAGCGCTGGATCGGCTGCACTGGCGTGACCGGCTGCGACGGCGAGACGGAACGCTGGATGGCAGGCGTGCCGCCGACAGCGGATCGTGACGCGGGTGCCGAGGAAGACACGGAATCTGTTGACGACGGAGACGACGGAGACGACGGCGCGACGGGGAGTGGCGGCTGGGCCGGAGCTTCCGCCGTACCCGCGATACGGGGCGTGACGCGCTTGATCGGCGCGGCTTCGTGCCTGATGGCGGGCGGGGTGGCGGCCGGGCCCTGGTCACTCGTCGCGCGCTGGATCGGCGGCGCGGGGGTCGACGGTGCGGTGGGAGGCGGTGAGGCGGGGCGCCCGGCGGAGGGGTTCCGACTCGTGGCGCGCTGGATCACCGGACCCTGATTCGCGGAGCCGGACGACGCCGGGGGAGTCGCGGCCGGACCGGACTGGCCGGTCGTCGGCGTCGGCGCCGAGCCGGAGACTGCTGACGGCGCGCTTGGCGTACCGGCGACCGGCAGGTTCGGAATGGGAGCCGAGGGCGGCGGGTTCGGTGACACGGCACGCTGGACTGGCGTGCTGCTCTGACTACTGCTCGCGCCGGCCGGTCGGCCTGCCGGGCCGCTCGAAGCGTCTGCGGCACCGCCTTGGCCGCTGCTCTGCTCGCCAGCCGTCGGCGCGGCGGCCTGGGGAGTGTTGGAAGAACGCGGGCGTACGGCGCGGATCGGCGGTCCCTGCTTCACGATCGGGACGTCACCGCCTACCGGCTTCACCCGTCGGGCGACGATCGGACCCTGGGAACCGGGAGACGCAGGACGCTGTGGCGCCGGTGCTCCCGGACTGTTGACCGGTCCGTTCGTGGCACGCTGGACGACAGTCGGCGGTGGCGGCGTGGCCGGACTCGCGCTCACGGGAGCAGCAGGGGGCTGCGACGGGGAGGCGGTCGGGGCGACGGGCAGATCGGGGGTCGGGGGAGCGGCGGGGGGCTGCGAGGGGACGATCGGGATCACGGACCGCTGTACCGTTGCCGCCGGGGATGCCGGTGCCGACTGGGCTGCCGATGCCGATGCCGATGCCGATGCCGATTGCGATTGAGCCGGAGCCGGAGCGGAACGCGGAGTGGCTGGGGCAGATGCGGATCGGGACGCGGCCGAAGCCGCCGGTGTGCCTGCCGCAGACGTACCCTCCGTCGACCTGCCCGCCGCGGACGACGGACCGTCCGGCCCCCCGGACGTCGTCGAGGCCGAACTCGACGACGTCCGGGGGGCCGAGGCCGGAGCCGGAGCCGAACTCGGAGTCGGCGCCGGTCGGCTCGGCGTGCTGCGCGGGACGACGGCGACGCGACGCTGTGCCTGGGTGCTGCGCTGCACCGGCGAACTCGTGTAGCGGCCCGGAATCGGCTTGGGCAGTTCCCTCGCCGGGGCGGGCGCGGCGGACGGTGTCCGGTTCCGCACCGGGGGAACGTACGAGGTCTGATCCGGCGTCGGCTCGGGCTCCGGCGGGTGGTTCGGCACCACCGGAAGGTTCAGCGCGGGACCGCCGAGCGCCTTGCGCTGCACCGGACGCGCCGTCGACCAGGCGTCGCCGATCCGCCCGGACGGAGCGTCGTGCCGCACCAGGTGCCGCATCGCGCCGCCGAAGGAAGGGTTCTGCCAGGTGGACAGGCCGTCGCCGAACTCGGGCACGGCCACCCGCATCGGGCGGGCCACGACCGGGCGCACCGGCTCGATCCCGGCCCACGCGCGGCGCTGCACCGGAGCGGACGAGGCGGAATCAGTGTTCGACGATGCGGCGGACTCCGCAACCGGCGCGGGGGCGGCAGCCGGCCCCGGCGCACCCTCGACCGCCGGGCTGTTCGCGCGCCCCTTGCGGCGCAGGATGCCCACGGTCTACCGCCCCGCTGAGGCGCGGGTCACCAGGTTGGCGATCTGCGCCACGTAGCGGCGGCGGTCGGGGTGCTCGAGGTCGAGGATCTCGCCGTGGCCCCAGTGGAAGTGGTAGGCGACGTACGCGACCTCCTCGTGCAGGCGTTCGGGCGCGTACGTCACGATTCCCCCAGGCGGCTCCCGCCGAGTTCGACCTCGAAGGACTCGGCACACGACGGGCAGGTCACCGAGGCCCTGGTGTGGCCCTCGGCGTTGATCTGCTGGTAGAAGTCCTGCAGGAACGCCAGGTCGGAGGCGAACATGTTCTCCACGATCCCGTCGTGCACGTCCGGCAGCGTGCCGAGCCGGGTGATCACCCGGCCGAGCAGCACCACGGACAGGTACGGCGGGTTCTCCCGCACGCGCACGTCGCGCAGCGGGATCAGTTCGTCCTTGGCGGTCGACAGGCGCATCGCGCCGTGCCGGTGCACGGTGCCGGCCGCGTCCACGTAGCCGCGGGGGAGTTCGAACTCGAACTCGGTGCGCATCGGCTCGGGACGCGGCGCGGGGGCGGGCGCGGCCTGAACCGCACCCGCGCCCGCGGACTCGACGCCCGGCGCCACGGCGACGGCTCCCGGACCCGTGATCTGCCGGCGCATCAGCGGCCGGCCGGACGCTGGGGCTCGTTCATGTTGCTCTTCCCACTCTCACCGAGGGTGATCAGGAGTACTCGACCGTCATGTCCTCGAAGACGATGGTCACCGTCTCCTCGAACATCGCGGCCTCGCCCGAGGTCAGCGACGTGTAGTTGCGGTCGCTGATCCACGCGTTGACCAGGTTGAACCGCTGCACCGGGCTGTTCATGTAGTCCATGACGATGATGCTCGCGGACTTGCGCGCGACGGCCATGTTGCCGTTGAGCGAGTCCTGGATCCACGTCGTGAACACCCCGCTGGTCGTCCCGCCGCGGGTCAGCGTGACCTCGCCGCCCTTGGAGATGCCGGGCATCTTGCTGACCTTCTTCTGGCCGCTCGGGGTGTTCTGCACACCCTCGATGACGTCCTGCTTCTGCGAGATCGAGCCGACCGACTTCAGGTACTCGACCTGAACGCCGTCGATCTGGATCGCGAAGTTGTGGACCGCTACGGCGTCGCCTCTGCCGAGTGCTCCCATGTCTTGCCTACCTCCTCATGTCCTTCAACCGACTGATGTCCTTCAACCGACTGATGTCCTTCAACCGATTAAGGCCCGCCGGGACGGCCCGGAGTCCTTGTCCCGCGGGCTTGCGGCTACTCGGCCAGTTCGCTGCCGCCGCCGGAGGCCTGCGCGAGACGGAAGATCACGAACTCGGCGGGCTTGACCGGCGCGACGCCGACCTCGCAGATCACGCGGCCGACGTCGACCGACTCGGGCGGGTTGGTCTCCGCGTCGCACTTGACGTAGAAGGACTCGGTGACGTTCTGGCCGAACAGGGCGCCGCTGCGCCACTCGTTCGTCAGGAACGCCGAGACGTTGCGCCGGATCCGGGCCCACAGCATCGAGTCGTTCGGCTCGAAGACCACCCACTGGGTGCCCAGCAGGATGGACTCCTCGAGGTAGTTGAAGTAGCGGCGGATGTTCAGGTAGCGCCAGGCCGGGTCGGACGAGAGCGTCCGCGCGCCCCACACCCGCACGCCGCGGCCGGGGAAGGCCCGGATGCAGTTGACGCCGATCGGGTTGAGCAGGTCCTGCTCGCCGCGGGTGATCTGCAGTTCCAGGTCCACCGCGCCGCGCACGACCTCGTTCGCCGGGGCCTTGTGCACCCCGCGCTCGGCGTCGTTGCGCGCCCAGATCCCGGCCATGTGCCCGCTCGGCGGCACCTTGCGGGTCTGCCCGGTGGCCTGGTCGAAGACCTTGATCCAGGGGTAGTAGAGCGTGGCGTAGTGCGAGTCGTAGCCGGCCGTCTCCTGCCGCCACACGCGCACGTCGCGGGCGTTGAGGCCCGGCAGCGGGTCGAGGATCGCGACCCGGTCGCCCATCAGCTCGCAGTGCGAGATCAGCGAGAGCTGGACCGCGCGCACGGACTCCTCGGAGATGGCGCCGTTCTCGTAGGCGGACATCAGGTCAGGCACGGAGACCATGGTGACCTCGTCGATCGCCTCGAGGCCGCCGAAACCGGTGCGCGCGGACGAGTCGCCGATGTACTCGGCGATGCCCGGGTTCGCCGGGGCCTGCGGCACGGCCGGCAGGGCGGCGGGGGCCGGCGCCTCCAGCGTGACGGTCTGGTTGTCCGGCCGGGCCAGCTGCGCCCCGGCGGCCTCCTTGACCTCGATCAGCTTGGAACGCTCGCGCACCTGCGTCACCACGTAGCGGCTGCCGCGCTTGGCCGAGACGTCGAAGGTCTCCGCGACCTTGTCGCCCTCGCGCACCAGCAGCTTGAACCGCTCGGGCGGCCCGTCGCCCTCGGCGTCGGCGACCTCGACTGAGATCGGGCCGTTGCTGCCCGGTCCGATCGCGGCCACGTTGAACGAGCCCAGGATCGAGGGCTTGCCGGTGGTCAGCTGGCCGCGGGCGCCGCCGGAACCGTTGCCGGCCGCGGCCTCCTGCTCAGGACCGACCCCGCCGACGCGCACCACGTAGCAGGTGGTGCCGCCGTTGTTGAAGAACCCGTAGACCGAGTGGGCGAGGTAGTAGCCATCGGTGAAACCGCCGAACGAGGCCACGTACTGCGACCAGTTCGTCACGAGCGTCGGCTCGTTGAGGGGTCCGGTCGACGCCAGGCCCACGAAGGCGGCCACGGCAGTGCCGACGCCCTCGATCGGGCGGACACTGGACGTGACCTCCTCGACGTAGACGCCCGGTGACAGGTAGGTCGGCATACTCGCCCCTCCTGGTGGATATATGGGTGATGCGAAGCCGCCGGCGAGGGTGACTGAGGGATGAGTCAACGCCAGGCGGGTCCACAGTGACCGAACCAGTGTCCCGTCGCGCCGCGGCCCCCGACAGGTTCGCGGGTACCGGGACCGGGGCAGGATCTGTGGACCGTTCGGGCATTTCCGTTGCCCGGCCGGACCTTCCGGGCGATGCTAGCCAGTGCTCTGATTCTGATGAAGGAAGTAGTAGCCCAGGGCCGAGATTTGGCTCTGATCCAACGCCACGTTGTTGTACACCTGGATGTTGCCCAGGTCCCCGTCGAACCAGTCCGCGTCGCTGCCGTTGGTATAGCCGCGGCCGAGGACCAGCGGGCCGGTCGTGCCCTGGGCCGGGTCGTTCAGGGCGCAGGTCTTCTCGAGCGTGCCGCCGACGTAGATCTTCAACGAGTTGATCGACGCGTCGTACTCGCCGACCAGGTAGACGAAGAGGCCGGTGGCCGCCGGGCCCGCCGCCGTCGCGATGCACTGGGTCCCGGGCATGGAAAAGGCCCAGTACCCGCTGGAACCGCCTACGTACTGGAGATAGAAGCCGCTGTTGACGCCCGAAGAGCCGGGATCCTGACTCACCATTGTCTCGTTGCTGGTCGCACCCTTGGACAGGACCACCACTGCCGCGATGCTGAAGCTGTTGCCGGAGGCGGTGGGCACTGCGGCCGACCCGGTCTCCCCGTACGTGCTGCCGTCGAACTCGACGCATCCGAACTCGGGGCACCAGGTGGCGTTGTGGAGGGTGAGGTTCTGCTTGGCCTCGGTGTCGACCGCGCTGGAGGCGGCGCCCGTGTCCGAGTCGTTCAGTTTCCACCAGTCGGTCGGGGTGAGCGGCGCGGAGGCGGTCACGGTCGTGGTGCTCCCCGCTCCGGCAGCCTGCGTGGCCGCGGCCTGGGTGGGCGACTGCGACGCGGAGGGCGTCAAGGACGGCGACGCCGACGGCGAGGCTGAGGCTGAGGCTGAGGCTGAGATCGAGACTGTCGGCGCGGCTGAGGTGGTCGGACCCGCCTGGATGTCGCTGGCGACGGAGGGGTTGATCGCGAACCAGAGGCCTGCGAAGACGCCGAGGAGTGCGAGGAGCAGGGCGAGGAGTCGGGCCATCCAGCGTGGCAGTAGCGCTGATTGCAGGTAGGTGCCGGAGGCCGAGACGGGCTCGGTGCCGGACAGCTGCAGCGTCGTGGAGAACGGGTGCGTGACCTTCTGGCCGAGCCACAGGATCCGCTCAGGCCGTACGCGCAGAACGCTGAAGTGGGCGCGCCCTGGTGGTATTTGGAGGCTGGGGGTGCGGATGTCGAAGTCGAGTCGGTTGCCTGAGCCGTTGGCGAGGACCGCGGCGGTGGCGGTGGTGTTGCCGTAGTTGTCGACCACGAGTTTCGGCTTGGCACGCCGCCAGCCGCGCACGGTCGGCGGCAGCAACTCGGCGCGTACGTCGACGAACGGGGTGACGGTCAGGTTGCCCTCGGGCACCATCACCGCGTCGGGCGTCTCCACCGGCGTGACCCGTACGCCGAACGGGTGCGGTCCGGCCGCCGAATCAGGGTTGCGCGGCGGTGAGAACGTCAGCTGCACCGTCGTCGTCGTGCCCGGATACAGCCGGACCGAGCTGGGCTCGATCACGCACCACAGGGCCGGATCCCCGACCGCGTCGATGTGGTATTCCTCGACGATATCGCCGGTATTGCGCACGCGCAGCGCCACGCTCGCGCTTCCACCCGCGTCCACCGTCGTCGACAACGGCTCAAGGACTGCCCAAAGACTCACCCCTCGACGCTAGTCGTCGCTGAGCCCGGTGAAACCCGTCGCGAGGGACGCTCCCGGGGCAAGCTTCGCTGCCCGAACGGACACCGCTCCCGCTGAGGCCGGGAGCGTCCCGCGATCTCAGTACGCGTCGATCAGCCGTCCCATCTTCCGGTACTCCCGCCGGGCCCCGGTGAGCAGATCCTCCATCGACACCGCCCGGCCCGCCGCCGCCGCCAGGTACGCCGCCGTGGTCGCCGCCGCCCTGATCGAACCGCCGGCCAGCTCGAAGGGCTCGGCGACCCGGTCGAGATCGACCTCGTCGGCGACCGGGACCGAGCCGGAAAGGCACTGCTCCCACAGCGCCCGGCGCAGTGCCCGGTCGGGGAACGGGAAGTCCACGATCAGGTCGAAGCGCCGGGTGAACGCGTCGTCGATGTTCGAGCGCAGATTCGTGGTGAGCACCGCGACGCCGTCGAAGGACTCGAGGCGCTGCAGCAGATAGGAACTCTCGAGGTTCGCGTATCGATCGCGGGCGTCCTTCGTCTCCGAGCGCTTGCCGAAGATGGAGTCGGCCTCGTCGAACAGCAGCACCGCGTCGACCCGGTCGGCCTCGTCGAACAGGCGCTGCAGGTTCTTCTCGGTCTCGCCGACGTACTTGTCCACCATCGCGGACAGCTCGACCACGTACAGGTCGAGGCCGAGCTCGCGGGAGACGACCTCGGCGGCCATCGTCTTGCCGGTGCCGGACTCGCCCGCGAACAGCGCCGTCACCCCGCGCCCGCGCCCGCCGCCGCTGCGCAGCCGCCAGGAGCCGAGCACGCGGTCCCGGTGGCGCACCCGGTCGACGAACTCGGCCAACTGCCTGGCCGGCTCCTCCGGCAGCACCAGGTCGGGCCAGCCGACGGCCGGCTCGATGTGCCGCACGCCGTGGCCGGTGCTCCAGCTGTTCTCGAGCCGGGCGGCCCGGTGGATGTGCTCGGCGGCCACCGCGGTGCCGTCGATCCCGGCCAGCGCCCGCGCCGTGGCCGTCGCCGAGCGCACCCGGGCCGCGGTCATCCGGTACGGAGCCGTCACGGCGGCCAGGTCGGTGCCGGGGGCGAGGTCGCCGAGGCCGGTGCGCCACAGCGCCAGCCGGTCGGGCTCGGCGTCGAGATCGACCGCGAGGGCGCGGCGTCCGCGCACCTGGTCGAGCCGGACCGCGCCGACCAGCAGCACCGGCACCGCCGGATCGCAGAACGCCAGCGGGTCGAAGCTCTGCGGGGCCTCGAGGACGAGGCCGGCGCCGCGCAGCCGGGCCTCGCGCACGGTCAGCGCGGCGATCCGGTCCAACTGCTCCTTCGGCAGCTCCTTCGGCAGCCGATCGACGTCGACGTGCACGGCGCCGCGCCCGGCCGCGTGCAGCACCTCGACGGCGCGCAGGTCCGCGGTCCCGGATCGCCGCTCCCGCAACTGCAGCAGCAGCGGCCCGGCGGCCAGCGCCCCGACCAGGCCCGCGGGCAGATCGGGCACCTCGCGCCGGGCGGCGGGGTCCGGCTCGATGACGTCGATCAGGCCGACGAGCCCGTCGTCCGGAGCGTCGTCGCCGAGCAGGAAGCCGACGACGCGGTCCGGCACCCGCAGCGCGCGGGTGGGCAGCGGGCGGTCGGCGTCCTCGAGCGTCAGCAGGCCCCCGGCGATCAGCGGGGCCCCGGCGCCGAAGCGGGCCCGGCTGCCCCGGTCGAGGAGCGAGCCGCCGGACAGCTCCAGCGCCAGCGCGACGCTGGCTCGACGCCGCGTCACGTCGTTGTTCAGGTAGCCGTAGAAGGGTTCGAAGTCGGGATCGAGGCTGGGCGCCAGGGCGGTCAGCAGGATGTCGAGGTCGAGTGCCGACAGGCCGAAGCGGTGCGCGAGCAGGGCGAGCCGCCGTGTCGCCGGGCCGGCCGTCGGGTCCCCCGCATCCGCCGGGAGGTGCGGACACACCGGTTCCTCGACGAACGGATTCGCGCCGCCGGCCGTCCCGGGCGCGCTCATCGGCGCGCGCGGCGGCAGACCGAGCAGCCACCCGATCGTCTCCGGCGTGTGCCGCAGCCCGCGCATCGGATCATGCGCGGACGGGTCCTCGGCCGATCGGTGCCCGACCAGGGCGTCTACGCGGCTGCGCAGCACGTCCAGCTGCGCCATCAGCGCCTCGACGTCCGTGACCTCGTCGCCCGCCGCGTCCGGGCCCAGCTCCGCCGCGGCGTCCGTGTCGATCTCGAGCGCGCTCATCGCACCACCTTGCGCACGCGGATCGGGTCGACGACGTCGGGTTCGTCGAGCCGGCGTCCGATGACGGCGTGCGAATCGGTGACCGGCGCCGCGACCGGAGTGTCGATCATGATCGGGAACGGCGAGATGACCACCACGTCCAGCGAGGGCTTGAGGTCGCCGCCGAGCGCCGACCAGATGTCGGCCAGCGAGCGCGTCTCCGGCGGCGGGACCGCGACGGTCAGCGGGATCGCCGCGCCGAGCCTGGCCAGCGGGCCGGTCCCGACCACCGGCAGCACGTCCGTGGCGAGCAGGCAGCCGAGCACCGCGGAGAGCAGCCGGTGCTCGTCCTCGGCCCGCTTGGTCCACGACGTGACCAGGTAGGAGAGCCGGAAGAAGCGCGGCGGTCGGCGGCGGCCGGTCACGATGCCGTCCGGGTCGCGGATGTCCTTGATGCCGGTGCCCCGCCGCGTGACGTCCTCCCTGATGTCGTAGAGGTAGGCGTTGACGGCGGGGCCGTTGCGTCGCGCGGCCCAGTCGCGGGTCGGGGCCTCGAAGGCCACCTCAACGCCCTTGTCCGGCACCGCTCCACTGCGCAGCAGCGTGAAAAGCGCCTCGTCTATTTCGGGAATCATCGTCGTACCTCCGTCACCGCGAGCGGGTACCGTGCGTGTGCGCCTGTCGTCGCAGCAGTGCTCGCGGTGCTCACAGATAACCCTGCCGTGCCGCGTACGCCACCGCGTGGGCCCGGTTGCGCAGCTGGAGCCGGAGCATGAGGCCGTGTAGGACGTTCTTGACGGTCCGCTCGGAGTAGCTGAGCTTGGCCGCGATCTCCTGCGTGTCGAGCCCCTCGGCCACGAGTTTGATGACGTCGGTCTCCCGGTCGGAGAACCCCGGCATCGCCACGACGTCGTGCCGCCCGCCCGAGCGCCGGGCCCGGCCCACCTGCTTGAGCAGGTCGCCGAGCAGGTCCGAGGGCAGCTCTCCGGCGCCGCGCTCCGCCGCCTTGATCGCGTGCAGCATGCCCTCCGCGGTCACCTCCTGCCGCCGCACGATGGCCACGACCCCCGACTCGATCGTCTCGAGCAGCTGGGCCTCGCGCATCCTGCCGACCACGAGCACCGTGCGCGTCGAGCCGCCCCGACCCCATCTGCGCATGGCCTCGAGCGCCTGCTCGTCCACGACGTCGGCGCACAGCACCAGGACCGTGAGCTCTGGCGCCTCGGCCGAGTCGAGCAGCTGCAATTCGGCGTGCTGCCGAAGCATCACCGTCATTCCGGCTCTGATCACCGGATCGTCGGAGTGTACTGCTATTGGTATTTGCCTCATTTGCCGCCTTACCGTTTACGCCGACTGCCGTGCTCGCTCGCTCACTCATTCGGGATGTACGGAGCGGAGAGCGGAATGGGACGCCGCATTGCCAATTCATGACCAAAGCGTGGCGTCATCATGGACTTCGCCTCCTGCGGAAACGTGCCGGGCGACCAGCCGCCCGAAGGGTGTTCGTGCACCCGGGGCTGCCCTTTCGGCCCCGGGAACCAGACCGGCGAGGCCGCGGGAAGGCTTCGTCCCCTGATACGGACGGCATGCCGAAGGCCCGTTCAGCCGAAGGATTCGGCTGAACGGGCCTGGGAATGGGCGTGCGCCCGAGGGGCGGTCCCGCGTCAGCGGAAATAGACCCTGAACTCGGGGTAGATGTGGCACCTGTTCTTGAAGAGGAACTCGTTGCCGGCGGTCGAGCCAAGGTTCATCGGGTTCTTCTTCAAGCCCTTGCTGACCACCGAGGTGTGATGGTCCTTCGGCTTGTACGTACTAGTGCTACTGCTACGACTGCTGCTCCTGTGCTTGTGCTTGCTCTTCCGGTCCCCGTGGGTTTCGCTGGCGGATTCCTTGCGCCTGTTCTGCCAAAGGTGCGACTGCTCGGGGTAGCCGAGCATTCCCCGAGCTACCATCAGCTCACGCGGAGGGTGGGACATGTCGTCGCAATAGGGGTCGCCGCACTGCGAGCAGTTGGCGTAGGTCTGCGCCTTGGACGAGGTGTCTGCCATGTAGACGCCCTGTCCCATCTTCGGATAGCTCGGGTTCTCCGCCGTGCCCCTATTGCCGCGATTCGGATCGAAGCCGCCGCCCGAAGTGATCGCGTCCAAGGCGGACGGGTCCGTGCCGTGCCAGTAGAACGCCTCGCCCGGTCGCGCCGCCGACGCCGAACCGGTCATGCTCATGCCCTGGATGCCGGACACCAGGTTCTCGTAACCCGGGGTCCGCACCGTCGCCGCAGTACCACCCAAGTCTGGGCGTGAGCCGGTGGACCAGGGGATATTGCTACTCGGGTCCTCGGCATAACCGTAGCCCTGGCCATCGCCCTGCTTCTGGACCAGCGATTGATCGTACGCCGTCTTGTGGGCTATGTACTGGGGCCACAGCTCCTTGTTGGCGTAGACCTTGATCGCGGTGATGTTCATCTCCTTGGACTTCGGCGCGGGCAGGCCGTCGGATTTCCCCTCGCGGAGGCGTCTCCTCATCTTCGCCTTCGCGGCGGCGTCGTATTTATCGTCTTTCAGCCGGCTCTCGGTCGCCTTCATCCGGGTCGCCTCCCCGGCGGGCGCGCTGTAGGGCGACTTCTCCTGCGAGTCGCGCGCGTACTGCTCGATCGCCTTGAAGGTCGGGCTGTCGACGGGCAGCAGAGCCCAGTATCTGCCCGACGAAATCTTGTGCCAGTCGAGATCCGACCAGTATCCGGGTACCTCGGTTCCCAGGGATTCGTCCAGCGGGTTGAAGGTGCTGGAGGTCGACGACTGGAGGCTGTTGCTCCTGCTTCTCGGGGCCGGAGAGATCTCGTAGTCCAGTGCGTAGTTCTGCTCGGGGTAGGCGCCCCCCTGGTACTGCGAGGAGTCGTAGTAGCCGCCACTCCCGCTGTCCATCCGCTGGATGGGGACGGCCTCGGCCGGGGCCTGCGACCCGGCGGACGAGGCACCGCCGAGCACGGCCCGCTGCACGGGTGCCTGCTCGGCCCCGGCCGCGAACGCGGCGCCGTTGACGTCCTGGGCCCGCTCCTCCGGGTGCCTGGGGTCGCTGACCCTGAGACCGGCGCCGTTGTCGGTGCCCGCCACGGGTCCGAGGGCCTGATCGCGGACGTGGCCGGCTTCGTGGCCCAGGGTCTCCTTGTCGAGGTTACCCATGCCGCTGACGATGTGGTTGCGGACCGTGTAGGCGCGAGCCCCCAGCGCCTCGGCGGAGCGCTGGGCCACCGGGCCCGTGTGCTTGCGGACGTGCGAGAAGTCGAATCCCCCGTAGAAGGAGCTGAGCTCTTTCTGCTCCGACGCGGCGAGGGGCTCGCCCGGGGCGCGCGTGACCTCGTCGACGAGGGCGCGCTGGTCGGCGGGGGAATTCGGGGCCTCTTCGACGCGGGCGCGCCGCTGGGCGATGGGACTGTGGCCGCAGCCCGCGTCGTGCTTGTGCTGGTCCTCGTCGAGCGCCCGGGAGACCGCCAGGTTGCCGACGGAACGCTGGAGGTCCAACGTCGCGTCGGGGGTCATCGGCCCGGCGGCTGCGGCGCCCGCCCGTCCAGCCGGGGAAGGTACCGCCCGGACAGGCTTGCCCGCCTTCTCGTCGGGGCGTTTCTCGTGTGAGTGCACGGATTCCCTCCAGGGGCGAGAAGCATGGGTAGCTTCACAGTATTATCACTCGCGCCGCCGCGACAGACCCGTCACCCGGGCGTACCCGAGGGCAGACTTCGGGTGCCTGTTCGGGCACTGACTGGGGGACTATCCGTGGCGGCGGTTGCGGACGAGGCGCTGGAGCACCGGAAGGCCCGCCAGCACGGTGCCGCCGAGCGAGATCGCGCCGACGCCGACCTCGACCGACAGCCGGCCCTTCGGCGACCAGTAGACGTCCTCGAGATCCACCAGCAGCGCGAACTCGTCGACGATCAGGCCGAGCCCGATCCCGTAGGTCAGCGCGACGCTCGGGTGCCGCCGCCGCTCGTCCTCGCCGTGCACGGCCACCGCGCCGACGCCGGTGAGCATGGCGATGCCCCACAGGTAGTGGTGCAGGTGCACGCCGCCCTTGCTCAGATCGTGGAACGGGCCCCTGCCGCGCTTGATGCTGTGCGTGATCCCGCGCGCCACGCTGAAGGTGGTGGCGAAGCCGAGCCAGGACAGCAGGGCGGCGCGCTCGGCCGGTCCGAGTTCCTCGAAGTACGCGGTGCGCACCTCCTGCCGCGTGTCACGCAGCGTGCGCGCCCCCGACTTCGCCTTTCCGGTGGCCTCGTTCGCCCGGCTGATGAGTCTCATTCCGGCAATCTATCCGCCGGACCGGGGTAAAGTCGCCTGAAACGCGGCGGGGCGCCGGGGCACGCGGGGACGAAGGGGTCGGCTGGCCATGGGCGGGATTCTGATCATCGGCGGCGGCATCGCCGGGACCGCGGCGGCGCTGGCACTGCGCAAGGCCGGCCGCGAGGTCACCGTTTTCGAGGCTCATCCGCGAACCGGGCAGGATATCGGGGCCTTTCTCACGCTGGCGAGCAACGGCATGCGTGCCCTGATGCAATTGGACGCGGCCGAGGCGGTCGCCGCGGTCGGTTTTCCGCTGACCGGAATGCGGGTCATCGACGGCGCCGGCGCCGAACTGGCCAAGGTGCCGCTCGGCGAGTCCGACCATCCGCTTGCTACCTACCGCTGCCTGCGCCGCGCCGAGCTCACGCTGGCGCTGCAGGCCGAGGCGCGGCGGCGCGGCATCGAGATCCGGCACGGCGCGCGGCTGGTTTCCGTCGCCGAAAAGGCCGCGACCGTCACCGCGTTCTTCGCCGACGGAAGCGCGTCCACCGGTGAGCTGCTCATCGGCGCCGACGGGCTCAACTCCACCACCCGGACGTTGGTCGACGCCGCCGCGCCGGGCCCGCGCTACGCGGGACAGCGCGTCTTCTACGGGTACACCGCCGAGGCCGCGCCGCCGAGCGAGCCGGGGCGGATCACCATGATCCGCGGCAGCGGCGCGGCGTTCGGCTACACGGTCTCCCCGACCGGCGAGACCTACTGGTTCGCCCGGGAATCCGGCGACCCGGCCACGGCGCGGGAAATCGCCGAAACGACGCCCGAGCAGTGGCGTGACCACCTCGTCCCGCTGTTGCGCCGCGACGCCACACCGGCCGCCGATATCGTCGCCGCCACCGATACCGAATTGATGCTGACGAACGCCTGCGATCTACCGCTCGGCGTCCAATGGAACACTCATCGAACCGTGATTATCGGCGACGCGGCGCACGCGGCTTCCCCGGCCACCGGCCAGGGCGCCTCGATGGCCCTCGAGGACGCGGTGGTACTCGCCAAGGCGCTGCGCCAGACCGACTCGATCGGCGCGGCGCTGGCCCTCCACGAGCGGCTGCGCAGGCCGCGCGTCGAGCGAAACATCGTGGTCAGCGGCCAGATGACCGGCGCCGCGCCCGGCCGCGCCGGTTCCGGTCCCGCCGCGCCCGCCCGCACCCCCGACGAGGAGCTGCTCCGGCTGCTCGACTGGGAACTGCCGCTCCCCGGCTGATTTCCGCTCAGGCTCCGTGAAGCGTTGACTCAGCCTTTTCAACCTGAAGCCAAACCAAGGATGAAGTAAGAGTTTCAGAAACTCAGACCCCTCTCATTTACACTTAACTTCAGGCGAAGACAACAGGTCCAGATTTCTTGAACACAACCCGGCAGGGCTATGCCCGTGTCGGGCTTCAGTCATCGACCAAGACATCAGGGGCCATCGATGTTTTTCACCTACCTGGGCCGGGAGCTGCGCAGGCGCAGTCGCCAAGCCCTCGTCATCGCGTTAGGCCTGGCGCTCGGGATCGGTCTGACCATCGCGGTCAGCGCCGCTTCGGCCGGCGTCAAGGCGGCCCAGGCTGACGTGCTGAAGTCGCTCTACGGCGTCGGCACGGATATCACCGTCACCCAGACCGCGACCCGCGGCACCGGTGGCGCACAGTCCTTCGGCATCACCGGCCAGAGCCAGACCACCACCGGCACCAAGACCACCAGCACGTCCCAGGACACGGCGCGCCTGGCGATCGGCTCCGGCACGCTCGCCAGCACCACGCTGACGAAGATCCAGGGGCTGTCCGGCGTCTCCGACGCGGTCGGCAGCCTCTCGCTGACCGACTTCAACGTCAGCGGCTCGCTGCAGCAGTCCTTCACCCAGGCGCCCTCGACGAGCAGCACCAGCGGCACCGACCGCCGCGGCAGCGGCAGTGGCAGCGGAACCAACGGCGGTGGCGGCGGCAGCTTCCGGGCCGGGCCGCCCTCGGGCAACTTCAGCTTCAACCAGACGACCATGCAGGGCGTGGACGTCTCCGACATGACCATCGGCCCGATGTCCTCGGTCACCCTCTCCTCGGGTCGTGAACTGGCCGCCGGCGACGCCACGTCCGCGGTCGCCGTCGTCAACTCCAGCTACGCGACGCAGGACAGCATCAAGGTCGGCAGTACTGAGACGCTGGGCGGCACGAAGTTCACCGTCGTCGGCATCGTGACGACGTCGGCCAGCGAGGATTACTTCATCCCGCTGGCGGAGGCGCAGAAGATCTCCACCGAGACCGGCAAGGTCAGCACGGTCTACGTCAAGGCGACCAGCAGCACCCAGATCAACACGGTGGCCAGCGAGATCTCGAAGACCGCCTCGGGCTCGACCGTCTCCACCTCGGCGGACCTGGCCAGCTCGGTCAGCGGCTCGCTCTCCTCCACCGCGTCCCTGGCGAACAACCTCGGCAAGTGGCTCTCGATCGGCGTCCTGATCGCCGCGTTCCTGGTGGCGGCGCTGTTCACGATGGCGGCGGTCGGTCGGCGCACCCGGGAGTTCGGCACGCTCAAGGCGATCGGCTGGACGTCGCGACGCGTCGTGCGCCAGGTGCTCGGCGAGTCCATCGTGACCGGCCTGATCGGCGGCATCATCGGCATCGGCATCGGCTACGGGGGTGCGTACGCGATCGACAAGTTCGCCCCGACGCTCACCGCGTCCGACACCCCGAGCAGCGCCAGCAACACCGCGGGCGGCGGCTTCGGCGGCGGCGCCTCGCGCTTCGCCGCGGCCAACGACATCAAGGTCCACCTCACCGCCCCCGTCGACATCAATATCCTGCTGCTCGCGGTGGGCCTGGCGATCCTCGGCGGTTTGATCGCCGGTGGTCTCGGCGGCTGGCGTGCTTCGTCTCTTCGTCCGGCTGATGCCCTGAGCAAGGTCGCCTAGGAAGGTTTGTAGATCGATGTATGAGATCAGTGGTTTGACGAAGATTTACGACGGCAAGCACAAGGGCGAGAAGGTCCACGCGCTGCAGGGTGTGGACGTGGTGATCCCGGACAACGACATGCTCGCGATCCAGGGTCCGACCGGTCACGGCAAGTCGACGCTGCTGCAGTTGCTCGGCGGTCTGGACCGGCCGACCGGAGGTTCGCTGAAGTTCGACGGCCAGGAGTTGGCGAAGATGGGCGAGATGCAGCTGACGAAGCTGCGCGCGCAGAACTTCGGCTACATCTTCCAGGGCTTCAACCTCATCCCGACGCTCACCGCGCAGGAGAACGTCGAGACCGCGCTGGTGCCCCTCGGGGTGACGACCGCGGAGCGGCGCGAGCGCGCGGCCAAGGCGCTCACGGAGGTCGGCCTCGGCGAGCGGCTCGGGCACCTGCAGACCGAGCTGTCCGGCGGTCAGCAGCAGCGTGTCGCGATCGCGCGGGCGCTGGTCAAGGAGCCGAAGGTGATCCTGGCCGACGAGCCGACCGGAAACCTCGACGAGGACACCCGCGACGACATCTTCGGCCTGCTCGAAACCCTCTGGCAGGAACGCGGCCTGACCGTGATCATGGTGACCCACGACTCCGAACTGGCCCGCCGCGTCCCCCGACTGGCCCAGATCAAGAACGGCAAGCTCACCATCAAGCGGGACCGGAACGTCGACGTATAGGGCGCTCATCCCGGCGGAAAAACACGGCAGCCTGCATTAACGTAGCTCTCACCGCTTTCTCATGAGAGCTTGGCAGGCTGCCGTGCGGGGTATCCGGAAGCTTTAACGGCTGGAAAGTGCAGGTGCTTATCATGTCCACAGGCGACACGCAGTCGGGAATGTCCATCCTCGTCGTGGATGACGAGCCAGCGGTGCGCGAGGCGCTGCGCGCGGGACTTGAATTCGAAGGCTATCAGGTGACGACGGCCGCCGACGGTCTCGGAGCGCTCGAGCAGATCGCGAAGGCGATGCCCGACGCGATGGTGCTCGACGTGATGATGCCGCGCATGGACGGGCTGACCGTGCTGCGCCGGCTGCGCTCCTTCAACCCGACCCTGCCGGTGCTGCTGCTCACCGCGCGCGACACGGTCGGCGACCGGGTCACCGGGCTCGACGTCGGCGCCGACGACTACCTGACCAAGCCCTTCGACCTCGACGAGCTGCTCGCCCGGATCCGCGCCATGCTGAGGCGCGGGGCGCTGCTGGCCGAGGCCGCGCAGGCGGCCGAGGAGCCGGAGGAGGTGCTCGAGTACCAGGACCTGCGGATGGACCTGCTCACCCGGGACGTCTTCCGCGGCGAGCGGCGCATCGAGCTGACCCGCACCGAGTTCTCGCTGCTCGAGATGTTCCTGCGCCACCCGCGCCAGGTGCTCGCCCGCGAGCAGCTGCTCACCTCGATCTGGGGCTTCGACTTCGGCCCGACCTCGAACTCGCTGGACGTGTACGTGATGTACCTGCGCCGCAAGACCGAGGCCGGCGGCGAGGCCCGCCTGCTGCACACGGTCCGCGGCGTCGGCTATGTGCTGCGCGCCGACGCGGCCGCCACCGCCGGTGCGGGGGCGAGCAACGGTTCGGGTTCCGACAAGTCCCCGAAGGCAGACGCGTGATCAAGCGTTCTCCGTCCCGGGTGCTGCGGAGGCTTACCCTGCAGGGTCGGTTCGCCCTGCTGGCCGCGCTCGCGGTGTCCGTGGCCGTGGTGGGCGCGGCGGTGATCTCGTACTTCCTGGTCAGCGGCCAGCTCTACCGGCAGATCGACTCGCAGCTGATGGGCGGTCCGAACTCGGTCTCGCAGCTGCACGGCGGTCCGGGCGGCCCGTACGGCGGCGTGCCGAGCAGCACGTCGACCACGAGCAACGCGAGCGGCACCGCCAGGGGAGGCGCCGGGAATCAGTTCGTGGACCAGACGGCCTCCCAGAAATACGCCACCTGCGTGGCCGACACCACCGGCACGAGCAAAGACGCGGGTGACACGGACCCCCTGCTCGCCCACATCGGCGCGAGCAGCATCGCCAAGTCCGACGGCTCGATCTGCGTGCAGCCGTCGCAGGTCAGCGCCGAGTACAAGCTCAGTTCCACCGCCACCGCGACGCAGATCGCCGTCGCGGAAGGGAAGGAGGGCCCCCAGTTCTACGACGCGTACACCACGTACGGCGTCCATGTGCGCGTCTACACGGTCTACGCCGGTGAGACAGGCTACTCGTACACGACCGTCATCGACCTGACCGACACGGACAGCTCCCTGCACAGTCTGGCCATCGGCCTGTGCTTCGCCGCGCTCGCCGGAGTGGTCCTCGCCGCTGCGGCCGGGTTCCTCGTCGCACGCAGTGCCCTGCGACCGGTCCGTCGGCTCACCAGGGCCGCCGAGTACGTGGCCGCCACCGACGATCTGTCGGTCCAGCTTCCGGTGGACGGCGTAGACGAGCTCAGCCGGCTCGGCAAGGCCTTCAACCGCATGACGAAATCGCTGGCCGGCTCCCGAGAACGGCAGCAGCGCCTCATCGCGGACGCCGGGCACGAGCTGCGTACGCCGCTGACCTCGCTGCGCGCCAACGTCGACCTGCTGCTGCGCAGCCGACGCACCGGCCGCGCGCTGCCTCCGGGCCGCGAGGAATCGATGCTGGTGAGCGTGGACCAGCAGCTGCACGAGCTGTCCGGCCTGGTCACCGACCTGCTGGAGCTCTCCCGCAACGTCGAGGGCGGCATCCGCAAAACCATGCGGGTCCCGCTGCACGAGTCCGTCGGCCGCGCGGTGGAGCGGGCCAAGCTGCGCGGGCCCGGCCTGGAGTTCGACGTGGCCATCGAACCCTGGTACGTCGAGGGCGACCCGACCAGCCTGGACCGCGCCGTGGTCAACCTGCTGGACAACGCGGTCAAGTTCTCCCCGGCCGGGGGCCGGGTCACCGTGCGCCTGAGCAAGGGCGAATACACCGTGCGGGACCACGGCCCCGGCATCGACCCGGCCGACCTGCCGCGCGTCTTCGAACGCTTCTACCGTTCGGACTCGGCCCGCCAGCTGCCCGGCTCCGGCCTGGGCCTGGCCATCGTGGCCCAGGTCGCCGAGGACTCGAAGGGCTCGATCAAACTGGAGCCCGCGGCCGGCGGCGGCACGATCGCCCGGCTGACGCTGCCCGGCGACGCGGGTAAGGAGGGCGACCGCTCCGCGGACCGTACGTGATCTAACCCGGATGCACCCGTTACGCTGTTTCGGTGGCAGACAATGCGAAGCGGGCAGACGCGGATGACGCGAAGCGGCACGTGGATCGGGTTACCCAGCAGGACAACGGCACGCGCCGGGCGCTCGCCCGGGCCCGGCGCGGCGACTCCCTCGATGTGGCCGAGGCGGAGATTCTGCTCAAGGCCAGCGGCGCGGATCTGACGGAACTCTGCGCGATCGCCGCGAAGGTGCGCGACGCCGGGCTTGAAGCCGCCGGCCGCCCGGGCGTGATGACGTACTCGAAGAAGGTCTTCATTCCGCTCACCCGGCTGTGCCGGGACAAATGCCACTACTGCACCTTCGTCACCGTCCCCGGCAAACTCCGCCGCGACGGCCACGGCATGTTCCTGAGCCCCGACGAGGTGCTCGACATCGCGCGCAAGGGCGCGGCCCTGGGCTGCAAGGAAGCCCTGTTCACGCTCGGCGACAAGCCGGAGGACCGCTGGCCCGAGGCACGCGAGTGGCTCGACGCGCACGGGTACGACGACACCCTCGCGTATGTGCGCGCCATGTCGATCCGGGTCCTCGAGGAGACCGGCCTGCTGCCGCACCTGAATCCGGGCGTGCTCAGCTGGACGGACCTGCAGCGGCTCAAGCCCGTCGCCCCGTCGATGGGCATGATGCTGGAGACGGTCGCGACCCGGCTGTGGTCCGAGCCCGGCGCCCCGCACTACGGCTCGCCGGACAAGGAGCCCGCGGTCCGGCTGCGGGTGCTGGAGGACGCGGGCCGCAGCAGCGTCCCGTTCACGACGGGGCTGCTCATCGGCATCGGCGAGGACTACGCCGAGCGCGCCGAGGGCCTGTTCGCGATCCGCCGCGTGGCCCGGCGCTACCAGGGCGTCCAGGAGGTCATCGTCCAGAACTTCCGCGCCAAGCCGGACACGGCGATGCGCGGCATGCCGGACGCCGAACTGCACGAACTGGCCGCGGCCGTCGCCGTCGCCCGGCTGATCCTCGGCCCGTCCGCCCGGATCCAGGCCCCGCCGAACCTGGTGGACCACGAATACGCGCTGCTGATCGGCGCGGGCATCGACGACTGGGGCGGCGTCTCCCCGCTCACGCCCGACCACGTGAACCCGGAGCGCCCCTGGCCGCAGATCGAGGAGCTGGCCGCGCGCACCGCGGAAAGCGGCTTCACGCTGCGCGAGCGGCTGACGGTCTACCCCGAGTACCTCAAGCGCGGCGAGCCCTGGCTGGACCCGCGGCTGCTGCCGCACGTCAGAGCGCTGGCCGACCCGGAGACCGGACTCGCCCGCGAAGACGCGATCCCCGAAGGCCTCCCCTGGCAAGAGGCCGAGGCCCTCGTCGCCAGCGGCCGAACCGACCTGCATTCGAGCATTGACACGACCGGCCGGACCGGCGACCGCCGCGCCGACTTCGACGAGGTCTACGGCGACTGGAACGAACTGCGTTCGCAGGTCTCATACTCCGCCGCCCCGCAACGCCTGGACGGCGAGGTCCGCGCCGCGCTTTCGGTCGCCGCCTCCGACCCCACCAAGCTCACCGACGCCCAGGCCCTGGCCCTGTTCACCGCCGAGGGCCCGGCCATCGACGAACTGACCCGCATCGCCGACGCCCTGCGCCGCGACACGGTCGGCGAGGACGTGACGTACCTCGTCACCCGGAACATCAACTTCACCAACGTCTGCTACACCGGCTGCCGCTTCTGCGCCTTCGCCCAGCGCCGCACCGACGCCGACGCGTACACGCTCTCGCTGGAGCAGGTAGCCGACCGCGCCGAGCAGGCCTGGAACGTCGGCGCCACCGAGGTCTGCATGCAGGGCGGCATCCACCCGGACCTGCCCGGCACCGCGTACCTCGACATCGCGAGGGCGGTGAAGGAGCGCGTCCCCGGCATGCACGTCCACGCCTTCTCCCCGATGGAGGTAGTCAACGGCGCGACCCGCACCGGCATGTCGATCCGCGACTGGCTAACGGCCGCCAAGGAAGCGGGCCTAGACACCATCCCCGGCACAGCGGCCGAGATCCTAGACGACGAAGTGCGCTGGATCCTCACAAAGGGCAAGCTCCCCGCAGCCACCTGGGTCGAGGTAGTCACAACCGCGCACTCCCTAGGCATCCGCAGCTCGTCCACAATGATGTACGGCCACGTAGACGAGCCCCGCCACTGGCTGGGCCACCTGCGCCTACTGGCCGACCTCCAGCGCACGAACCTGGAGAACGGCCACGAAGGCTTCACCGAGTTCGTAACCCTCCCCTTCATCCACACCAACGCCCCCGTCTACCTGGCCGGAATCTCCCGCCCCGGCCCCACCATGCGCGACAACCGCGCCGTCACGGCCATGGCCCGCCTGCTCCTGCACCCCGTGATCCCGAACATCCAGACCAGCTGGGTCAAGCTGGGGCCGGAAGGCTCGGCCGAGATGCTGCGCAGCGGTGCCAACGACCTGGGCGGCACCCTGATGGAGGAGACCATCAGCCGAATGGCCGGTTCGTCATACGGCAGCTACGAGTCGATCCGCGGCCTAGAGGAGATCGCCGCCGCCGCAGGCCGCCCGTCACGACAGCGCGGCACCACCTACGGCCCAGTCTCCGCCGAGCGCATGACGGTAGGCCGCGAGTTCGACGGACACCTCCCGGAGCTGCTGCCGGTGCTGGAGGGCTGAGCGCTGGATGGTCGGGCAACGGTCGGCTGAGCGCTGGATGGTCGGGCAACGGTCGGCTGAGCGCTGCGACGCAGGGCACGAGGTGGCTGGGCGCAGCGAACTCTGACTGAGTCTGAACACGAGGCGGCTGAGGCGGCTGACGGCAGGGCGGCGCGTTCGGTGGGCACCCGGCGGCCAATGCGACGCGCTGCAACGCGCTGCGACGGCCCCGCCCGAACCGCTGCCTCGCCGTTGCCTGAGCTGCCGCCTGAACGTATGCCTCCGTGCCTGCCCGCCTCCCTGCGTTCGTTTATGTCCGCTTGCGCCTGCCTGTGTCCGCCTGTGCCGGAAGGCTGACGCGTGACAGCGGTTAGAGAATTGCCCGGACACCTACCCGAAGCGCGGCCGGTACTGGAAAGCTGAGCCCCATGACCTTCTCCATCGTCGCCACCAACGCGGACCGCTCCCAGTTCGGCGTAGCCGTCGCCAGCAAGTTCCTCGCCGTGGGCTCCGCCGTCCCCGCGGCCCGGTCGCACGTCGGCGCCCTCGCCACCCAGGCCTGGGCCAACACGGCGTACAAGGCGGACGGCCTAGCCCTGCTCACCAACGGCGCCAACGCGCAGGAGACGGTGGCCACACTCACCAAGCTCGACGCGAAACGCGAGGAGCGCCAACTCGGCGTGGTCGACGCGCACGGCGCCGCGGCGACGTACACCGGCAGTGAGTGCATGGACTGGGCCGGGGGAGTGGCCGGCGACGGATACGCGATCCAGGGCAATATCCTCGAGGGCTCCCGGGTCATAGCCCTGATGGAGGAGGCCTGGCTGGGTTCCGACCCCCGCGAGCCGCTCGCCCGAAGGCTGCTCGCGGCCCTCGCCGCGGGCGACGCGGTGGGCGGCGACAGGCGGGGACGCCAGAGCGCCGCGCTCTACGTGGCCGGCGACGAGGGCGGCTACGGGGGCGGCGACGACGTCATCGTGGACCTGCGCGTAGACGACCACGAGGCCCCGATCCCGGAGCTGGCCAGGCTGCTGACGATCCACGAGATGCTCTTCGGCAGGCCCGACCCCAAAGACTTGATGCCGCTCACCGGCGCGCTCGCCGAGGAGGTCAGGTCGCTGCTTGGAGCCCAGGGCTACATAGCCGGCGACGTGACAACAGTCGAACTCGACCGTGTCCTGGCAGCCTGGGCCGGAGTCGAGAACCTAGAAGAGCGCCTAGTCCCCGGCAAGCTCGACCCGGTGGTCCTAGACCACCTCCGCAGCCTGAACAACATTTCGTCGTAGCGTCCGGCCAGATCTGAGTTTCATAGCCGGTCCCGAACGCATAGCTGCCACCCCGAGGACGTGGTGCGACAGCCTCGACCCTCGTCGACGGCACCGTGCGGCACTATGGCGTGGCGGCCTCTACGCGCCAGCGGCACTATGGCGTGGCGGCCTCTACGCGCCGACGGCATCGCGGCAGCCTCCACGCGCCAATGGCATAGCGGCGGCCTTCACGTGCTGACGGCACTATGGCGTGGCAGCCTTCACTCGCCAACGGCATCGTGGTGCGGCAGCCTTCAGCAGTCCCGGCCGCGCACCGCCAGGGTTCTAACTTCCGCGGTTCTGCAATTCGTCGGCGCCTGCCGCTTACCTGCTTCCGCGGTTCTGCTAATTCGTCTTCGTCTTTATCTGTGTCTGCGGCTCACCTGTTACCTGCTTACTTGCCCTTGGGGCCGAGCTCGGACTCCAACTGCTCCTCGGTCATCTCCGCGGCATCCGTGCGCGCCGCCTCGGCATCGGCGCGCCCAGCCGCGTAGGCCCGGGCCGCCGCGTCGGCCGCGCTGTCGGTTGCCGCCGCGATCAGGTCGGCGACGCCGCCCGCTGTCATCGCGTCTACTGCATCCTGCCCGGTCACGCCGCCTGATGCCTTCGTGTCCTGCCCGGCCACGCCGTCCGACTCCAGATCGGGGTGGGCGACGTCCGGGATCTCGGGCACCGGCTCGATCGCGGCCGGGGTGTCCTCCGCGGGGAGTTGCCGCGCCTGCTCCTCGGCGTTCAGCGCCGCCCGCGCCGCGACGCGCTCCCTGGCGGCCTGGGCCTCGGCGGCCCTGTCCCCGTGCGGCTGCGAGTTGTGCTCCAGGAAGCGCAGCAGTTCGACCGGGAACGGCAGGATGACCGTCGAGGACTTCTCCGAAGCCACCTCGACCATCGTCTGCAGCAGCCGCAGTTGCAGCGCCGCCGGGCTGTCGGACATGACGTCGGCGGCCTGCGCGAGCTTCTTCGAGGCCTGCAGCTCGCCGTCCGCGGTGATGATGCGGGCGCGGCGCTCCCGGTCGGCCTCGGCCTGCCGGGCCATCGTCCGCTTCATCGACTCGGGCAGCGCGACGTCCTTGATCTCCACCCGGTCGATGTGGATGCCCCAGCCCACGGCCGGAGACTCGAGCAGCAGCTCAAGCCCCTGATTTAGCTGCTCCCGGTTGGACAGCAGGTCATCGAGTTCTGACTTGCCGATGATCGAACGCAGCGAGGTCTGCGCCACCTGGATCATCGCGAAGGAGAAGTCCTGCACCTCGATCAGCGCCTTGACCGGGTCGATGACCCGGTAGTAGAGGACGGCGTCCACCCGCACCGTCACGTTGTCCCTGGTGATGCCCTCCTGCGCCGGCACCGGGGCCGTGATGATCTGCGTGTTGACCCGCACCAGCTTGTCCGAGAACGGTCGCAGCACGGCGATCCCCGCCTCCCGGGGCCGCCCGAGCACCCGCCCCCACCGGAACACGACGCCGCGCTCGAATTGCCGCACGATCCGGAACCGCGGCCGGCCGATCAGACCGCCGAGAACCACAACCGTGATCGCGATATACACACCAAGCATGGCACTCGCTCCTTCGCGAGAGAGCCTTGCACCGATCGGTGCACTGGTGCACCCGATGCACCGGATACCCGAGGTATCCCTTCCAGGGTAACTCGCCGGGTAAGCCTTTGGGGAGGGTGAGGTGCATGTTGGCGAGCCCGCGGACTACTCCGGCTCACGCCCGCCCGCCTTGCCGCGACCAGCGGTTTTCCGTGGACCGCCGTCGCGCGGGCTATCGGTACTCGGCGAGGCGGGGGCGGACCGCGAGCGCGATCAGCAGCAGGGTCGCGCCCGCCAGGATCCACGGCCACAGCAGCCACGGGCCCACGTCCGCCGACAGGCCGTTCGCCGCCGCCTGGAAGTCGGCTAGCCGCTGGGAGTCCACGGTCTGCAGGGTCTGGTCGTAGTCGTAGAAGTCGAACGCGTCCTCGCCACGCGCCGTACCGGTCTCCGTCGTGAGCGCCTGCGCGGTGTCGCTCTTGGCCATCGCGCCGAGGATCGTCGTGTAGTCCTTGACCGGGCCGTTGTCCCACAGTTTCCCGGCCCCGTCGGCGATCGGGCCGAGCGCGGCCAGGTCCTTGTCGACGGTCGACTCCTCGGGCGCCAGCTGCGCCTGCCCGAAGGCGTCCGGCATCAGCACGCTGCGAACCGCCGTGCCGTCCGCGTCGTAGCTGTCCGCGCGGGTGCCCACCACCTGCAGGTACGTCGCGAGGCGGGATCCGGCCGCGTCGGCGTCCCGCGCCGCCGCGCCCAGGCCGAGGGCCGCGCCGCCGAACAGGCCGACGGTCAGCACCGTGGCCGCGATCAATGCCGGGTTGAGCCGCCGGCGGAACAGACCGCTGAACCTGCGCTGCGCCGCGATCAGGCTCAGCGTCGCGAGCACGCCCAGCACGAGCGTGCCGATCAGGCCGATGATCGCCCAGGTGTGCGCGTCGCTCGCCGCCTGCGTCGCCTCGGCCGCCGTCTGGTTCCGCAGCTGGGCCGCCTCGGGCAGCACCATGTCCTGCATCGTCGTCGCGGCCCGGCCGTAGAAGCCGATCGCCGTCTGGGTGGGCTGTCCCGCCGCGGCGCCGGGGAACTCGTCCAGGCCGATCGCCGCGTCCGCGGTCGAGCGGTAGTCGGTGATCTCGGATACGATCGCCGTCGCGTTCGCCCCGTCCGCCGACAGCGCCTGCAGGTCGGAGTCCACCTGCGCCGTGCGCTGGTTGTAGGAGATCAGGGCGCTGAGCTGGTTCCCGTCGTACGCCCCGTCGCCCGGCTGGCCGTCCCCGTCGCCGAGCAGTACAAGACGCGCCGCCTCCGCGTCCAGGTCCGCGAGCGCGAAGTACAGGTCGCCCGCCTGCGCCGCCGTCCGCGCCCGCGAGGTGACCGTGTCCGCCCGGGCCCGGGCCTGCAGGAACGAGGCCGCGGTCACCGCGAGCAGCGTCAGCACGACGACCGTGAGACCCGCCGTGATCAGCCACAGCCGGGCGGGGGTCGGCCGACCCGGCCGGCTCCCGGGATCCGGGGGGAGGAGGCCGACGGGGACTGACTGCACGACTGTCATGGCCACCCCGCCACAGTAGTGCCAGGCCGTGAACGTCGGGTGACGTGACCGGAAAGAATGCGGGGTCGACCTCCTGACCTCGGTACCATCTTCGTAGGCCGCCGTCGCCAGGACGGCGCCCACGTGACCGAGCGAACAGGAGAACCACGGTGTCCGAGATCCGTGTGACCATCGACCGCCTACCCGACCAGCGGGAAGAGCGGACGGTCAGCACGGGCACGACCGTGGGCCAGCTGTTCGCCGAGGTCTTCGCCGGCGACCGGTCCAACATCGCCGGACGGCTGCGCGACACCGCGGGCGCCGGAGTGCTCGTCGACCTCGACCGCCCGCTCGCGGACGGCGACCTCCTCGAGCCGGTCGCGATCGACTCGGCGGACGGCCGCGCGATCCTGCGCCACTCCACCGCGCACGTGATGGCCCAGGCCGTGCAGGAGGTCTTCCCGGAGGCCAAGCTAGGCATCGGTCCTCCCATCAAGGACGGCTTCTACTACGACTTCCAGGTCGACCGCCCCTTCACCCCTGAGGACCTCAAGGCGATCGAGCAGCGTATGCAGGTGATCGTCAAGCAGGGCCAGCGCTTCTCCCGCCGCGCGGTCTCCGACGAGGCCGCACGCCAGGAGCTGGCCGGGGAGCCGTTCAAGCTCGAGCTGATCGGGCTCAAGGGCGCGGGCGGCGAGGTGAGCTCGGACGACGGGGCGAACGTCGAGGTGGGCGGCGGAGAGCTGACCATCTACGACAATGTCGACCCGAAGTCCGGCGAGCTGTGCTGGAAGGACCTGTGCCGCGGGCCGCACCTGCCGACCACCCGGAACATCCCGGCGTTCAAGCTGATGCGTTCGGCCGCCGCGTATTGGCGCGGCAGCGAGAAGAACCCGCAGCTGCAGCGGATCTACGGCACCGCCTGGGAGTCCAGGGACGCGCTCAAGGCGCACCTGGAGTTCCTGGCCGAGGCGGAGAAGCGCGACCACCGCAAGCTCGGCACCGAGCTCGACCTGTTCTCGTTCCCGACCGAGATCGGCTCCGGCCTCGCGGTGTTCCATCCCAAGGGCGCGGTCATCCGCAACGAGATGGAGCAGTACTCGCGGCAGCGGCACATCGAGGCCGGGTACGAGTTCGCCTACACCCCGCACGCCACCAAGGGCACGCTGTTCGAGGTCTCGGGCCACCTGGACTGGTACAAGGACGGCATGTACCCGCCCATGCAGCTCGACGAGGGCGTGGACTACTACCTCAAGCCGATGAACTGCCCGATGCACAACCTGATCTTCCGCTCGCGGGGGCGGTCGTACCGGGAGCTGCCGCTGCGGCTGTTCGAGTTCGGCACGGTCTACCGCTACGAGAAGTCGGGCGTGGTGCACGGCCTGACCAGGGCCCGCGGCTTCACCCAGGACGACGCGCACATCTACTGCACCCGCGAGCAGATGGCCGACGAACTCGACAGCCTGCTGACCTTCGTGCTCGATTTGCTGCGCGACTACGGCCTGAACGACTTCGACCTGGAGCTCTCGACCCGGGACCCGGAGAAGTCGGTCGGCACCGACGACGCGTGGGAGGAGGCCACCGAGACCCTGCGGCAGGTCGCGCTCAAGCGCAACCTGGAGCTGGTGGACGACCCGGGCGGCGCCGCGTTCTACGGCCCGAAGATCTCGGTCCAGGCGAAGGACGCGCTCGGTCGCAGCTGGCAGATGTCCACGATCCAGCTCGACTTCAACCTGCCGGAGCGCTTCGGCCTGGAGTACAAGGGCCCGGACGGCGCCGACCACCGCCCGGTGATGATCCATCGCGCGCTGTTCGGCTCGATCGAGCGCTTCTTCGCGGTGCTGCTTGAGCACTACGCCGGCGCCTTCCCGGCCTGGCTGGCCCCGGTGCAGGCCACGGCGATCCCGATCACCGACGCGCACGTGCCGTACCTGCGGGACGTGGCCGCGAAGCTGCGCGTCCAGGGCATTCGGGTCGAGGTGGACGCCTCGGACGACCGGATGCAGAAGAAGATCCGCAACGCGCAGAAGGCCAAGGTGCCGTTCATGCTCCTGGCCGGCGACGAGGACGTGGCCAAGGGCGCGGTCTCCTTCCGCTACCGGGACGGCTCGCAGAAGAACGGTGTCCCGGTGGACGAGGCCGTGGCCGAGATCGTCGAGGCGGTGCGTTCCCGCCGCAACGACTGATACCGAACGGCTGGAGCGCTCATGGCTCCCGGTTCCCGCAAGGGCGCCGGGGGCCACTGCTCTGGAGCGCCGGTCCGGACGGCAGGACGGTCGTCGTGACCGCGAAGGCCGAGCACGGTCTCGTCTTCGAGGGGAAGCCGATCGACGGCACGGTCATCCTCCGCCCGGACACCGACGAGCACCCCGACACGGTCGCCGCGCCGGACTATGGCGTCCTGCTGGTCCCGATCGAGCGCGAGGGCAGAGCGGCACTGCGCGTCTACGATCCCAATGCGGCTACGCTGCTCGCCTTCGACGGCATCGAGGCCTTCGACTACGACCCGAACTGGGCGGTCCCGGCCACGTTCACGCCGTTCGACGGTCCGCGCGTGGAGAAGGTGCTCAACGCGGACGGCGTCGTGCGCGGCCTCGGTCTTGACGGCACCGTCGAGTTCGAGCTCGAAGACGGCAAGCACTCTTTCGCGGCGGCGCTTACGGCGGGCGGAGGCCTGTGGATCGTCTTCTCCGACCCGACAACGGCCACCGCCAAGCCCTTCTTCCGTTTTCTGTCCGCCCCGGCTCCGGCTAAGGACACCGGATCGCTGACGCTCGACTTCAACCGCGCCTGCCTGGCGCCCTGTGCGTTCACGGATCATTACGTCTGCCCCGTTCCGCCCAAGGGCAACACGTTGGAGATACCGGTCCGCGCCGGAGAACTCGCCGTCAAGACTCGCTGAGCCCGCCCCGCCGGCTCGAAGGCCGCCCCCGCCGAATACGTGCGTGCGCGCGGGAACATCGAGACTCCGGCGGGCAACGTGGCTTCGGGCCGGTCCGCCAGCACCTCGCCGACGTGCCCCAGCACGCCCGCGAGGTCTTGCTCGATCCGCCGCGCCGTGAGCTGCACAACGGCGAAACCCAGCAAGCTCAGGGACCTGATCTCGCTTTCCACAGCGTCGACGACGGCCACGACGGCGCGCCGAGGCCAAACTGCCACGGCCTGAGCCAGCAGAGTGCGGTTCAGGAAGACGGACACCTCGTACTGCGCGCCGCGCGGCCCGGATACGCGGAGCCGTTCGAGCAGTGCCCGCGTCGCCACGGCCCGTGCGTGCGCCTTCGACTTGGCCAGTTCGGCGCGCAACCGACCTGAGTGCCGACGCGGAGCCAGGCCGAGCTCATATTCGAGCTCTGCCAACTGCACCCGGCCATCGGCGAAAGCCGCCGTCACGACCCGGTCGACGGCCGCCACGTCTCCGTCCTCGACAGCGGCCAAGCAGCAATCGAGCACGCTCCTGGCCAGCGGCGCCACGCGGAGCACGCCGATCTGCGCCGGTTGCGGCACCCTGGTCGTCCGCGTGATGCGCAGCCGCTCCAGATTCCGCCGCCGCGTGCGGTGCGGAACAAGCGCGTGCAGATCCGGCGCGCCGACCCGACGTCCGGCGACTTCGAACCCACGGACTTCGACGCCGTGGGTTTCGACGCCACGGGTTTCGATGTCACGGGTTTCGATGTCACGAGTTTCGATGTCATAGACGCGAAGCGCAGATCGTCCCGTCAGCACCGAATCCTCGCCGGCGTACAACTGCGCCGCGATCAGCCACTGCAGTCGGCTGGGTGGCCCGCTCTGCAGCGCGTAGACGCCAGGTGTCATCCGCTGCCACAGCCCGCGCAGCACGCGTCTTCGCATCGTCTCCCGCGAGAGCCCGCAGGAGACCGCCTGCGCCGCCGACACCACGCCTAGCTGACCATCGATCAGTGCACTGAGTTCAGGGTCTTCGAGCCCGATTCCGTTCGCCATGAATCCAGCGTCACCGCGATTCCGCTTCTATTCCAGCGAATCGGCGGATTTCACCTGGTAGGCGTCCTAATCGTATTAGCCTTCCGTGATGACTAATGCGCCATCGGATGGACCGCGGCCCCCAGATTGCCTAACGCCCCCAGCGCTCAAGCACCGAGGTGAACTCCTCGACGAAGTCGCGCGGGCCCAGATCGAGGGCGACCTTGCCCCGGCTGGCCTTTGCACGCTCGGTGAGCTGGGGCGGAAGGCTGGTGCCGGCGGTGTCCTCGGCGCGCAGGAAGACCGTCTGGCCGGTCGTCAGCGGGCTGCCGCACTCGACGAAGACAGTGCCCTCGGTGGTCTCGAGGTACGCCGCGTCGAGCGCCGCGCCGACGGCGAGCGGGTCGTGCAGGGGGACCGAGTCGGTGCGGTGGAAGTGGTTGTAGGAGCCGAAGTAGAACTTCAGCAGCCTGACGGTGAACTCCAGCGGCTCGCCCGCGGCCTCCAGCCTGGCCAGGTGCTCGCGGGTGAAGCGCGCCCGGTGCGTCGCGTCGAGGCCGACCATGGTGAAGTCCACGCCGCTGGCCACGACGAGATCCGCGGCCTCCGGGTCGTGCCAGATGTTGAATTCCGCGGTCGGGGTCACATTGCCCGGCTCGCGCACCGCGCCGCCCATGAACACCAGGCGGATCCGCTCGGCGAACGAAGGGTCCGCGAGCAGCGCCGCCGCGATGTTCGTGAGCGGTCCGGTGGCGACGACCGTCAGTTCGCCCGCGTGCGCCCGCGAGAGGCCGAGCAGCGCCTCGACCGCGCTTTCCCGCTGCTCAGGCACGCCCGCGTCGTCCGCGGGCTCCTCGCCGAAGCCCGTCCGCCCGTGGAAGTCGAAGGCGGCCGGGGCCTCGATCCGGCGGGTGAGCCGCCCGCCCACGCCGCGGTAGACCGGGATCTGCCCGGCCACGCCGAAGGTCTTGACCAGGGCCCGCGCATTGCGATAGGTGTGCTCGACCGGGGCGTTGCCGCCGACGGCGGTGATCGCCTTGAGGTCGTAGCGTCCGGTGCCGAGCGCGTACTGCAGCGCCACCGCATCGTCGAGACCGGGGTCGCAGTCGAGCACAATCGGACCGGTCACGGTCCACCTCCTCGGGGCACGGTGCCGCACCGCGCGGCCGCCTGGCGGCGCACGCTCCGCGCGCCACCCTGTTGTGTGGAAATCGTTATCCGACGGTGCCACCTCGTCCGCCCTCCGTCAAATGCCCTGGACGGTGAGCCAGGTCACGTACCAAACCGCGACAATCAGTTCATACTCGATACGACGGGGAGAGAACGATTGCCGAGTTTGATGCAAAGATGGACGGCCGGGACGGTACGAGGCCGCGCCGAGGAGAACGGACCGCACACGTGAGCATGGGCAAGGATGCCAAGCCCGCCACCCTGCGCGAGGTGGCGGAGGCGGTGGGCTGTTCGGTGGCCACCGTCTCCCGGGTGCTGGCCGGGGACCGGCCGGTCGGGCCCGAGCTGGCCCGGCGGGTGCAGGAGGCCGCGCGCGAGCTCGGCTACCTGCCCAACCAGGTGGCCCGCGCGCTGCGCAGCCGCAGCACCGCCACCGTCGGCCTGGTCCTGCCGCAGATCACCAACCCCTTCTTCCCCTCGCTGATGCGCGAGGTCGAGCGCGCCCTGCACGAACAGGGCCGCGCGCTGCTGCTCGCCGACAGCGCGGACGACCCGGCGCTCGAGGCCGAGCGCGTCGAGCTGCTGATCGCCCGTCAGGTGGACGGCCTGATCGTCGCCCCGGTGGACCAGGAGCGGTCGATGGCCACGCTCGCCAAGGCGGCCGAGCGGGTCCCCGTGGTGCTGCTCGACCGCAGCGTCGCCCCGATCCACGCCGACGCCGTCACCGTGGACAACACCGCCGGCATGCGGCTGCTGCTCGAACACCTCAGCGCGCTCGGCCATCGTCGTTTCTGGTTCATCGGCGCGGCCGGGGACGCCTCGGCCGCTGTGGAACGCCGTGCCGCCTTCCAGGACTGGGCCGTGCGCCACGCCGAGTTCTGGAAGGTCGAGCTCGGCGCCTTCTCCGTCGACTTCGGCCAATACGCCGCGGGCCGCGCCGTGACCGCTGCCGCCGCGCAGCGCCCGGACGCCCTGGTCTGCGCCAACGACCTGATAGCCGCCGGAGCGCTGCAGCGGCTGCGCGAGCTCGGCGTCTCGGTGCCCGGCGAGCTCGCGGTGACCGGCTTCGACGACATCGACCTGGCCTCGCTCACGTCCCCCTGCCTCACCACCGTGCGCCAGCCCAACCGGGAGCTCGCGGCGGAGGCGGCGCGGATGCTCGCGGCCCGGATCCATCAGCCCGACGCCTCGGCCCGGGCCGTGCGCCTGACCCCGACCCTCGTGGCCCGCGGCTCGACCGTGGCCCTGGAAACCTCGCAAGGATCGAAGCTGTGATCGCGGTAGTCGGAAGCCTCAATCTGGATCTGGTCGTGCCGGTCCCGCGGCACCCGGTGCCCGGGCAGACCGTGCTCGGCGGCGATCTGGCCCAGCACTGCGGCGGCAAGGGCGGCAACCAGGCGGTGGCCGCGGCCCGGCTCGGCCGCTCCGTCGCCATGGTCGGCCGGGTCGGCACGGATGAGGCAGGCACCGTGCTGATCGACGCGCTGACGGCCGAGGGCGTGGACACCGCGCACGTGCTGCGCACCCCCGACGTGCCCAGCGGCCGGGCCCTGATCGCGGTGGATCCGGCCGCGGAGAACACGATCATCGTCAGCCCCGGCGCCAACGGGCGGCTGAGCCCGGCCGACTGCGAGGCCGCGAAGGACGTGCTCGCGCGGGCGCGGGTGACCGTGCTTCAGCAGGAGGTCCCGCACGAGGCGAACGACGCGGCGGCCCGGCTGGCCGGCGGGCTGGTGCTGGTCAACCCGGCGCCGGTGCGCACCGGGGAGAACCCGCTGCCGTCCCGGGCCGACGTGCTGCTGCCCAACCGCTCCGAGCTCGCCGCGCTGCTCGGCCTGGCGCCGGACGCGCTGACCGACCTGGACGACGTCGCCCGCGCCGCGCGCTCGCTCACCGGCGCCGGGGCCGTGCTCGTCACGCTCGGCGGCGACGGCGCGCTGCTCGTCGAGGGCGGCGTCGGCACCCTGATTCCGCCGTTCCGGGTGGACGCGGTGGACACCACGGCCGCCGGCGACTGCTTCTGCGGCGCGCTGGCCTGCGCGCTGGCCGACGGCGAGCCGCTGGAGAAGGCGGCGCGGCTGGCCGCTGCCGCCGCCGCGCTCAGCACGACCCGGCCGGGCGCGCAGCCCTCGCTGCCGACGCGCGACGAGGTCGAGGCGTTCCTGCTGACGGCGCGGATCCGGTAGGCGCTGCGGATAACAGGCCCAACGCCCCCGCGAGGGTCCCGCTACCCTGCCGTGGGGGTGCTGCGAGGTTTCTCGGCGGATAGCCACTCTTCTTCAGCTTCTGCCGCGCTCTCGTGGAGGTCGGTCTGCCGGGAAGCCACGCCAGGCTTCGCCAGGGTTTGCTGTCACCCGTTCGAGTGTAAGCCTCCTTGCTCGTGCTTCGGCCTGGTGTTTACTGTGACTTATCGAGCAGATGTTCGACTTCGTGGTCAGCACGGTAGGAGGCGGCGGTCGTGGCGGGTGAGCTGTGATTCGGGCTTATCGGTTTGCGTTCAATTGGGGCTTGGCGGCGGTGAAGGTGAACCTGGGCCAGCGTGAGGCTGAGCGCGCGTGCGGGATCGCTGAAGACGAGCTGACGCCAGCGTTGGGCTGGTCGAGACCCGCGGCACTTTGACGCCAGCCGCCGGAAGCTGGTCCGCGCGTCCCGCAGCGTCTCCCGCCGTCAAGGGCCTGACCGTCGCACCGGGCAGAAGCCGTCGAATCGGTGGACGCGGGCGATCGTCGCCCGTAACAAGGTCCATCACAAGGTCGCGGCGCGACGGCGCGACGGCCTGCACAAGCTGACCACGAAGCTGGCCAGGCAGTACGGCACGATCGTGATCGAAGACCTGAACGTCGCCGAGTTGGTCCGCAACCGGAAACTGGCCCGGCTGATTTCGGACGCCGGGTTCGGCGAGTTCCGGCGCCAACTCACCTCTAAGACCCAGTGGTACGGGAGCCGGCTCGTGGTCGCGGACCGCTGGTTCCCCTCGAGCAAGACGTGCTCGGGCTGCAAGGCAGTGAAACCCAAGCTGTCCCTCGCCCAACGCACCTTCACCTGCGGACACTGCGGCCTGGTCATCGACCGCGACCTGAACGCATCGATCAACCTGCGCGACCTGGTCGCGCACGTCGCCGGGAGTGGCTCGGAGACGCGAAACGGACGTGGAGCCGACCAGAAGACCAGGCCCGGCCTGGCAGGTGGCGCAATCCCGCGAACGCGGAAAGAACCGTCAATCCCGCACCCAATGAGAGCCGGGATCAGACAGGAACCTTCGCCCAGAGATGGGCGGATCCCTCAGATTCACTGAGACTGAACGGAACAGGAACGGTGGCTACGCTTGTCGGCATGGAAGCGGAGGAGATCATCACCGAGTCGGTCGAGCTGCGTCCCGTCGACGGGGTCGGCGAGCCTGACGCCCTGCAGCGGCTGTGGAATCCGCATCGGATGGCGTACATCCTCGGTGAGAACAAGCCGACCGGGCCCAAGGCGGAGGATGGCTGTCCGTTCTGTCGCATCCCGGGGCTCGGGGACGACGAGGCCGCACTGATCGTGGCGCGCGGCCGACTCGTTTACGCGGTGTTGAATCTGTATCCGTACAACCCCGGCCACCTGCTCGTGTGCCCCTACCGGCACATCGCGGACTACACCGAGCTGACTGATGACGAGGCTGCGGAGTTCACCGCGTTCACCCAGGACGCCATGCGGGCGGCGCGCAAGGCCTCGAATCCGCAGGGTTTCAATCTCGGGATCAACCAGGGCGAGGTCGCGGGGGCCGGGATCGCCGCGCACCTGCACCAGCACATCGTGCCGCGCTGGAGCGGGGACGCGAACTTCATGCCGGTGGTCGGCCGCACCCGCTCGCTGCCGGTGCTGCTCGGGGACACCCGGCGGCTGCTGGCGGAGGCGTGGCCGAACTCGGCGGGGGTTTCAGGAGTCTGAGGACGCGGTCGCGGTCGGGGGTTCGGGTGCGGCGGAGAGCGCGGCTCGGGCCCGGGCTCGGGTCAGGGTGTCCCGCGCCTTGTCGTGGATCGGTTCGGCGAGTTCGATCCCCAGCCGCTCGGCGTCCTCGAGCACTCGGACGGCGTCCGCGTCGCGGCCGGTCTCCTCAAGGAAGACCCCGCATCCCAGCAGCACCTTCAGTTCGTATCGCGAGTTGCCGATCGAGCGGTTGACCTCTGCCGCCTCGCGGTACGTCGCGTCCAGGACCGTCGGGTCGTAGTCGCCGTGGGAATGCATGATCGCGGCGTAGTTGGCCAGGCACGCCGACAGGTGGTGGGGGCTGTTCGTCCCGCGGCATAGTCGCACGGCCTTCTCGATGAGGGGGAGCGCCTCGCCGTCCCGTCCCACCTGGCTCAGCCCGGCGGCCATGTTGATCAGTCCGCCGACCGCGCGCTCGGGGGCGCCCAGACGCTCGTACAGGGCCACCGCCTGCGCACCCGCGGTGACGGACTCGTCCACCTTTCCGGCGATGCCGTACGTCGCGCTGAGGCCGACCAGCGCGTTCGCCTCGGCGGGCTCGTCGCCGACCTCGCGGGCCAACGAGAGGGACAGCTTGACCGCGGCCAGGGACTCCTGCTGGCGGCCCAGGTGCATCAACGCCGCGGCCTTGCTCCGGGACAGGTGGCACTCCGCGAGCCGGTCTCCCAGCTCCCGGGCGAACCCGATGCCCGACTCGGTCTCCTCCAGCCAGCGGCGCACGTCGCCGCGGTGCTGTAGGAGGCCGGATACGCCGTCGGCCAGCTGCAGTCCGCGTCGGTGCTCCAGAGCAGTTCGGCCAGCCGGTCCGCGGACACGGTGGAGCCCGCGTTCAGCAGCAGCACGGCCAGGAGCGTGCGCCGCAGGGTGCCGGGGACCTCCACTGACGCGCCGTCTTCGTCCGCGACCTGCAATGGTCCAAGCAGCGAGTACCGCATCGCACGCTCCCTCCCGTACCAACAGGCCCGACATGTCCGATCCTGCGCATCGTATGCGAGACCTCAGACATGCCGGGCGGGACCTAGACTTGGCTCGTGGATGATCTCCAGCTCGAACTGCCGACCGGAGCGCTGATCGCGGGGGACGCCGCCGCTCTGTTCGCCGACGCCCGACCGCTGCTGGAGGGCCTGCCGACCGGCTGCTTCCCGGCCACGTGCGAGGGCGGCGGTCTCGAGGTGCGGCTTACCCGAACTGAGCCGGTCGCCTGGACCGAGCCGGCCGAGCTGTCCACGCCGAGCGGGTACGCCGCGCTGCTCGATGCCGCCGCACTGGCCGAGTACACGGATCTGGGCGACGAGCCGGTGGACGAGTTCGAGCTGCTGTCCGAGCGTTTCGAGGGCGGCGACGCGGTGTTGTTCCAGGGCGTGCTGGCCGTGCGGGTCGGGTCGGGCAGGGCCCGGCTGAGCCTCGGTCGAGACTCGGCCGGCGCGACGTGTCGCATTGCCCTGAGGTTCTGAGGTTCTGACGTACTAGCCGGCCTCGGCCTCGATCACCTTCGCGGCCAGGCTCGCCGGCATCGCCTCGTGCTTGAGGTACTCCCGGGTGAACTGGCCGGTCCCGTGCGAGAGCGAACGCAGCTCGACCGGGTAGCGCGCGAGCCCGGTGGCCGGCACCTCGGCGCGTACCAGGGTCCTGCCGTTGCCGGCCGGCTCCGTGCCGAGCACCCGGCCGCGCCGCCCGCTCAGGTCGCCGAGCACCGCGCCGACGAACTCGTCCGCGAGCGTGATCTCCACCGCCTCGACCGGCTCGAGCAGCGTCGGCTTCGCCTGCGCCGCCGCGTCCTTCAGGGCCAGCGCGCCCGCGGTCTGGAAGGCCATGTCCGAGGAGTCCACGGAGTGCGCCTTGCCGTCCACGAGCGTCACCCGCAGGTCCACGACCGGGTATCCGGCCAGCACGCCGCGCTCCATCTGCGCGCGCACGCCCTTCTCCACCGAGGGGATGAACTGCCTGGGCACCGCGCCGCCGACGACCTTGTCCACGAACTCGAAGCCGGAGCCGCTCGGCAGCGGTTCGACCTCGATCTCGCAGATCGCGTATTGGCCGTGGCCGCCGGACTGCTTCACGTGCCGTCCCCGGCCCTTGGCCGGCGAGGCGAAGGTCTCCCGCAGCGAGACCCGGTGCGGGATCGTCTCCACCGCCACTCCGTACCGTGTGGACAGCCGGTCGAGCAGCACGTCCCGGTGCGCCTCGCCGAGGCACCACAGCACGAGCTGGTGCGTCTCCGGGTTGATCTCCAGCTTGAGCGTCGGATCCTCCGCGACCAGCCGGGACAGGGCGTGCGCGAGCTTGTCCTCGTCCGACTTGGCCCGCGCCGTGACGGCCACCGGCAGCAGCGGGTCCGGCATCAGCCACGGCTCCATCAGCGCCGGGTCGTCCTTCGAGGAGAGCGTGTCGCCGGTCTCCGCGTGCGCCAGCTTCGCGACCGCCACCAGGTCGCCCGCCACCGCGAAGTCCACCGGCCGCTGCGTCTTGCCGAGCGGGCTGGACAGGGCGCCGACCTTCTCGTCCACGTCGTGGTCCGGGTGGCCGCGCTCGGCCATGCCGTGTCCGGAGACGTGCACCGGCTGGTCCGGGCGCAGCGTGCCGGAGAAGACGCGGACCAGCGAGATCCGGCCGACGTACGGATCCGAGGTCGTCTTGACCACCTCGGCCACGAGCGGGCCTTCCGGGTCGCAGCCGAGCGGCGCCTTGGGTTCCCCGTCCGGTGTGGCCACGGCCGGGATCAGGTGCTCGCCGGGCGCCGGGAAGCCCTCGGTGACCAGTTCGAGCAGTTCGCGGGTGCCGACGCCGGTGAGCGCGGAGACCGGGATCACCGGGTAGAAGTGGCCGCGCGCCACGGCCGTCTCCAGGTCGTCGATGAGCACCTTGACGTCGATGTCCTCGCCGCCGAGGTACCGGTCCATCAGCGTCTCGTCCTCGCTCTCCGCGATGATCCCCTCGATCAGCGCGTTGCGGGAGGGCTCGATCAGCTCCAGGTGCTCGGGGTCGGCCGTCACGACCTCACGGCCGCCGTCGCTGTAGTCGAAGATCTGCTGGCTGAGCAGGCCGATCAGGCCGGCCACCTGCTCGTGGTCGTCGAGCAGCGGCAGGTACAGCGGGGCCACCCCGTCGCCGAACACGCGCTGGCAGATCAGCACCATTTCGTCGAAGTCGGCCCGCGCCGCGTCCAGCTTGGTCACCACGACCGCGCGCGGCAGGCCGACGGCCGCGCACTCCTCCCAGAGCAGCTGGGTCGAGCCGTCCACCCCGTCCGCCGCCGAGACGACGAAGAGCGCCGCGTCGGCCGCTCGCAGCCCGGCGCGCAGGTCCCCGGCGAAGTCCGCGTAACCGGGGGCGTCGAGCAGGTTGACCTTCACCCCGTCGACCATGATCGGCGCTGCGGCGAGGCTGACCGAGCGGCCGAGCCGGTGCTCGATGTCCTCGAAGTCGCAGACGGTGGTCCCGTCCTCCACCCTTCCGGCCCGGCTGATTGTGCCGACCGCCGCCAAAAGCGCCTCGACCAGCGTGGTCTTGCCCGCTCCGGTGTGCCCCACGAGTACGACGTTTCGAATGGCCGCGCCGCGCGTCGGGCAGAACGCGCCCCCGGCCCCCGCTTGGCCTCCGTGACCGCCGCCCTTCTCGCCCATGGCCGCACCTCCGAGAGTGATCGATTCGTAACGGTTTGTATGACAGGTAGACAACTCCTCTTTGCGGAGTGGCACAACCTCTGACACCAGCGTTTCACCCGACCGCGGGGGACGCGAAATCCACGCGAGCCCCGCATTCCAATAGCATGGGCGCCGGTCCGCCCGAGTGGGCCGATTCAGTGACCGTCGCCGATGCTGGGATACCTATGCTCAATCGCTATGCGCGGGCGTTCTTCACCCGCGGCATCACCCCGATCGCGCGGCTGCTGCTGCGGCTCGGCGTCGGCCCGGACACGGTCACCCTGGTCGGCACGCTCGGCGTATGCCTCAGCGCGATCCTCTGCTTCCCGCGCGGTTGGATGCTCGGCGGCACGCTCGCGGTCACCGCGTTCATCTTCTCCGACCTGCTCGACGGCACGATGGCCCGGATGGCGAACCGCGTCTCGAAGTGGGGCGGTTTCCTCGACGCGACGCTGGACCGTTTCGGCGACGCGGCCATCTTCGGCTCGCTCGCCTACTACTTCGGCGAGCACGGCAAGACCGGGATGTTCCTGGCCTGCATGATCTGCCTGATCTCCGGGGCGGTCACTTCGTACGCGCGGGCCAAGGCCGAGTCGCTGGGCTTCCGCTGCGACGTCGGTTACATCGAGCGCGGCGAGCGGCTGGTCGGCTCGCTGGTGTCCACCGGCCTCGACGGCCTCGGCGTGCCGTACATCCAGGCCGTCGCCTTCTGGGCGCTCGCCGCGGGCTCGACCGCCACCGTCGTGCAGCGCATGCTGTTCGTACGCAAGCAGGCGCTGGAGCTGGCCGCGGCCGCGGCGACCGAGCAGGAGTCCTCGTGAGCAACCTCAAGGATGAGCTGACGTACCGCGCGTACGCCACCGGTTGGGCCGTCGTGCGCCTGCTGCCCGAGAAGACGGCCTACGGTCTTTTTCGGGTGGTCGCGGACCGCTCCTGGCGCAAGCGCGGCAAGGGCGTTCAGCGCCTCGAGTCCAACCTCGCGCGCGTGCTCGGCCCCGGCGCCACCGAGGAGCGGATCCGCGCGGTCTCGAGGCAGGGTATGCGCAACTACATGCGCTACTACTGCGACACGTTCCGGCTCGAGACCTGGTCGCGCGAGCGCGTGACCGAGACATTCGAGTGCGAGAACGCGCCGATGCTGCGAGACCTGCTGGCCTCCGGCCGCGGCGCCGTCCTCGCGCTGCCGCACATGGGCAACTGGGACCACGCGGGCGCGTGGGCCGTCACCGTCACCGACGGCTTCACCACCGTGGCCGAACGCCTCAAGCCGGAGAAGCTCTTCGAGCGCTTCGTGCGCTACCGCGAGTCCATCGGCATGGAGGTGCTCCCGCTGACCGGCGGCAGCGGCACGTTCGCCGGACTGCTGCGGCGGCTGAAGTCGGGCGGGCTGGTCTGCCTGGTGGCCGAGCGGGACCTGACGGACCGGGGAGTGCCGGTAGAGTTCTTCGGCGAGACGACGAAGCTGCCCGCCGGGCCCGCGGCCCTGGCCGTGGCCACCGGAGCGGCCCTGTGCCCGGTCACCCTCTGGTACGGCGAGGACCGTCAGTACGCGAAGGTCTGGCCGGAGATCGAGGTGCCTGCCGAGGGCACCAGGGCGGAGAAGATCGCCTACCTGTGCCAGCGGGTCGCCGACACCTTCGCCGAGGGCATCGCCGCGCACCCGGCCGACTGGCACATGCTCCAGCGGCTCTGGCTCGTCGACCTCGACCCGGACCGCGCGCCCAAGCCGGTCGGCGGGGCCGCGCCGCAGGACGTGACCGCGCCCTCGGACGTCGTCGAGGCGGACGGCGCGCGGTGAGGATCGGGATCGTCTGCCCCTACTCCTGGGACGTGCCGGGGGGCGTCCAGTTCCACATCCGCGACCTCGCCGAGTACCTGCTCAAGCTCGGCCACGAGGTCTCCGTGCTCGCTGCCGCGGACGAGGACACCGTGCTGCCGTCCTACGTGCAGTCCGCCGGGCGGGCGATCCCGGTGCCCTACAACGGCTCGGTGGCCCGGCTCAGCTTCGGCTTCCTGTCCGCCGCGCGGGTCCGGCGCTGGATCCACGACGGCGACTTCGAGGTGCTGCACGTCCACGAGCCGGGCACGCCGTCCCTCTCGCTGCTCGCCTGCTGGGCCGCCTCCGGGCCGATCGTGGCGACCTTCCACACCGCCAACCCGCGTTCCCGGGCGATGCTGGCCGGCGCGCCGATAGTCGCCTCCGCCATGGAGAAGATCAACGCGCGGATCGCGGTCAGCGAGTACGCGCGGCGCACGCTGGTCGAGCATCTGGGCGGGGACGCCGTCGTCATCCCGAACGGCGTGGACGTCGGCTACTTCTCCGCGCTGCGGCCGAGGCCCGAGTGGCAGACTCCGCGCGGGCAGGAGGAGGACGGCGGCACCCTCGGCTTCGTCGGCCGCTTCGGCGAGCCGCGCAAGGGCCTGTCCGTGCTGCTCGAGGCGCTGCCCGCGATCGTCGAGGCGAGGCCGCGGACCAGGCTGCTGGTGGCCGGGCGCGGTGAGCCGGAGGAGGTGCTGCGCACCGTCCCGGCGCGGGTGCGCGGCAACATCGAGTTCCTCGGCATGGTCAGCGACGAGGACAAGGGACGTCTCTTCCAGTCCGTCGACGTGTACTGCGCGCCGAACACCGGCGGCGAGTCCTTCGGCATCATCCTGGTCGAGGCGATGAGCGGCGGCGCTCCGGTGCTGGCCAGCGACCTGGACGCGTTCTCGCTGGTGCTCGAGGGGGGGGCCGCCGGGGCGATGTTCCCGAACGGCGACGCCGCCGCGCTGGCCCGCGAGGCCCTCGCGCTGCTCGGCGACCCGGCCAGGCGCCGGGCGCTGCGGGCGGCCGAGTCCGAGGCCGTGCGTAAATATGACTGGTCGGTGGTGGCGAGCGACATCCTCTCGGTCTACGAGATGGTCACCGAGTCCACGGCCCGGGTCACCGCGCGTGTCACGGCGGAGAACGGCGGTTCGCGATGAGGCTCGTGCTCACCGAGTCCACGGGCAGCGCTGTCTCGGCGCGCGTCACCGCTGAGAACGGCGGCACCCGATGAGGCTCGTGCTGACACAGTACTCGGCCGCGGTCGTGCTGCTGGTCGTGCTGATCATCCTGTTCGGCCTCTACCTCAGCTGGACGGCCACCCGGCTCGACCGGCTGCACGTGCGTCTCGACGCCGCCCGGGTCGCCCTCGACGCCCAGCTGCTGCGCCGCTCCACCGCGGTGCTCGAGCTCGCCCGCAGCGGTCTGCTCGACCCGGCCACCGCGCTGATCCTCGCCTCCGGCGCGCGCGCGGCCGAGATCGCCCCCGAGGAGGAGCGCGAGGCCGCCGAGTCCGCGTTGACCAGGGACGTGCGCGCCGCCTTCGAGGACCCGGCCCAGGGCGAGCACGTGCGCGCCCACCCCGACGGCCCGGAACTGCTCGACGAGCTCGGCAAGGGGATGCGCCGGGTGCAGCTGGCCCGCCGCTTCCACAACGAGTCCGTCCGCGCCGTGCGCCAGCTGCGCGGCCACCGCCTGGTCCGCGCGTTCCGGCTGGCCGGCCGCGCCCCGAACAAGCCCAGTTTCGAGATCGACGACGAGCCGCCGGCCAGCTTCGCGCGCTGAGCCCGAAGCGCCGCGACGGCAGTCTGTAAGCCGCCCCGAGCCGGCCCCGACACGATGCGAGCCGATCACCCGATCGTGTCATCGTAAGATAGTGCGGTAACCCTTACGCCCCGACGCTCCGAGCGAGGTACCGACGTGTCCAGCAACCCCACCGAATCGGCTCAGGCACCGCAGCTCGGCACCGCCCGGGTCAAGCGCGGCATGGCCGAGATGCTCAAGGGCGGCGTGATCATGGACGTGGTCACCCCCGAGCAGGCGAAGATCGCCGAGGACGCCGGCGCCGTGGCCGTGATGGCCCTCGAGCGGGTCCCGGCCGACATCCGCAAGGACGGCGGCGTGGCCCGGATGTCCGATCCCGACATGATCGACGGCATCGTCAGCGCCGTGTCCATCCCGGTCATGGCCAAGGCCCGGATCGGCCACTTCGTCGAGGCGCAGGTGCTGCAGTCGCTGGGCGTGGACTACGTCGACGAGTCCGAGGTGCTCACCCCGGCCGATGAGACCCACCACATCGACAAGTGGGCCTTCACGGTTCCCTTCGTCTGCGGCGCCACCAACCTGGGCGAGGCGCTGCGCCGGATCGCCGAGGGCGCGGCGATGATCCGCTCCAAGGGCGAGGCCGGCACCGGCAACGTGGTCGAGGCCACCCGGCACATGCGGCAGATCCGCGGCGAGATCCGCAAGCTCGGCACGCTGGACGAGTCCGAGCTGTTCCTGGCCGCGAAGAACCTGCAGGCCCCGTACGAGATCGTGGCCGAGGTGGCGCGCACCGGCAAGCTCCCGGTGGTGCTGTTCACCGCGGGCGGCCTGGCCACCCCGGCGGACGCGGCGATGATGATGCAGCTCGGCGCCGAGGGCGTGTTCGTCGGCTCCGGCATCTTCAAGTCCGGCGACCCGGCCAAGCGCGCCGCGGCCATCGTCAAGGCCACCACGTTCCACGACGACCCGGACGTGATCGCCAAGGTCTCGCGCGGTCTCGGCGAGGCCATGGTCGGCATCAACTGCGACACGCTGCCCGAGTCGGAGCGCTACGCCAACCGTGGCTGGTAACCGCCTGTGTCAGACGTGACGATCGGCGTGCTCGCGCTCCAGGGCGACGTACGCGAGCATGCCGCCGCCCTCGAAGCGGTCGGCGCCCGGGCCGTTTCGGTGCGCCGGGCTAGCGAGCTCGACGCGGTGGACGGCCTGGTCATCCCGGGCGGCGAGTCCACCGCGATGTGGAAGCTGGCCGTCGCCTTCGACATGTTCGACCCGATCCGCAAGCGGCTGGCCGGGGGCATGCCCGCGTACGGCTCGTGCGCCGGGATGATCATGCTGGCCGACCACGTGCTGGACGCGGCCGAGGGCCAGCTGACCTTCGGCGGCATCGCCATCACCGTGCGCCGCAACGCCTTCGGCCGGCAGGTCGACTCCTTCGAGGGGCCGATCACCTTCACCGGCATCGAGGGCGAGCTGCACGGCGTGTTCATCCGGGCCCCCTGGGTCGAGGCGGTGGACGAGGGCGCCGACGGGGTCGAGGTTCTCGCGCGTGTGAGTGGCGGGTCGGCTACAGGTAGGATCGTCGCCGTTCGGCAGGGGAATCTGCTGGCGACGTCGTTCCACCCGGAGCTGACCGGGGACCACCGGGTCCACGGGGTGTTCGCGGAGCTGGTCAGGGCGGCGCGCTGAAGCCGCCGAACGCGTAGACGAAGTTGCGGGCGTTGCTCCGCACGGGAACGGTGAAGAGAAGGAGCGAGGGCTATGTCCGGCCACTCCAAGTGGGCGACCACCAAGCACAAAAAGGCCGTGATCGACGCCAAGCGCGGCAAGCTCTTCGCGAAGATGATCAAGAACATCGAGGTCGCGGCGCGCACCGGCGGCGGTGACGTGGCGGGCAACCCCACGCTGTTCGACGCGATCCAGAAGGCGAAGAAGAGCTCGGTCCCGAACGACAACATCGACCGCGCGGTCAAGCGCGGCTCGGGGGCCGAGGCGGGCGGCGCGGACTGGCAGACCATCATGTACGAGGGCTACGGCCCGAACGGCGTGGCCGTGCTGATCGAGTGCCTGACCGACAACCGCAACCGGGCCGCCTCCGAGGTGCGCGTCGCGATGACCCGCAACGGCGGCTCGATGGCCGACCCGGGCTCGGTCTCCTACCTGTTCGGCCGCAAGGGCCAGGTCATCGTGCCCAAGGCGGACGGGGTGAGCGAGGACTCGCTGCTCGAGGTCGTGCTCGAGGCGGGCGCTGAGGAGGTCAACGACATCGGCGAGGCCTTCGAGATCATCTCGGAGCCGGGCGACCTGATCCCGGTGCGCACCGCGCTGCAGGAGGCGAAGATCGATTACGACTCGGCCGAGTCGCCGTTCCTGCCGACCATGCAGGTCGCCCTGGACGAAGAGGGCGCGCGCAAGATCTTCAAGCTGATCGACGTGCTGGAGGACAGCGACGACGTGCAGAACGTCTACGCCAACTTCGACGTCAGCGACGAGATCATGGCGGTCCTCGACGAGGAGTGATCCACTTCTCGGCCGGATCTTGTGGAGCTCGGCCCTCGTGCATCGGCATCCTCTGCGGATGCCGATCCCGAAAGCCGAGCTCCATCTGCATATCGAGGGCACCCTCGAACCCGAACTCGCCTTCGCGCTGGCCGCGCGCAACGGGATCGGACTGCCTTTCGCCGACACCGCCGCGTTGCGCGAGGCCTACGCGTTCACCGATCTGCAGTCCTTCCTGAACCTGTACTACGAGCTCATGGCCGTACTCCGGACCGAGCGCGACTTCGCAGACCTCGCCGACGCGTACCTCGAACGCGCGCAGGCCGACGGCGTCCGGCACGCGGAGATCTTCTTCGACCCGCAGGCCCACACGGCACGCGGCGTCCCCTTCGATGTAGTGGTCAACGGCCTGTACGCGGCCCTGTCGACCAGCCGCGAGCGCTACGGCATCAGCACCGGTCTGATCATGTGCTTCCTGCGCGACCAGCCGGCCGAGTCGGCCTTCGAAACCCTGCGCGCCGCCGAACCGCACCTCGACAAGATCATCGCCGTCGGTCTCGACTCGGCGGAGGTCGGCAATCCGCCCTCGAAGTTCGCCGCGGTCTACGAGCGCGCCCGCGAACTCGGGCTACGCTGCGTGGCCCACGCGGGGGAGGAGGGCCCGGCCGAGTATGTCAGCGAGGCGCTCGACGTGCTGAAGGTCGAGCGGATTGACCACGGCATCCGTTCGATGGAGGACCCGGAGCTGGTCAAGCGGCTGCGCGAGGAGCGCATCCCGCTGACGGTGTGCCCGTTCTCGAACGTGCGACTGCGCGCGGTCGACCACCTCGGCTTCCATCCGCTGCGCCGCATGCTGGAGGCCGGGCTCGTCGCGACCGTGAACTCGGACGACCCGGCCTACTTCGGCGGCTATGTGCAGGAGAACTACGGCGGAGTCGCGGCGGCGCTGGAGCTGACCGATGATCAGATCTTCACGCTCGCCCGCAACTCCTTCGAGGCTGCGTTCCTCGACGAGGACACCCGCGCGGGGTATCTCGCCGAGGTGGAGGCGTACTGCGGCGCTTCTTAGAGGGCGAGACATGGCTATATGTCCGAGTTGTATTTTGGCCGAGGATAGGTGATCCGGGGCGCGGTGGGGTTGGGAGTCTTTAGGCGTGGACTTGGGTGTACAGGCCCTGTTCCACTT
>Ga0302314_10000809_pt1 | contig 58333 bp, 62 predicted proteins | sample III_Palsa_N2_3_FD_200533 | JGI IMG/M metagenome (GOLD analysis project Ga0302314, IMG submission 200533) | Peat permafrost microbial communities from Stordalen Mire near Abisko, Sweden - III_Palsa_N2_3 | ecosystem: Environmental > Terrestrial > Soil > Palsa > Peat permafrost | place: Sweden...
GCGAACCGGGAGTGCTGATTCCTGACGAGGCCCCCACCCACTCGGACGAGCATGGGCTGGAGCTGCCGGCTTCGGTGCTCACCGAGGTGCAGACCGCGGTCCACGCCGTGGGCGAGACGCCGAAACAGGAGCCGCACGCCGACTTCGTCATCTTCCCCCTGCCGCCCAGGGACCTGCCGCCGGATTCACCGCCGCCGGGGTCGCCCTGAGGGCGCAAAGCCTCGTCGTAATTTCAAAGACAGGGAAACCCGCGCAATGGTCGGCCGCTATGGACCTCACAATCCCGACGAGACCTACGTCGGGCTGTGGCTGACCTAAGTCGGGTGGAAACCCGCCGCCGTGGCGTGAGCTTGCGGAATTCCCGCTTGGAGCTGGGCGAGCGCGGCGGGCAGATGGACCGGCAGCTCCACAATCGCCGCGGCGCCGGCATTCACCAGCTCTTCCCGACCGCCGTACCCCCAGAGCGCGCCAAGGGTTGGAATGCCATGAGCCGCGGCGGCGATGACGTCGTGGCTGCGATCGCCAACCATGCAGGTTGAGCGTGGATCGAATCCCTCGATCGCGATCATGTGCGTAATCAGATCGGCCTTGTTGTCGAAGCGCCCGTCGAGCTCTGCGCCGTAGATTGAGGCGAAATAGCCACTCAGGCCAAAATGCGCGATAATCCTGGTCGCAAAGACAACCGGCTTGGCCGTGCAGACAAACAGCGTGGTATCGCCGTCCTGGAGCTCGCCAAGGGCCTGCTCGACACCCTCGTAAACCGCGGCGTCGAATATCCCGCCGGCGGCATAGTGCTCCCGATAGAGCCTCAGGCCCTCCTCGACGTCGGCTCCGTCGCCGATGAGCGTCCGGAACGAGGCCCGCAGGGACGGGCCAATGATCCACCGCAAGTCTTCGGCGTGAGGGACCGACCGCCCCAGGGTTTGAAGAGCATGCTGGCAGGCGCCGATGATGCCTGGCGCCGGGTCTACCAGTGTGCCGTCGAGATCGACAAGGAGCGTTCTCATGGCCTCCCGTATCACCCGGGCGGCCTGCCGCCAAACCTCGCGGACTCCCGGCGAGCCCGCTCGCCCGCCGTTTGGGGGGCCGGTCGGGATGACCGCGCCGCATTCAATCGATATTCAATTTTACATAGATAGACCCTATATCCCTACCCATGCTCCCCACCCTCCGCCAACTGCAGTACCTCAAGCTCCTCGCCCAGCACGGCTCGTTCAGCCGGGCGGCGGAGGCGGCGCATGTGACGCAGCCGACGCTCTCCGCCGGCGTGCAGGAACTGGAGAAGATCCTCGGCGCGCCGGTGGTGGATCGGGCCAGGTCCGGGGTGATCCTGACGCCGGTGGGCGAGGAGGCGCTGCGGCGGGGCAGTGAGATATTGGCCCAGGCCGAGGACCTGATGCAGGCGGCCCGCAGCGCGGGCCAGCCGCTGACCGGCCGGTTCCGGCTGGGGGTGATCCCAACGATCGCGCCGTACCTGCTGCCCAAGGTGCTGCAGGGGGTGCGCACGCGGTATCCGAACCTGAAGCTGTTCCTGCGCGAGGACCGCACCCAGGCGCTGATCGCGGCGCTGAAGGCCGGGGCGTTGGACGCGGCCATCATCGCCCTGCCCTATGATGTCGCGGGCCTGGAGACCGTATCCATCGGCGAGGACGAGTTGCTGGCCGCCCTGCCCGCCAATCATGCCCTGGTGGGCGCGGGGCCGTTGGGCGATGACTGGCTGTCGGGGCAGGACCTGATCCTGCTTGAAGACGGCCACTGCCTGCGTGACCACGCCCTGGGCGCCTGCGGGCTGGAGGCGCCCAAGACCTCCGTGGGCGAGGACGTGTTCGCCGCGACCTCGCTGGCGACCCTGGTGCAGATGGTGGGCGCCGGCCTGGGCGTGACCTTCCTGCCGGCGATGGCGGTGGAGGCCGGCCTGATCGACCAGATCCCGATCTCGACCCGGCGCCTGACGGCCGAGAAGGCCAGCCGCCAGATCGTCATCGCCTGGCGCGCGGGGTCGAGCCGCGGCGCCGAGAGCCGGCTGCTGGCGGAGGTGTTCCGGGGGGTTTGAGCGCCCCCATCCTCCTCCCAGGCCTTCGGCGCGGGCCTCTAAAATATATCGAACTTACCCCTTGAACCCCCGATGCATCTTAGATATATCTGCATCATCGATATATCTAAGGAGTATCAAAGTATGTTTCGATTTCACCAACACAGACACGACCACCCTCATCATGGCCGGCACGGTTTCGGCTGGGACGGGCACAGCCACATGCGCGACATGATGCGCCACGGCCGGGGCCGGCGCTCGGAGCGGATGTTCGAGCAGGGGGACCTGCGGCTGATTCTGCTCAAGCTGATCGCCGAAAAGCCCAGCCATGGTTATGAGCTGATCAAGGCGGTCGAGGACACCACCGGCGGCGCCTATAGCCCCAGCCCCGGCGTGGTCTATCCGACCCTGACCCACCTGGAGGACCTGGGCTACACCAAGGTGCAGGAGGCCGAGGGCGGCAAGAAGCTGTTCTCGATCACGGCCGAGGGCGAGGCCTATCTGGCCGAGCAGGCCGGCGTGATGGCCGAGCTGAACGCCAAGGTCGAAGGCATCGCCGCCGCCAACCGCGGCCGCAGCGCGCCGCAAGTGGTGCGGGCGATGGAGAACCTGCGCATGGCCCTGCGCATGCGCCTGTCGCGCGGTCCGGTCACCGACGAACAGGTCGCGGCCATCGCCGCGGCGCTGGACGATGCGGCGCGGAAGGTCGAGGGGGTTTAACCCACTCCCTCCAACAGCCCGCGTTCCCCAGGCCTTGTGCCTGGGGCCCATTGAGCGCCGAAATCCAAAGGTTCGCACCGAACGAGCCGTTCGCACCCCACATACCAACCGTTCGAGTCCAATGCCCCCCGCCACAAGGGCGGGGGAACGGTGGGGTGGGTGCTTTTCTCCCCCTCTTCGCCTATATCCCACCCCCATGAGCCGTCCGTTTCTGAAGATGAACGGGCTCGGCAACGACTTTGTCGTGGTCGAGGCCCGCTCCGCTCCGTTCCGTCCAGGACCCGAGGACGCGCGCGCCATTGCTGACCGGGCGAGCGGGATCGGCTGCGATCAGATCATCGCCATCGAGCCCTCCACCCGCGCCGACGCCTTCATGCGCATCTGGAACGCGGACGGGGGCGAGGTGGACGCCTGCGGCAACGCCACCCGCTGCGTCGGCTGGCTTTTGCTTGAGGCGTCGGGCCGCGACAGCGCGGTGATCGAGACGGGCGCGGGCCTTCTGGGCATCGCGCGGGCCGGCGACAAGCTGATCACCGTCGACATGGGCGCCCCCGGCCTGGACTGGACCGCCATTCCGCTGGCGGAGGAAATGGACACGCGCGGGATCGAGCTGCAGGTCGGCCCGATCGACGCGCCGATCCTGCACACCCCCGGCTGCGTCAACATGGGCAATCCGCACACGGTGTTCTTCGTCCCCGACGCCGAGACCGCGCCGGTGCGGGAGGCGGGCTCGATGATCGAGCACCATCATCTGTTCCCGGAGCGGACCAATGTGGAGTTCGCGCAAATCAAGGGCCGCGACCGGGTCCGGCTACGGGTGTGGGAGCGGGGCGTCGGCGAGACCCAGGCCTGCGGCACCGGCGCCTGCGCGACCCTGGTTGCAGCCGCCCGCCGTGGGCTGACGGATCGCAAGGCGACGCTTGAGATGAACGGCGGCGAGTTGGTTATCGACTGGCGCGAGGCGGACGATCACGTGCTGATGACCGGCCCGGTGGCGCTGGAGTTCACGGGAACGCTGCCTGGAGACCTGTCATGAGCCATCCCGCCATCCAGCCCGGCCGCACCGCTGTTATCACCGGCGGCTCAAGCGGCATCGGCTTCGCCGCCGCCAAGCGCTTCTTCGCGGCCGGTATGAATGTGGTCATCGCCGACACCAACATCCCCCAGGGCCAGGACGCCGTTTCCGCCGCCTGGGCGCCGATCCGGGACGCCCATCCGACCGACAAGGGCCGCTATGATGTGATCGGCTATCCCCTCGATGTCGCCGACGCGGACGCCGTCGAGGCGATGAAGGCCTATGTCTATGAGACCTTCGGTGATGTCGCCGTGCTGATGAACAACGCCGGCGCCGGCGGGGGTGGCGGCGCCTATGAGAACCTGGATGGCTGGCTGCGGGTGATCGCCACCAATCTGATGGGGGTGCTGCACGGGGTGCAAACGTTCGCGCCGGACATGATCGCGTCCGGCAAGCCCGGCCTGATCATCAACACCGGCTCCAAGCAGGGCATCACCGCCCCGCCGGGGGACACCGCCTACAATGTGTCCAAGGCCGGCATCAAGACGCTCACCGAGGGGCTGCAGCATTCCCTGCGCAACACTGTCGGCTGCCGGGTCAGCGCCCACCTGCTGGTGCCCGGCTCCACCTTCACCGGCATGACCAGCCGGGGCCGCACCGAAAAGCCCCCGGGCGCCTGGACGCCGGAGCAGGTGGTGGACTTCATGCTGGCCGGGATCGAGGCCGGGGACTTCTATATTCTCTGCCCGGACAATGAGGTGACGCGCGCCATGGACAACGCGCGGATGGAATGGGCGATGGGCGACCTGATCGAGGGGCGGCCGCCGCTGTCGCGGTGGCATGACGACTATAAGGACGCGTTCGCGGCGTTTCTGGCGGAGCGGGTCTCGGGCAGGTGACCGATATCACAGCGCTCATCCCCGCGAAGGCGGGAAGCGGCCCACGACTGAACCCTTCCCCCTCAATGGGGGAAGGGCAGGGTTGGGGGTGTTCGCGCTGATGCCGACACGAGAAACTCAGATCGGCGCCGGCGCCCTAACGCTCTCACCCCCCCTACACCGAGCACGCACCCCCACCCGACCCTCCCCCATCGAGGGGAAGGGCTTTGGAGTCGAAGTGGTCACCTTCGGCTGCCGGCTGAATGCTTACGAATCCGAGCAGATTGAGGCGCGGGCGCAGGCGGATGGGCTGTCGGACGCGGTGATCTTCAATACCTGTGCGGTGACCGGCGAGGCGGTGCGCCAGGCGCGGCAGGCGATCCGCAAGGCGCGGCGCGAGCGACCCGGCGCGCGTCTCATTGTCACGGGCTGCGCGGCGCAGATCGACCCGGACGCCTTCGCGGCCATGGACGAGGTCGACTTGGTGCTGGGTAATGCGATCAAGTCCGCGCCGGGCGCCTATGCCGACCGGCCCGAGACGCCACGGGTGCGGGTCAACGACATCATGTCGGTGCGGGAGACCGCCGGCCATCTGGTCGAGGGCAAGCTGATCGGCGGGCTGGATGGCCGCGCCCGCGCCTATGTGGAGGTGCAGAATGGCTGCGACCACCGCTGCACCTTCTGCATCATTCCGTATGGCCGGGGTAATTCGCGCTCGGCGGCGGCGGGCGAGGTGGTGAAGCAGATCCGCGCCCTGGCGGCGGACGGCTATAACGAGGTGGTGCTGACTGGGGTGGACATCACCTCCTGGGGCTCGGACCTGCCCGGACAGCCGAGCCTGGGCCAGCTGGTGGCGCGGATATTGAAGCTGGTTCCGGAGTTGCCACGGCTGCGACTGTCGTCCATCGACGCGGCGGAGATCGACCCGGACCTGATGCGCTGCCTGGCCGAAGAGCCCAGGCTGATGCCGCACCTGCACCTGTCGTTGCAGGCCGGCGACGACATGATCCTGAAGCGGATGAAGCGGCGCCATAACAGAGCCGACGCCCTGTCGCTGATCCGGCGGGTTCGGAGCGTTCGCCCGGATGTGAGCTTCGGCTGCGACCTGATCGCCGGCTTTCCCACCGAGACCGAGGCGATGTTTCAGAACACCCTGTCGCTGGTGGACGAGGCGGGCCTGTCGTTCCTGCACGTCTTCCCCTACAGCCCCCGCCCCGGCACGCCGGCGGCGCGGATGCCGGCGGTGGCGCGTGCGGAGGTGAAGGCCCGCGCGGCGCGACTGCGCGCGGTGGGAGACGTGGCGCTGGTCCGCCACCTCGACCGGCAGGTTGGCCGGATGGCCCGTTGCATCGTCGAAAAGCCCGGTGTGGCGCGGGCAGAGGATTTCACCGAAGTCGTGTTCGCCAGCGAGGCGACGGCCGGGGCGATCCTTGAAGGCACGATTGTCAGCCACGACGGCCGGCGCGCGCGGCTGGCCTAAGGTTTAACCGCAAAGGCGCGAAGGACGCGAAGGCGGGCGTAGCCTGCGGACTAATCAGTCAATTTCGCGCCATGGCTAGATCGCGCTCCGCGCTTTTTCTTCGCGTTCTTCGCGCCTTGGCGGTGAATCCTTTCCATCTACGCGGCGGGCTTTGGCGGAATGGCCCTCCCCTGCTAGAAGCGCCCCGATGAATGAAGCCCCCAAGAAAACCGGCTGGTTGCAGCGGCTGGCCGACGGCCTGACGCGGTCGTCGAAGCAGATCACCGAGCAGGTGGTCTCGGCCGTCGCCAAGAAGCCGCTGGACCAGGCGGCGCTGGACGATCTGGAGGAGATGCTGATCGAGGCGGACCTGGGACCCAAGTCCGCCGCCAAGATCACCGAGGCTTTCGCCGCCGCCCGCTTCGGCCGCGAGGCCAGTGAGCAGGAGGTCAAGGAGGCCCTGGCCGAGGCGGTCGCGGCCGAGCTGATCCCGCGCCAGGGCGAGTTCGATCCGCTGGGCGGCCCGCGCCCGTTCGTGGTGCTGTTCGTGGGCGTGAACGGATCGGGCAAGACCACCACCCTGGGCAAGATCGCCGCCGACCTGACCGGGCGCGGGGCCAAGGTGCTGATCGTCGCCGGCGACACCTTCCGCGCCGCGGCGGTGGAGCAGCTGAAGATCTGGGCCGACCGCGCCCATGCCGGCTTCATTTCCCGCCCCACCGGCGCCGACGCGGCCGGCCTGGCCTATGACGCCTGCGAGCAGGCCAAGGCCGAGAGCTACGACGTGGTGCTGATCGACACCGCCGGGCGGCTGCAGAACAAGACCCACCTGATGGACGAGCTTTTGAAGATCGTGCGGGTGCTGAAGAAGGTCGATCCGGACGCGCCGCATGAGACCCTGCTGGTGCTGGACGCCACCGTCGGCCGCAACGCCCTGGCGCAGGAGAACATCTTCGGCAACACGGCGGGGGTCACGGGCATTGTCATGACCAAGCTGGACGGCACCGCGCGCGGCGGGGTGCTGGTGCCGGTGGCGCAGGCCTCGGACGCGCCGATCAAGCTGATCGGCGTCGGCGAGGGGATCGACGATCTGCAGCCCTTCGACGCCCGCGCCTTCTCACGCTCCCTGGTTGGACTGGACGCCGCATGACCGAGACCACGCCCTCCGCCGGGCCGAAGAAGAACGGGGCCATCAGCGCCCTGGTGGACTACGGCGGCCTTGCCCTGTTCGTAATCGCCTATTTCCTGCACCTGAAGTTCGTGCACGGCGGACCTGTGGGCTGGACCTTGAGCGCCAGCCTGCATGGCAAGGGCGATCTGGTGGCGGCGACCTGGTGGCTGGTGGGCGGCTCGGCGCTGGCGCTGATCACGGGGTTTTTGGTGGAAAAGCGGCTGGCCCCCATGCCGCTGGTTTCCGGCGGCTTCGCCCTGGTGTTCGGGGTGCTGACGTTGGCGTTCCATGACCCCAGGTTCCTGAAGATCAAGCCGACGGTGACCAACCTGTGCTTCGCCCTGGCCCTGTTCGGCGGCCTGATCTTCCGTCGCAATCCGCTGGCGTGGATGATCGGCGACGCCCTGCCGCTGCCCGAGGACGCCTGGCGCAAGCTGACTTTCCGCTATGCGGTGTTCTTCCTAGGAATGGCGGTTCTCAACGAGATCGTCTGGCGCACCCAGGCCGACGGCGTCTGGGTGCTGTTTCGTTTCCCCGGACTGTGGCTGGCGGCCGTCGCCTTCTCGCTGACCCAGGTCCCGTTCCTGATGACCTATCTGAACGAGGCCGACGCGCCGGCTCCGCCAACGGAGTCTTGAGTCGCGCCGGCGGCCGGTAACGTGTACGGATAGTCTGTCGCCAAACCGTCGCAATGACCGTGCTATGGTTGCGCCCGCTAAGGCAGGGATGGGTTCATGTCCAAAGCGAAAACCAAGGCCGGCGCCAAGAAATCGGCCAAGAAAAGCGCGGCGACGCGCACGCTGGAACACTCGCCCAGCCATCTGCTGCACAGGGCGCTGCAGCTGGCCTTGGACATCTATGGCGAGGAAACCGGCCCCGAGGCGGTGACCCAGCGCCAGTACGCGGTGCTGTCGGCGGTGGCGGCGCATGAAGGCCTGACCCAGACCGATCTGGTCCGCGCCACCGGCATCGACCGCTCGACCCTGGCCGACCTGGTCGCCCGGATGATCGGCAAGCAGCTTCTGGCCCGTGAGCGCTCCACCGCCGATGCGCGCGCCAACACCGTGCGCCTGACCGACGCTGGCCGGGCCGCGCTAGACGCCGCCGCGCCCCGGGTGTCCGCGGCCGACGAGCGGATCCTGAAGTTGTTGCCGGCGCGCAAACGGGATGCGTTCCTGAGCGTGCTCTTGGATCTCAGCCGCGCCGCCGAGGACCTGATCGAGGAGGAGGCCGAGCCGGCGCCCAAGGCGAAGAAGGCCAAGAAAAAGCCCAAGGCCGAAAAGCCGGCCAAGGCCGCCAAACCAGCCAAGGCTGAAAAACCAGCCAAGACCAAGCCCACCGCCAAGGCCAAGAAAACCAAGAAAGCCCCCGCGCCGGCCAACGCGGCGTAGAGCTAAATCGGCTTCAGACCGGAGTGGTTGCGGAAATCCGCTCGTTCCGGCGACGTTTTTTCGCGCCGGCTTAACGTAACCCAAACCATGCCTGCCTATCCTCCGCCACCTCGGCGACGATGTGCATCCTGCGCGACGGGGGAATTGAACGGTCATGGTTAGCTTGCTCGCTCATCGCTGGATGGAGCCCGCCCACTGATGGTCGGCGCCGTCCGCATGATCGTGGCGCTGATCCGCCGCGCCCTGGGCGACCGGAGCGCGAGCGTGGCGCCGATCGTGGCGATCCTGGCGCCGACGCTGATCCTGCTCGGCCTCGGCGGCGCCGACGCCGCCATCGGCGTCGACGTCAAAAATGATCTGCAAAACGCCAACGACGCCGCCGCGCTGGCCGTGGCGCATGCGGTGCTGGCGAACCCCAACACCACCGAAGCCTCGCTGAAGGCCACCGCCCAGGCGGTGCTGAACAGTGACTTCAAGGGCGCGGCGCCGACCATCACCGCCTTCCACGTCTGCGCCCCAGTGCAGAACGACTGCTCGATGAACGGGACCACGCTGCCTTCCGACACGGTGACGCTGCAGACCTCGGCCCAGGCGATGTGCACCCTGTGTCTCAGCGGCGGCACCAGCAAGACGGTGGCCGCCTCCAGCCAGACCACGATCGGTTTCTCCAAGACGATGCAGATCAACATCGTCATGGACTCCTCGGCCTCGATGATCGTCGGCTCGACGACCACGGACGTGAACACCATCGCCACCTGGGTGTCTGCGAACTGGAATTCGGTCAAGCCGTTGGATCCGGCGCCTTGTTATAACGGCACTACCAGTTCTTGCTCCGGCCGGAATAGCACCAACAAGAACACCTCGGACAATCCGCCCTGCGCTTTTGCCTGCCACGACGAAGGTTCCAACACCACGACCGCCGACATCGCCATGGGCTTGACCAACGCCCACGCCGCCGGCGCGACCACCCGCTTTGACGTGATGACCTCGGCGGCAACCCAGCTGATCAACTATGTGGCCAGCCTGGCGACCAGCAACACGTTGCTGGCGAAGAACACCTATGTGTTCAACGTGCTGTCGTTCGACCAAACGCTGCACACCTATGGCACGTCGAACATGACCTCGACCAAGGCCTTGACCGCGGTCTCCTCGGTCTCGCCCGGCCTCGACACCTGGCTGTCCCAGGACATGACCAGCCTGATCAGCACCGTGGGCTCCAGCGGCACGGGCGCGTCCACCTCCTCGCCGCTGAAGTTCGTCATCCTGGTGACGGATGGCCTGCAGTCGGATCGCAACGACAATTGGTGCTCCAACGAAGTCGCTGACACGACGGGCTGGGGTTACGTCAACACGATCAATCCAGGCAACAGCACCGTATGTCTCAACACCAGCAATGACTACGCCGGGCCGATCTCGGCCAGCCAGTGCCAGTCGCTCAAGAACAATGGGGTGGTGCTGGCGGTGCTGGAGACCCCTTACGTGCCGCTAACGGGCCAAACGCCTAACCTGGGTTCCTATGAGCGGACGGTGCGCACCATCATCTATCCCGGCGGTCCCACCAGCTCGAGCGTGATCAGCGCCGCGCTACAGGCCTGCGCCTCCACCGGCTACTATTTCCAGGCCACCAGTTCCTCGCAGATCGCCACCGGCTTTCTGCAGCTCACCAACCAGTTCCTCGAGCACTCGACCTACATTTCCCAATAGGGCCTTATGGGCTCAAAGGGAGATGACGATGACCGAGCACGCCGACGCGATCGCCGGGGCGATGAAGTGCCTCGACGACTTCATGGCCGCCTTCAACGCCCGCGACGTGAACGCGTTCGAGGCGACCTTCAACCTGCCGAGCGTGCGCCTGGCGTCGAACACAATGGTGATCATCGAGGCCGGCTATCACCAGCCGGGCATGTTCGAGCGCGGCGCGCTGGCGGAATGGGATCACTCCGCCTGGGAGCAGCGCGAGGTGATCCACGCAGGACCCGACAAAGTCCACTTCGACACCCGGTTCACCCGCTACCGCAAGGACGGGAGCATCATCGGCGGGTTCAACTCCATCTATGTGGTGACCCGCGAAGGCGGCCACTGGGGCGTGAAGGCCCGGTCGAGCTACGCGCCGTAGGGCTGTGAGTCGCGGCCAACCCCTTCGGGCCCTGTTCGTCTGTTCCCGCAACCGCCTGCGCAGCCCGACCGCGGAGCAGGTGTTCTCAGGTGTCGAGGGCGTCGAGACGGCGTCGGCGGGCCTTGCGCCGGACGCGGACAATCCGATGACCGCCGAACTGGCGGAATGGGCGGATGTGATCTTCGTGATGGAGAAGGTCCATCGGACCAGGCTTCAGCGGCGATTCGGGCGGCATCTGAAACGCGCGCGGGTGGTGTGCCTGGACATCGCCGATGACTACGGGTTCATGGACGAGGCGCTGGTGCGGCTGCTGAAGGAACGGGTGGGCGCGCATCTGCGGTGAGAGTACGGGAAACCCTTGAGAGACCTCGCCTTGATGCCTTGGAGGCGATTTTTGCTTCGGGTCTCGCCTTGCTCAAGGACCGCCTTTTGGCGGCCGCGACGCGGCGGCCCTTTCGGGCCGTCCTTGACCAGGGCGAGGACCCGAAGCAACCGTTCCACCAAGACCTAAAGGCGAAATCCGCAGGCGGCTGGGGCGCAACACCAAAGCCTTCCCGTTGGCGTATGGGGAAGGGTTCTCTAAGCGGCCGCCAACCCGGACAACCGCAAACTCAAGTCCCTCAACCGCCCGCGCGCCGTTTCGTCGTAGGCTTGGGCGTTGGCCTTGCTGAGGGTCTGCTGGTTGAAGAAGACCCCGGTCTGGCCTTCGACGTCGGGTGAGACGGCGAGCCGATACGTCGCCTCGACTCCCTCCTCCACGGGCGTGATCGGCTTGACGCCCGCGCTGATGACCATGTTGGTGTTCATGTAAGTGCCGGGATGCAGGGAGGTGACGGTGACGCCGGTCCCCTTCAGCTGTGTGGCCAGGTCGATGGTGTTCATGATCTGGCCAAGCTTGGACTGGCAATAGCCCCTCATCGCCGAATAGCCGGCGTCGAGCATGACGTCGTCGAAGTCGATCGGCGCCTGGCCGCCCGAGGAGACATTGACGATCCGCGCCGGGGCGCTGGCCCGGATCGTCGGCAGCAACAGTTCGGTCAGCAGAAACGGCGCCAGGTAGTTGACCTGGAAATGCAGTTCCTGGCCGTCGCCGGTCATCTGGCGAGTCTCGCGGCCCAACACTCCGGCGTTGTTTATCAGCACGTCCAGCCGCTTGTGCCTGGCGGTCACGGCCTTGGCGAGATCGCGCACCTGCGCCAGCACAGTCAGATCGGCGCGGTAGAATTCCAGGCGCGGATTGCCCGTCGCCGCCTGGATTTCGGCCAGCACCGCCTCGCCCTTGGCCTGGTCGCGGCCGTGCAGCAGCAGCCGCGCGCCGCCTTCAGCCAGCTTGATCGCCACCAGCTTACCCAGGCCGTCGGTGGCGCCGGTGACGAGAATGGTCTTGGTTTCCAGCGACATAGGTTGGGCCTTCCTCCTGATCCGCCCTACTTCGGCGTCACCCGATACAGGCCGCCGGGGTTGGCGTCGTCGAGCAGCCAAAGCGCCCCGTCCGGGGCAACTTCCACGTCGCGAACCCGGAAGCCGATCGCCCAGCGTTCGGCCGAGGTCGCCGTCGCGCCCTTGATGATGATGCGGCTGAGCGACTTGGTCGCCAGGCCGCTGACCAGCGCCGAGCCGTTCCACTGCGGGAACATCGCGCCCTTATAGAAGGTGAGGTTTCCCGGCGCGATCACCGGCGTCCAATAGAGCACCGGCTCGGCCAGGTCCGGGCGCGTGGCCGGACTGGCGATGGGCACGCCGTCATAGTTGACCGCATAGGAGACCAGCGGCCAGCCGTAGTTCTTGCCGGGCTCGATCAGGTTCAGCTCGTCGCCGCCGCGCGGGCCATGCTCGACCTCCCACAGCCGGCCGTCCGGCGCGAACGCCAAGCCATAGGGGGTGCGGTGGCCGCTCGTCCAGGTCTCCGAGGGCGTCAAGTTCGGCCCCGGAAAGGTGTAGGTCCTGACCACGGGCTGGGTCTTGGCCTTCTCCGTATCGGCCGGCGGATCGATCACGGGAACGGTCGCCGCGCCGACCTGGCCGGCCATGGGGTTGCCCGGCGCGGGCTTGCCGTCCAGCGTCAGGCGCAGAATCTTGCCCAGCGGCTGGTTGGGGTCCTGGGCCGGCGTCATGCGCTGGCGATCGCCCACGGTCAGATACAGGAGCTTGCCGTCAGGCGAAAAGGCGATCTGGGCGCCGAACTGCCCGCCCCGGCCGCGCTCGCCGTCGCGCCAGATCACGGTCAGCCCCTCCAGGCTCGCCGCACCCTCGCTGAGCGACAGCCGCGCCCGGGCCAGCGCCAGGCTAGAGCCGCCGTCGCCCGGCTCGGCATAGGTGAGATAGACGTAATGGTCCCTGGCGTAGTGGGGCGACAGGAACACCCCCAGCATGCCGCCCTGGCCCTGCGCCAGCACGGCCGGGACATTGGCCACCGGTGTCTTGGCGCCCGCCTGGGTCACCAGCCAAAGCGCGCCGGGCTTTTCGGTGATCAGCATGCGCCCGTCGGGCAGGAAGGCGATCCGCCAGGGCTGATTAAAGGTCGTCACCTTGTTGAGGACAAACGGCGCGCTGGCCTCCGGCGCCTGAGCGCCGATATTGACTTGCGCGTATGCGCCTGTCGCAGCCAGGGCCGAAACCACGGCCGCCATGACAAACTTCATCGTCTATCCTCCCTTGGAACTCCGCTTCGGACTCTGCTCGCGGAGCGTCTCCGTCAATCCACATTGTCGAACTTTCGCGCCAGTCCGTCCCGGCCAAAATCCATTGAGCGGAGTCCGCGAATGACCGAAGGGCCGTGGGCATAGCTGAGAGACGCGCCATTAAACGATCGCGCTGCGCGCTTCTTCGCGCCTTGGCGGTGAATCCTTTTCATTGGGACTCGGCCCCGTTTCCCCATTCCGCATGATCGGCTAAGCCTGACGCTTGCGGCGAAGGCGCCGCGCGGGGAGAGCCCATGACCGCCATCGACCGGGCCAGCGCCATTGATCCCCAGCGGCTGCGGGCGCTGAGCCAGCGGTCCGATTTGCGCGGGTGGGTGCAGACGGGAAGCCATTTCTCGGCGATCGGGGCAGCCGGGACGCTGTTGTGGCTGATGCGCGGCACGGCCTGGGCGATCCCGCTGTTTGTGCTGCAGGGCGTGCTGATCAACTTCCTCTACGCCGGCCAGCACGAGTTCAGCCATTCGACGGTGTTCAAGACCCGCAGGCTCAACGAGCTGTTCGGGCGGCTGATCGGCTTCATCGTGTTGGCGCCACGCGACGCCGACCAGATCCAGCATTTCGCCCACCACCGGCACACCCAGATCTGGCGCCAGGACGGCGAGCTCTATCGCGCGCGGTTCACGCTGCGGACCTACCTGCTGCGCCTGTGCGGACTGGAATACTGGTGGGCGAATATCTCCACCCTGGTGCTCTATGCCTGCGGGATCGTCAGCGAGCCCTATGTGGTCGGCGACGACAAGGCCCGCGTCGTCCGCGAGGCGCGCCTGCATGTGCTGGGCTATGCGGCCATCGCCGGGCTCGCGGTCTGGGCCCGAAGCTGGGCGCCGGTGCTGCTTTGGCTCGGGCCGATGCTGGCGATGAAGATCGCCCACCAGCTGCAGAACACCATCGAGCATGTGGGCCTCCCTCACACCGCCGATATGTTCGCCAACACTCGCAGCGTGCGCACCAACCCGGCGATGCGCTGGCTGTGCTGGCAGATGCAATATCACACCGCGCACCACGCCTTCCCGTCGGTGCCCTGCTATCATCTGAAGGCGCTGCACCAGGAGCTGTTTGCGGCGCGTGGGATCGAGCCGCCGACCATGACCTATCTGGGCTTCCAGGCGAAGATCATCACAGCCCTGGCCAGGAAGGGCGAGGCGGAATACCCCGACGATGCGGCCTGGATCGTGGCGCGAGCCCAGGGGCGGTGAGCGGCTTCAGCGCCGCCAACCTGGTCCGCTGCAAGCCGGTCAACGCGATCGAGCGGCGCGACCCCGGCCTGCACCGGACCATGGGCGTGTGGCAGCTGGCCATGCTGGGCGTGGGCGGGACCATCGGCACCGGCATCTTCGTCGCCTTCAACACCGCCGTGCCGGAGGCGGGGCCGGCGGTGATCGCCGCCTTCGTCATCGCCGGGATCACCGCGGCGTTGACCGCCTTCTGCTATGCCGAGCTGTCCTCGGTGCTGCCGGAATCGGGGTCCTCCTATTCCTACGCGTACGCCACCCTAGGCGAGCTGGCGGCCTTCATGATCGGCGCCTGCCTTTTGCTCGAGTACACCGTGTCCGGCGCCGCCGTGGCGGTGGGCTGGGGCCAGTACCTCAACGAGCTCCTGGTCGACCTCACGGGCCACAAGCTGCCGGACGCGATCGCCCAGCCGCCGGGGCATGGCGGCTATTTCAACCTGCCGGCCGTGCTGCTGGTGGTCTCCTGCATGATCCTTTTGCTGCGCGGCGTGCGGGAGTCGGCGGCGGTGAACGTGATCCTGGTGCTGGCCAAACTGGCCGTGCTGGCGTTGTTCGCGGTGATCGCCTTCTCCGCGTTCAACCTGCATCACCTGCGGCCGTTTGCGCCCAAGGGGCTCGGCGGGATCGGCTCGGCGGCCTCCACCATCTTCTTCTCCTACATCGGCCTGGACGTGGTCTCGACCGCCGGCGACGAGGCGCGCGATCCGCAGCGGACCCTACCGCGCGGGATCATATTGGCGCTGCTGATCGTCACCGCCGCCTATGTGGTGGTGGCGATCGCCGCCGTCGGCGCCCAGCCGTGGACCCAGTTCGCCGGCCAGGACGCGGGGCTGGCGGTGATCCTGCGCAACATCACCGGCCAGGCCTGGCCGTCGGAGGTGCTGTCGGTGGGGGCGATCGTGTCGATCTTCAGCGTGACACTGGTAATTATCTACGGCCAGACCCGCATCCTGTTCGCCATGAGCCGCGATGGCCTGTTGCCCGAGCTGTTCCAGCGGGTGAACCCGACCACCAAGACGCCGACCTGGAACACGGTGATCGTCTCCGGCGCGATCGCGCTCTTAGCCGCCTTCGTGCCGCTGGACATCCTGACCAACCTCACCAGTCTGGGCACCCTGGCGGCGTTCGCGGTGGTCTCCGGCGGGGTGATCATCCTGCGGCGCACGCGGCCGGACGTGCCCCGGCTCTACAAGGCGCCCTTCTATCCGGTGTTGCCGGCGGCCAGCGTCGTCTTCTGCCTTTACCTGATCGTCAGCCTGCCCTGGATCACCCACCTGATGTTCTTAGGCTGGCTGTCGGCGGCGGGGCTGTTCTATTTCGCCTACTCCCACAAGCGCTCGGCGCTGGCGCTAGGGGCGGCGCGCTAGGGCGCCTCGGCCGGGGCGCCGCAGCGGGCCAGGACGGCGCGCAGGTCCTTGATGGGCGGGAAGACTTCGTTGTTCCAGTCCTCGCCCTGGGCGTCGTGGGCGGCCTGCTCCATCTCGACGATTTCCTTGTCCTCGTTGAAGATCTTCTCGGTGAACATGGTCACGAACGGCCAGGCCGCGTCGATCAGGCCGGGGATCTTCGGGCGCTTCACCGACAGGTAGCCGAAGGTGCGGTTGGTGCGCTGTTCCTTGTCGAGGGGGATATAGCCGAGCCAGACACTGAGCACCGGATCGCCATCGCCCACCCACACCCGCAGCGACTGATGCGGGTATTCGGTGCGGATGGTCATCAGGTCGGTCATGTCGCCCTCGCCGCGTTTGCGGACAAGACCGACGATGGCCCCTTCGCCCACGGTCGCGGTCCCTTCCGTGCGGCTGAAGGTGTAGTCGACCTCCGCCCAGTCCTCGCCGTGGCGGCGCCCCAGGCAGCGGGCCTTGATCATCCCCATCTGCCGCCGGTGCAGGAACTGATGGTTCATGTCGAACAGGTTCTCGTGCATGAAGGTGTAGTGCGCGGCCACCTCGCGGTTCAGCTCGCGGGTCTTGTAGGCCCCGTTGGCCTTGGCCCCGAGGGACGCGGGCAGGCGCTGCTCGGCCATGGCCGGATCGCCGGGGAAGATGAAGATCAGCCCGTCCACCTCGCGGCAGGGGTAGGCCCGCACGCCGTTGGGCAGGTCCTTGGATCCCAGATAGGGCACGTCGATGCAGCGGCCTTCGGCGTTATAGGCCCAGCCGTGATAGCCGCAGCGGACGCCGCAGCCCTCGACCACCCCGTGGGTCAGCGGCACCTGGCGGTGCGCGCAGCGGTTCTCCAGCGCAAACACCTCGCCGGTCTTCGTCCTGACCACGGCCACCGGCTCGCCGGCATAGCTGCGCGCCAGCATGGCGCCAGGCTTCAGCTCCCGCGACCAGGCGATGGGATACCAGTAGTCGGGGTGAGCGTCGGTGCGGCGCAAATCCACCGGACGGGACGGGCGCACGGGCTGGATGATTTGTACTGACATGGGGACCGTCACCTTGCCTGCCTGGGTCAAGAAACGATACGGCAGACCGGCGCCGATGACGATAGGCTATCGCGCGATGCGCCGCCGACGCGGCTACCGCGGCGGCTGAATCGGCGCGTTGCCGGGGTCGGCCGGCGTCGCGGCCCCCGAGTCGGAGACCTGTGGCGCCTGATCCGGCATGGGCTGCTGCGGGTGAAACGCCGCCGGCTGGACCAGCGCATCGCGATCGGCCGGGTCGCTTGGCGCGGTCGCGGCCGGCGATTGGGGCGATCCGTCCGTTGGTTGCGGCTGGACTGTAGGCGGTTGAATCGGGGCGGCAGCCAGCGCGGGGTCGTCGGCGGCCAGGTCCAGTCTGGACGGGGCGGAAACCCCTGGTGCGTCCGCTGTTGCAGCCGCGGTCGCCGGCTGCGGCGTCGGATCGGCCGGCGGCGCCGGGGGCAGCTCGGATGCGATCTGCGGATAGCTCGGGGCCGGTCCGTAATCGCGCCAGGTCAATCGGAAGCCCTGGTAGAGGCCGGACAGGCCCAGCGCCACGATCGCGGCTATGGAGACCGCCATCAGCAGCGGCCGCCTGCCACGCGAAAATCCCGAGTCTTCAAACAGGTCCATGGCCCCACGCACCTCTTGCCTATTCGACAAACTCGCCAGCGTGGGATTCGCTCCCCGTCCAGACGACGAAAGACAGTGCGGAATGCAGGGCCGGGCCTCGTCGCTTGACTTTCAGGGTCGCTCACATTAAAAATGACTGACCAATCAGTTTTAATGTCCTCATGCCCAAAATCTCCGACATCCAACGCGAGTCCCGGCGCCAGCAGATTCTCGATGCGGCGCGGCGGTGCTTTTCCAGGGACGGGTTCCACAGCACCACCACCGCCGACATCGTCCGCGAGTCGGGGGTGAGCCAGGGGACGCTCTATCTCTACTTCACCACCAAGGATGACATCATCCTGGCCCTGGCCGACGACCGTCACCAGGCGGAGGCCTATGTCGGCGCGCTGGCGCAAAGCGAGCATGACCCGATCGAGGGCCTGGCCTTGCTGCTCGAACTGCATGGCGAGTCGCTGGACGATGAGCGGCGGACGGACACGCGCCGCGTCAGCGTGCAAGGCTGGGCCGAGGCGCTGCGCAATCCGGTGGTCCACGAGAACATCACCCGCAACCTCGCCTCGGTGCGCGAGGAAATCGCCCGCCTGATCGCGCGCGGCCAGGCGGCCGGCGAAGTCCGAGCCGAAGTCGATCCCGAGGGGGTCGCCCGGGTGCTGATCGCCCTCTTCCAGGGCCTGACCCTGTCAGCGGCCCTGCACGGCGACGCCCAACTGTCCGGCGTCGGCGCGGTGATCCGCGACATGATCCGCAACACCCTATTCACCGATGCGGCCCTGGCCGCCCACCCCTGACCCCGCTTCAAGCCAAAGGAGATCCATCCATGGCCATGACCGAAACCTTTCCCGCCCCGATGCAGGACGCGCCGTTCGTCCGCCCTCGTCGCGATTGGCGCGCCGCGCTGAAGGCCTTGCGCCGCCTGCTCACCGACAAGGAAGACACCGGCCAGGTGTTCGAGATCATGCGCGCCCTGAACGGCGATTCCACTGTCAGGGGCTATAATCGCCTGCTGGAGACATCGAGGGGCGGGCGGCTGGCCTATGAGCGCATCGAGCTGGCGCCGCGGCTGATGGACGACGTCTGGCTGGACAGCTTCGCTCCCGGCACCGTGGGCGCCGCCTACCGTCAGTTCATCCGCAGCGAGCACCTCTCCGCCGACGGCCTGGCGGAAATCAGCCGGGCGCAGCGCTCACAAGTGGAGGACGCCCACCCCTACGCCTGGTTCGGTCGGCGCATCCGCGACAGCCACGACATCTGGCACATCCTCTCCGGCTATCACCGCGACGGCCTGGGCGAGGCTTGCCTGGTGGCCTTCTCCTACGCCCAGACCCGTGGGCTCGGCTGGGCGCTGATCGCCGTGGGCGCGGGCTGGCGCGCGCTCAAAGCCGGCTCCATGCCGCACGCTCGCGCCATCTGGCAGGGCTACCGGCGCGGCAAGGCGGCCAGATGGCTGCCGGGCGAGGACTTCACCGCCCTGATGAGCGAGCCGCTGGAAGCCGCACGCCGCCGCCTGAATATCACCCCGGCCACGGCGTACGAGGCCATTCCCGTGGCGATGCGGTGATGACCCGGACCCCGCCACAGGCCACCCCTCAACTTCCGACGGGCGGCTGAAACTTAGGTCCAGCCGGCATCGGCGCCGCTTCTCGCAAGCTATTTCGCCTTCGAAGGCGTATGCTTGCTCGTCCGGTCGTCGATGTGCTTCGCGCGTCCCACCGGCGCGAAAGGACGTCATGTCCAGATTCACCCAACCCGTTGCGCGCAGTCCCCGGGGCTTGAACGACCCCCGCTCCACCGGCGCGGTCAAGCCCTTGACGCGGCCGGACGTCCAGGCGGCGCGCGGGACGTTCAAGCGAGGCGCGTAGAGTGGCGACCTTGTCGCCGGCCCAGTTCGACGCCCTTTCCAACCTCGCGCGCAAGAAGGCCGGCGACGACGTGGGCTGGGTTGCGATCGCCGAGGCGCGCGAGTTGACCGATCTGGGCTTTGCGCTGCGCACGCGAAGCGGCTGGGAGATCACCGACGCCGGCGAGGCGGCGCTGCGCGAGCATGACGCCGCGCGCCCGGACGATCCGCCGGACGCTCCCATCCCCTTCGGCCCCCGCGGTTAGACCGCCAACGCCTCAAGTCCCGCCAAAGACGGCGCGCGCGCCGCCGCTCCCAAAATCCAAGGACCCCAAATCCCATGCCCGAGTTCAATCTGCCCGCCGGCTGCACCATGCGCATCACCGCCACGATGGACACGACCGCCATCGACCGCCGCCGTTGGAGCGTCGCCATCTTCGCCGCCGGCGCCGCGGACTCCGACCTGAAGGCCAGCTATGGCGCCCGCATCATTGGCGGTCAGACCCAAAAGATCGACACCCCGGCCATCGCCGCCGACTGTATCTGCAGAGTTCTGTCCTCTTCCGAGAACGGCGGCGATTGGCTGGACGATGTCGCCAAGGTGAGTACGGACGCCGACGAGGATCTGACCATGACCTTCGTGCGCCCCACAGCGGAAGAAGCCTCCGAAGCCGGCGGCGAATGCGTCCTGACCTTCCGTTTCAACCCGGCGGTGGCGCTGGCCTAGCTTGGCGATTCAGAAAGCCTGGCTTGGGACTGCATCAGTTTGAAATCGGCCCCGGTTGACGATCCTATCGCGGGATAGGTTCGACTCCTATATGCTTAGCGGAAAGCAAGGAGCGCCCATGGCCAAAATGTCAAACACTGACTACGACACGCTGGAAAAGTTTATCCAGACCGTTGTGAAGCGGCTCGTCGAGGGGAAAACAACGCCGCTCTCAGCTGAAGCGGATATCATGCACCCGCTGACGGCATGGGACCAGGGGAACGCTTTGGAGTTTATCCCGTGGATCAAACTCACCATGAAAGAATGGGCGGATGACGACGCCTCCTAAGCGCCCCAGCCGCCCCGCTGACGTGGTCGGCAACGCCGTTCACGTCATGAAGGTGCTGACCGGCGAGGCTGACGACTCCGCCCCTGTGGACGATGGCAAGGACCCCGCCGCGAAGGCCCTAGGGGCCAAGGGCGGCGCGGCCAGGGCCAAGGCCATGTCACCCGAACGTCGCCGCGAGATTGCTCAGGCGGCGGCGGCTAAGCGGTGGGCGAAGGAATAGGGCCTCCGGGGCGGGGCCGACTCATAAATACCGCTGGTGCCCCGTACTGATCGCCGTTCAATCCGTCCTGATCGTGACTGATGTCATCGTGGACACCCAGCTTGCTCGTCCACCATTTTCCGTCATCCAACTGGCGCGCAGCATGCGTCGGAGCGCCACCCTTCGTGAATATCGCGATCTTTTCTTGGGTCGGATCGAACGTCCAATTGGCGCAAAGCTCGTAGCCCTTGGTTCGGTAGGCCGCAACGAATGCGCCCAGTGTTCGATCGCGAGGAGCGCCGGGAGGCCAATAGCCGCCCCTCGTAGGCCACCAAAACCGGGTCTGTTCCCCCGCCGCCCATGCTATGCAGTTGTAAGCCGGATCGGGAAGGCTCGTCGGAACCCACCCACTTCCTACCAGACTCGGAAAAGCGCTCTCGATCTCAGCCGGCGACAACGCGTTGCCGCTCAATCCATTCAACCCAAGCCCGGCAAAGGCCAGCCAAATCCCCATTCAATGAATCTGGCAGCGGGTCGAAGCCATAAATTTCTGGTAGCGCCAGATAGAGGAAGCTTGGCGTGGCTTTAAGATCGGTCACGATAAGGGGGACCGCCAAATCGCCCAGGGCGATTATGCTTTGCATGGCGTCTGCTTCGACCATCTCGTCCAATGATGAGAGAAACTTGGTCGATGATTCCCACCGAGCTTTGAGTGCCGCATAATTTGCGACGTAATCCAACGTGTTTGTCAGATAGAGACTATGGACCGCTGATGTAGAGGTGTTGGCGCGCCGGTGCCGGTAGTCTGCGACCGGCAATTCCAGCAGCGTATGGTTATACATTGTTGTTGCCCCCGCCCAACGATGCCTTGCGCTGTTCGATATCATCGAGTCGACCAGTTAGCCAATCCCGCAATTCCTTCGCGACCTCGGGAGTGAAAAACAAATCTACTTCCATGTCGCGCACAATGGAGCCCCGCGAGACGGTCTCTTCGGGAATTGCGTCGCCAAGTGTCCCGTCGGGATTGGGGTGATGCACCATACGCCGGGGGAGCGCGGGGCGCTCGCAGAATGTCGCAACGTGTATGTGGCCACTTGGCGTCACTGAACCAATGACGCCATCAACATGGATGTTCCGGAATTGCGCGCTCTTTAGGTAGTCGATGGGCACGCGTTCGGATGTGACGGGGTCGTTCAGGATCGCACCTGTCACGTCTGTCGCCATTGGCATCGCCTCCGAGTGTCCTCGTATTTCATAAACTCGACTCCAAATCACTAACTAATTCATCGCACAATTTGTTCCTTGACGCTAAGCATATAACGTCATATTGAAATTGGCATGAACAAGCTGCCCCTCGCCAAGCGCGCCAAGCTCCTAACCCTTCTCTGCGAAGGCATGTCGATGCGCGCCATCGCCCGCACGGAAGATGTGAGTTTCAACACGGTCGCCAAGGCTCTGATCGATGCCGGGACGGTCTGCGCTCAAATGCACGACGAGCTGGTCCATGACGTGAAGGCGTCGCGCATCCAGTGCGACGAAATCTGGGCGTTCAACTATTGCAAGCAGCGCACTGTCGCCTCGGCCAAAGCGGCGCCCGCCGACGCTGGCGATATCTGGACGTGGACCGGCATCGACGCCGACTCCAAGCTGATCGTGTCCTACCTCGTTGGCGACCGGTCAGGCCAAGCCGCGATTGAGCTTATGGACGATCTGCGTGCCCGCTTGAGCAACCGGGTTCAGCTTTCGACCGATGGCCACCGGGCGTATTTGGAGGCCGTGGAAGGCGCTTTCGGCGGCGACATCGACTACGCCCAAGTGATCAAGCAGTACGGCCCCACGCCGACGCCAGCGGGCCGCTACAGCCCCGCCGAATGCACGGGGATCAAGAAGGTCCGCGTTGAGGGTAACCCCGACGAAAAGCACGTCAGCACGTCTTATGTGGAAGCCCACAACAAGACGATGCGGATGCACATGCGCCGCTTCACCCGCCTGACGAATGGCCACTCGAAGAAGGTCGCCAACCACGTCCACATGGTCGCGCTCTACACCCTGTATTACAACTTCATCCGCACCCACTCGAAGCTGCGCATGACGCCCGCGATGCAGGCCGGGATCGCCCCGACCTTCCTTAGCTTCGCCGACGTGATCGCCCGTATCGACGCCGCCCAGGCCCCAAAGGTGCGCGGGCCTTACAAGAAGCGGGCGACAGCGTAAGCTGCCCCGATATCGGGGAAAGCCATGGAACGCAGACTGATCCTAGCAATCGCGGGTCTCACGATCCTGTCGGGCTGTCAGCGCCATGAGCCGACAGATCAGGTCTTTGCTCAATGCCGGATATTGATGGCTCAAGTCACCCATACCCCCAACCTAAACGATGTGGATTGGTCGTCCCTCGACACCTGCATGGAATCGAAGGGCTACACGCTGGACACGTCGCTATCAGACTGCGGAAAGCTCAACGGGCCAGCCGCCCTGGCAAAATGCTACAGGCCAAATTCAAACTGATGCAGTCCCCCTGGCTTCGGTGCATTGACTACCACCGCCATTGCCCCTATCCGTCCCGGCCTTGCGCCCGTCAGGCGGGAGAGCAGGCCCAGGTGGCGGAATTGGTAGACGCGCTGGCTTCAGGTGCCAGTGGCTTAACGGTCGTGGAGGTTCGAGTCCTCTCCTGGGCACCACCGCTTTGAATTGACGGCGCGAAAGACGCTTCGTCCGCAAGGCGGAGCTCCCCCTTATGTTCGGGCAGGATCGGAGCTACATCCTTCCCGTGACCAACTTTCTCCATGAGGGCGACCTGCCCGACGGCCTGACGTTCACCGGCTCGGTGGCCGTCGATTCGGAGACCATGGGTCTGCGGCTGGGCCGCGATCCCCTCTGTGTGGTGCAGCTATCGGCGGGCGATGGGAATGCGCATGTGGTGCGGCTGAGCCGCCCCGGTTATGACGCGCCAAACCTGAAGGCGCTGCTGACCGATCCCCGCATCCTGAAAATCTTCCACTTCGGCCGGTTCGACATCGCCATGTTCGCCCTGCACCTAGGGGTGACCACCGCGCCGGTCTATTGCACCAAGATCGCCTCCAAGATCGCCCGCACCTATACGGATCGCCACGGCCTGAAGGATGTTTCAAAGGAGCTGCTGGGCGTCGACCTGTCGAAAGCGCAGCAAAGCTCAGACTGGGGCGCGGCGAGCCTGAGCCCGGAACAGGTGGCCTATGCCGCCAGCGACGTGCTCAATCTGCACCGGCTGAAGGAGAAGCTGGACGTCATGCTGGTGCGCGAGGGACGGATGGAGCTGGCCCAGGCGTGTTTCGACTTCCTGCCCTGGCGGGCGCGGCTGGATCTGGCCGGGTGGGAAGACGTCGACATTTTCGCTCACAGCTGACGCGCCCGCGAGCAGTCCGTTGGCCGTCATCAGCCCCCTTCCCGTCGATCTAGCCGCCCTGGACGCGCGGCGGCGCGAACGACTGGGCAAATGGCGCAGGCGCTCGCGGCTGATTCATTTCCTGCGCAAGGCGCTGCCGGCGGCCATCATCGCCATTCTGGTTCTGATGGCGGTGTGGGTGTTGGCCCGCGGCCTTCTCGCCCGGATCGGCGACCTGCGCGGCAGGCTGAGCGGCGCGATCCATATGACCAACGCGCAGTTTCATGGTCGCGACGACCAGGATCGCGCCTATGTGGTGTTCGCCCGGGAAGCCAGCCGCGACGACTTCGACCAGAACCGTTTCTATCTTGTCGATCCGCGGATGGTTTATGACTCGGACAATGTCAGGGACAGCCACATTTCCGCCGACCAAGGCGTGTACCGCAAGGACACGCGCATCTTGAGCCTGCGGGGGCGCGTGTCATTGCGAGATTCGTCCGGAAACAATTTCGACACCGAGCAGGCGATCGTCGATACGGCGCACGGGACGATCGCGGGACAGGGCAGGGTGACGGGAACCGGACCCACCGGTGCGATAACCGCCCAGTCGTTTACCGTTTACGACCAGGGTCAAAGGGTGGTGTTTCGAGGCAATGTTCACTCGGTCGTCAAACGAGGCTAAAGGAAAAATCCGCCCGCCCAATGGACAAGCTCGATTCGGGCCCCCAAATGGCGCATGGATGCTGAACCGATGAGACGCCCGTCCGCCCCTCTCGCCTTAGGTCTGTTGCTCGGCGTCTGCGCCCTGGGCGGCGCCGGCGTGGCCGGCGCGCAGCTGGCGCCGCAATCCAATGCGCCGGTGGACATCACGGCCGACCAGCTCGACGTGCAGAACCAGAAGTGCCTGGCGATCTACACCGGCGACGCCGAGGCGCTGCAGGACACCAGCCGGCTGCGCGCCAACACCATCAACATCTACAATAAGACCCTGCCGCCCCGCCCCGGCGCGCAGAATACCTCGGGCGAGCCGGGCAGTGCGAACTGCGGTCAGCTCGACCGCATGGAGGCTGACGGCCAAGTCTATTATGTGACCCCCAACGAGGTGGTGAAGGGCGACCACGCCATCTACACGGCGGACGACAAGACCATCATCGTCACCGGCGACGTGGTGGTCGCCCAGGGCAAGAACGTCAGCGCCGGCACCAAGCTGGTGATCAACACCGACACCGGCGTGGCGACCATGGCCTCCAATGTCACCGGTCGCGGCAAGGCCGGACGGGTGCGCACGGTGGTCTATCCCAATCAAAGCCAGACCGGCGCGGCCGCAAAGTCAGGGGAAAAGAGCGGCGGTCTGAAGCCCCCTGTCCCGCCGCCGGCTCGGCCGCAAAGCGGCTGATCCCACCTTTGGCCGCGTCCGCAAGACAATGAAAATGGTCCCCATCGCAGAGGCCTCAGCCAAGGAGGGCCTTCGCGCCGACGCGATCGGCAAGTCGTTCCGCGGCCGTGCGGTGGTGGCGAACGTGTCGCTGCGGCTCGGGCGGGGCGAGGTCGCCGGTCTGCTCGGCCCCAACGGCGCCGGCAAGACCACCTGCTTCTATATGATCACCGGCCTGATTCCGGTGGACTATGGGTCGATCTATCTCGACGGCGCCGACATCACCGGCCAGCCCATGTACCAGCGCGCCCGGATGGGCGTTGGCTACCTGCCGCAGGAAGCCTCGATCTTTCGCGGCATGACCGTCGAACAGAATGTCATGGCCGTGGTCGAGCTGGCCGAGAAGGACGACAGGAAGGCCGCCGAGACGGTCAATCGGCTGCTTGAAGAACTGCGGATCGATCACCTGAAGAGCGCGCCCGCGGTGTCGCTGTCCGGCGGCGAGCGAAGGCGGGTGGAAATCGCCCGGGCGCTGGCCAGCGAACCGGACTTCATGCTGCTGGACGAGCCGTTCGCCGGCATCGATCCGCTGGCGATCGCCGACATCCGTGAGGTGATCGCCTATCTGAAGGGCCGCGGCATCGGCATCCTGATCACCGACCACAATGTCCGCGAGACCCTGGACATCATCGACCGGGCTTCGATCATCCACGCCGGAGAGGTCCTGTTCGAAGGCGCGCCCGACGAGATTCTGGCCGACCCGGACGTGCGCCGGGTCTATCTGGGCGACCGGTTCGCTTAGGACCCGTACGCGACCTACCGCGGCGCGCGCTTGGCCAGGATTCGCTGCAACGTCCGACGGTGCATGTTTAGCCGCCGCGCCGTCTCCGAGACGTTGTGGTTGCACAGCTCGTAGACCCGCTGGATATGCTCCCAGCGGACCCGGTCCGCGCTCATGGGGTTTTCCGGAGGAGCGGCCTGGGCGTCTTTGCGGGCGAGCAGGGCGCGAACCACGTCGTCGGCGTCGGCGGGCTTGGGCAGGTAGTCCACCGCCCCGGCCTTCACCGCGGCCACCGCGGTGGCGATGGCGCCGTAGCCGGTCAGCATGATCGCCCGGGCCTCTGGCCGGGCCGCACGCAAAGCCTCGACCACCTGCAGGCCATTGCCGTCCTCCAGCCGCATGTCCAGCACCGCGAACGCCGGGGGCTTGGCCTTCACCGCGGCCAAGGCTTCGGCGACACCGCCGACCAACACCGGTTCGAAGCCTCTGGCCTCCAGGGCGCGGCCCAGCCGCGTGCGCAGGGCGACATCGTCGTCGAGCAATAGGAGCGACTTGTCCGACAGCGCCGCGACCACCTCCAGGACGTCGTCCATGCGCGGTTTCCTCAATTCATACCAGGCGCCACGGAAGTGGCGCGACTACGGTAGTTTGTGGCCTCTTTTTCAGGCGCATCAAGCGAATTTCACGTCTGAGTGGCGGTGTTCTGTTGATCGAACGCGCCCAGTTCGAAGCCGCCGGGAATCACCGGCGCCTCGATGGCTTGGCGCGGCCAGCGGGCAGCGATGATCGCGCCGCCACGCTTGCCATTGTGGAAAGCGACTAAGGCGCCGGTTCGTTCCAGCAGGGTCTTGGCGATGAAGAAGCCCAGACCCATGCCGAGGTGGCCGGATCTCGATCCCTCGGCGCCCGGACGGCTGGTCACATAGGGCTGGCCGAGCCGGGTCAAGATGTCGGCCGAAAAGCCCGGGCCGTCGTCCCGCACCTCGATGGACACGGAGCCCTCGTCAAAGCGGACGCTGACCAGCACCTCGGACCGGGCGAAGTCGACAGCGTTTTCCACCAGCGAGGTCATGGCGTGCAGCACTTCGGGCATGCGCCGGATCTCGGGCTGGCGCATGCCGGGCGGACCGGCGACCACGGCCTCGACCCGCACCGGGGTCTCCAGATGCGGCTCGATCACCTCGTTGACCAGCTGCAGCAGGGTCATGCGGGCGTGGACGGCGTCGTCGGTGTCCGGCTCTTCGGTCAGGCGCCGCAAAATCTCCCGGCACCGCTCGGCCTGGGAGACCAGCAGTTCGGCGTCGTCGCGTAGGGCGCCCGCGCCGATCTCCCGCACCATCTCCTTGGCGACGATGGAGATTGTCGCCAGCGGGGTGCCAAGCTCATGGGCCGCCGCGGCCGCCAGGCCGCCGAGCGCCGAGAGCCGCTGTTCGCGGGACAGCACCGTCTGGGTGTAGTTGAGCGCCAATTCCATCCGCGCCGCCTGGACCGCGACCCTCCAGGCGTAGGCGCAGGTGAAGCCCATGCCGATCAGGGTCGCGGTCGCGGTCACGAGCTTGAGAGCGAAGGGCGGCGGCGAGCCCTGGTTGGGCGGCCAGGGCAGGGGCATGGACCAGACGGTCATTAACACGATCGCTCCGGCGCTCAACAGCACGACCGCCAGCGCACGCTGGTTTTTCAAGGTCGCCGCCGCCAGGCTCGCCGGCGCGATGAGTAAGAGGCAGAAGGGATTGGCGCTGCCGCCAGTGAGGACCAACAGAGCGGCCATCTGCACCAGGCTGAAAGCCAGCTGCATAGCGAGAGCGCCATCAGAGGCGCGCGCCCAGGCCATCGGGCCATAGGCGAACGCCAGGTTGGCGGCGGCCGAAATGACCACGACCAACACACAGGCGAAGAAGGGAAACCTCAAGCCGCACAGCGGGCCGGCGATCAGCAGGGCGGCCAGTTCCACGGCCAGGACCAGCCAGCGCAGTTGAATCAACAGGCCCGCGCTGAAGCGGCCGGAGGCGGGCGACCCGCCCAGCACCAGGCCGTCGTCGTGTGTCCCGCCGGCTTGCGCGGGCGCTGGCCCCGGCCTATCCAGGATCGCCAGTCGCGAAGGGGGCTTCTGTGAGGGCGCCACGACCGCGACCCTAGCACCCCCGCAGGGAGGCCATAAGCCCGATGATCAGAAGATTCGCGCCCTGGATCGCGGTGGGATTGGCGAGCCTGACGCTGCTGGTCGCGATCGCCTTGAGATCAGGGCCGCCGGCCTCGCCCGGTCAGGCCGGCGCCGTCGGGGGGCCGTTCCATCTGGTCGACCAGACCGGCCGTCCCGTGGATCAATCGGTGCTCAAGGGCAAATGGTCGGCGGTCTATTTCGGCTACACCTACTGTCCCGATGTCTGCCCCACCACCCTGATCACCCTCGGTGGCGCCATCGACCGGATGGGCGCACGGGCGAAGGATTTCCAGATCGTCTTCATTACCGTCGATCCCCACCGCGACACGCCGACGCAGCTGAAGAACTATCTGTCCAGCACAGAATTTCCGCGCGGCGTCATCGGCCTGACCGGCACGGACGCCCAGGTCGCCCAGGTCGCTCAGGCCTACAAGGTCTATTTCCAGAAGGCGGGGACCGGCGACGCCTACACGGTGGACCATTCCTCCGCCATCTATCTGATGGATCCCAAGGGCCAGTTCGACACGGTCATTCCCTATGGCCTGACGCCCGACCAGGCCAAGGACAGCATCGTCAAGGCGATGCAGGACCAAAGCGCCCATAGCTGAGCCGGGGTTTGCGGGAACTCTCTCAAGCGGGGTGGACTCTGGTAACCAGCGACATGATATGTTGCGTTGCACAATGCGCTTCGGCGCGCTGGATTCTCAGTGATGCTCTACGCCCTGCATGAAGCCGCCTACTATGCGTCGACGCCAATGCGAGCGGCGGCGCGGATGGCCCGCGACTTCTGGAGTTCGCCCCTGAACCCCGCCGCGGACACCGAGTTCGGCCGCCGCATCTATGCTTCCAGCGACCTGTTCGCCAATGTCACCCGCCGCTACGGCAAGCCCGAATGGGGCATCGACAGCGTGGTCATCAACGGACAGATCGTACGCGTGCGGCCCGTCGTCGTCTGGTGCTCGCCCTGGGTGAAGCTGCTCCAGTTCAGTCGCGACCAATCGGACCTGCGCCGCGCCGGCCGTCGGGCGATAGAGCCCGCCGTGCTGATCGTCGCGCCTCTGTCCGGGCACCACGCGTCGCTGCTGCACGGCACGGTCGAGGCCTTCCTGCAGGATCACGACGTCTATATCAGCGACTGGTCCAACGCCCGCGACGTGCCGATGCTGGACGGCCGGTTCGACTTTCACGACTACATCGATCATGTCCGCTTCATGCTTCGGGCGCTCGGACCCCGACCGCACGTGGTCGCCGTCTGTCAGCCCGGCCCGCCGGTCCTGGCCGCCGCCGCCCTGATGGCCGAGGACAACGAAGCCAGCCGGCCCGCCTCCATGACCTTCATGGGCTCGCCCATAGACGCGCGCCTCTCGCCGACGGTGACCAACAAGCTGGCCGAGGAACGGCCGTTCACCTGGTTCCAGAAGCAGATGATCTACACCGTCCCGCCGCCATATCCCGGCGCGCTGCGGCGGGTCTATCCGGGCTTCGTCCAGCTCTATAGCTTCATGTCGATGAACCTGGAGCGGCACCAGGACGCCCACACCCGCTACTTCAACGACCTGGTGAAGGGTGACGGCGACAGCGCCGACAAGCACCTGGAATTCTATGACGAGTATCTGTCGGTGCTGGACCTGACGGAAGAGTTCTATCTCCAGACCATCGACATCGTGTTCCAGACCTATCTTCTGCCCAAGGGCGAGCTGATCCATGGCGGTCGCCACGTGCGGCCCGAGCTCATCAAGGACATCGGCCTGATGACCGTGGAGGGCGAGCACGACGACATTTCCGGCATCGGCCAGACCCAGGCCGCGCATGGACTCTGCTCGGGCCTGCCGGAAGACCTGAAGGTGGACTATGTCCAGCCGTCGGTCGGCCACTACGGCGTCTTCAACGGTCGCCGCTTCCGCGAGGAGATCTACCCGCGCGTCAGAAGCTTCATCGCCAAGTGCGACGCTGAAGCGAGTGCGTTGGTCGAGGCTTAGGCGGGTCGGCGCTAAAGCGCCGGCGGGGCGGTGAAGCCGCCGAAGGCGTGCTCGATCGCTTCGGCCACGGCGAGCGTGCGCGAGTCGCCGCCGCGTGGGCCGATCACCTGCACGCCGAACGGCAGGCCATTGGCCAGCGGGCCGATCGGAATCGCGGTGGCCGGCAGGCCGCAGGTGGTGGCCAGGGCGATCCAGTTCAGCATGGAGCGGTAGGGGATCCTGGTCCCATCGGACAGGATCAGGGTCCGCCTGTTGAACGGGCTGTGATCGTGCGGGAAGGCGCACAGCGGCGTCGCCGGCGCGATGATGACGTCGACCTGCTCGAACACAGCCTTCATCCGCTCACCGATCCGCGCGCGGGCCTCGTTGGCGGACAGCCATTCGCCGTGGGTCGCGGTGGAGGCCATGACCTGCGCCGCCCAGGCTGGATCGCGCAGGCCCAGGCCGCGCATGAATTGCACCACGCCGCGCATGCGCCGCATGGCCCACTGGGTCTTGGGCGGCTGGCCGCGGCCGAGGATCGACAGGATCAGCACCGTGTAGGCGGCCATCAGCGGCTCGGTTTCGGTCGGATGGATCGGCTGCACCACCGCGCTCTGGTCGGCAAGTGTGGCGGCGAAGCCCGCGATGGCGGCGGCGCATTCGGGGTCGAGCGGATAGTCCGGCTCCTGCGCCCAGACGCCGATCTTCAGGCCCTTCAGATCCGCCGGCGGGGCCTTGGCGCCGATGGGGCCGTTGGCGATCACCGACAACAGCAGGCGAAGGTCGCGCACCGACCGCGCCATGGGGCCGACCACGTTCAGGTCGCCCTCGGCGATCGTCCCGGGCGGCGGAGGCACGTGTCCGCGCTGAGACACCAGGCCATGGGTCGGCTTGTGGGCGTAGACGCCGCAGAAGGAGGCGGGAATGCGCAGGGAGCCGCCGATGTCAGAGCCGATTTCAAGCGCGGTGATCCCCGTCGCCAGCGCCGCCGCCGCGCCGCCGGACGATCCTCCGGGGCCTCGGGACAGGTCCCACGGGTTATTCGTGGTTCCGTAGAGGTCGTTGTAGCTCTGCCAGTCGCCGGCCATCACGGGCAGGTTGGTCTTGCCCCAGATCACCGCCCCCGCCTGCCGAGCCTTGGCGACGGCGGCGGCGTCGTGACCTGGACGTTTGAGCAGCGCCGCCACGCCCGACGAGGCGGGCATGCCCTCCACATCCAGGCTGTCCTTGATCGTCATCGGCAGGCCGGCGAGGGGGCCAGGCGACTCGCCCTTCATCCTCAACTCGTCGATCACGGCGGCCCGTGATCGCGCTCGTTCCATATCGATTGCGACAACCGCGTTGATCTTCGGATTGATCACATTGTAGCGGGCGATGGCGGCGTCCAGCAGTTCCACCGCGCTGATCCGCTTAGAATCGAGCGCCTGGAGGTGGGCGGTGGCGTCGAACAAGGTGCGGTCAGCCATCGGTGTTGAACCCTAGGACGTCCATCATGTCGTAGAGCCCCGGCGGCCTGCCCGCGACCCAGAGGGCGGCGGCGACGGCGCCGCGTGCGAACAGGCCGCGATCCCTGGCTGAATGCGATAGGGTTATGATCTCGTCTTCGGCGGCGAAGACAACGCTGTGCTCACCGACGATGCCGCCGCCACGCAGGGAGGCAAAGCCGATCGCGCCCGATCCGCGGGGCCCAGTGACGCCGTCGCGGGCCCGTTCTTGCACTGCGCGCAAGGAGGCGCCTCGTCCGCTGGCCGCCGCTTCGCCCAGCATCAGCGCGGTGCCGGAGGGTGCGTCGACCTTGCGCCGGTGGTGCGCCTCGACGATCTCGATATCCCAGTCCTCGGGCCCGAGCGCCCGGGCGGCCTGGGCAACCAGGCCGGCCAGCAGGTTGACGCCCAGCGAGAAATTGCCCGACCGCACCATCGCGACCTTGGCCGCCGCCGCCTCGATCGCGTGGCTCTCGGCCTCGGATGCGCCGGTGGAGGCGATCACTAGCGCCGGGCCGCCATGCACCGCCGCAGCCTGAGCCAAAGCCACCGATCCGGCGGGGGTGGAGAAGTCGACGATCACATCGCAGGCGTCCAGCGCCTCGGCAAGGGCCAAGAGCTTCATGCCCCCACAGTCCTGGCCGGCCAGGTCGGGGCGGTCGACGAGCGCCGCCAACGTGGCGTCCGCGCGGGCCTTGATCACGCCCGCCGTCACCCGGCCCATGCGGCCGAGCGCGCCGGCGACGCCGATCCTGACCAAAGCGGCTGGCGCCATGTCCCGCATATCCCCAACAAAACGAGGCGCCAGTTTCCCCAGCCCTGTCGTGCGGTCAATGGCTTAGAAACCGACCGCCCCGGGGGCCGGGACAGATTAGCGAATTTCCCGCTTTCATGAGCCGCGCTCAGGGTCGATAAGATCAAGCCTGCCCGCAACAGTTGCGGGCCGGAGCGGGTCGCGCGATGACGGTGCGACCGGTCAGGCGACGGAGCTTACGCTCAAACAGGGTGTTGAAATGTGTCAGCGAAGTGACTGACTCATATCATCTTCTTGTATTGTTCATTTTTTGTTCTTGATCCGACCCGCGCGCTGTGCTCAGCTTGTGGATAAGTCGGAGGACTTACATTGGTCGCACGTGTGGTCACCGTGGCGTTCGAAGGCGTGGAGGCGCGCCGGGTCGATGTCGAGGTCCAGATGACCTCGGGCACGGTTTATTTCGCGGTCGTTGGGCTGGGCGACAAGGCCGTCGCCGAGAGCCGAGAACGGGTCCGTTCGGCCTTCACCTCGCTGGGCCTGGCGCTGCCGGCCATGCGGATCGTTGCCAATCTCGCCCCGGCCGACCTGCCGAAGGAAGGCAGCCATTACGACCTGCCGATCGCCCTGGCGATCATGGCGGCCATGGGAATCATTCCCGCCGACGCCTTGAACGACTGGGCCGCCGTGGGCGAGCTTGGGCTGGACGGCCAGATCGCCCCGGTGCCAGGCGCATTGCCGGCCGCCGTGGCGGCCAGCGCCATGGGGCTTGGCCTGATCTGTCCGGAAGCCTGCGGGCCCGAGGCCGCCTGGGTGGGCGATTGCCGCATCCTCGCGCCCCGCTCGCTGATCTCGCTGGTGAACCATTTCCGCGGCCTGCAGATCATGAGCCCGCCCCAGCCCGGCCAGATGATCGAGGGGCCGGCCGCGCCCGACTTGAGGGACGTCAAGGGCCAGGAGGGCGCCAAGCGGGCGCTGGAGATCGCCGCGGCCGGCGGCCACAACCTGTTGTTCGTCGGCCCGCCCGGCTCCGGCAAGTCCATGCTCGCCCAGCGCCTGCCGGGCCTGTTGCCACCCTTGTCGCCAGCGGAGCTGCTCGAAACCTCCATGGTCCATTCGGTGGCCGGCCTGATCGCCAAGGGCGCGCTGACGAGGTCGCGACCCTTCCGCGCGCCGCACCACTCCGCCTCCATGGCCGCCCTCACCGGCGGCGGTATTCGCGCCAAGCCGGGGGAAGTATCGCTCGCGCACAATGGCGTACTGTTTCTCGATGAACTGCCAGAATTCCAGAGTCAGGCCTTGGATTCGCTCCGGGCGCCGCTGGAGACCGGCGAGGTTCTGGTCGCGCGGGCCAATGTGCATGTGCGTTACCCAGCGCGCATCTTGCTGATCGCCGCGATGAATCCCTGCAAGTGCGGTCATGGCGGCATGGGCCGGGGCGCGTGCGGACGGGCGCCGCGCTGCATCCAGTCCTATCAGTCGCGGGTGTCCGGGCCGCTGATGGACCGGATCGACCTGCAGGTGGACGTCCCGCCCGTCACCGCGACAGACCTCTCTCTGCCGCCGCCCGCCGAAGGCACCGCGGAGGCCGCGGCCCGTGTGGCTCAGGCCAGGCTTCTCCAGCAGGAGCGGGCGGACAAGGCCGGCGAGGGTGCGCCAGACCTGAACGCCCGCGCCGAGGGCGGCTATCTGGAGAAGATCACGTCCCTAGATGATCCCGCTCGCGCGCTACTGGCGAAGGCGGCTGAATCCACCGGCCTGTCGGCCCGCGGCTGGACCCGTACCCTGCGCCTGGCCCGCACCATCGCCGACCTGGACGGCGCCGGCGCGGTCAAGCGCGTGCACGTGGCCGAGGCGCTGATCTACAGGCGGGTGGCGGCGGCTGGGGTGGAGACGCCCATGTATGCCGGAGGCTAGGCCCTGCGCTTGACCCCGCCGTCGGGATCATGCGGCGCATGGCGATCGACGTCGTCAGAATCGAGGCCGCCTCGGCCCAGTTCAGCGTCGCGGGCCGCGCCATGGGCAGGCTCGTTTGGCGCGGCGGCGTCATCGGCCGCCTCGCGTTCATAAAGGCCGATCACTTCGCCCGACGCGATGGCCTGGCCCTTCAGCACGTCGACCAGTTCGTTCAGCGTGGTCTTCGGCGGCAGGTCCAAGGGGTCGGTGAGGGCGAACAGCTGAAAGTGATAGTGGTGCACGCCGTGGCCTTCCGGCGGCTTGGTTCCGTGCCAGCCTACCGTACCGCCGCTGTTGAGGCCCTGGACGGCGCCGGCGAGTTCCGTTGGCTGCTCGGTTCGCGAGAGGCCGGCAGGAATCTCGGTCGCTTGGCCGGGGATATTCCAGACCAGCCAATGCACGAAGGGCTGGTCCAGCGGCGCGTCGGGATCCTCGACGATCAGCACATAGGATCGGGCCTCGATCACCGCGCTCCAGCTGAGGCCCGGAACCCGGTCGTCGAAATAGGCGCTGTAGCGGTCGTCGATGTAGCCGTCAGCGTTGATGGCCGACGAGGTGACCGCGATGCCGCGATGTTCATAGGGTTGGACGCGCTGAATCGTCAGGGTTGAGCCAGTTTGGTGAGGCATGGTGCATTCCTCGATGGGGTGCTCCCACTACTCGCGCCGGGGCCGATGGTTCCCAGAGCCAAGCCGGCGCGTCGCCTTGACCGTCCATTAAACCGCAACGTCTAGGTTGGGGCATGGCTTCCGCCGAAGACATCATTCTGGCCCTCGCCGCGCCCGCCGCCTTGATCGACGTCAAGGGCGCGCTGGTGTGCGCCAACGCCACCTTCGACCTCGCCGGCGCGCCGGTGGATCGGCTGGTCGATCTGAACGAAGGCGCTTCGTGCGAAACCCTCGCCGCGGGCGGCGCGCTGATCACCTGGACCGCCAGCGTCCTGGCCGACGGCGCCCGGCTCGTCGTCGGACGCGCCGCCAGCGCCGGCCTCGATCAGCGCGAACGCTATCTCGCCTCCATGAGCCACGAACTGCGCACGCCGCTGAACGGGGTGCTCGGCATGGCGGGGCTGCTGGCCGACACCCGGCTCGCCGCCGACCAGCGGGCCTATCTGGCGACGCTGCAGGACTGCGGCGAGCACCTGTTGGGCCTGGTCAACGACATCCTCGACCTGGCGCGGCTGGATTCCGGCCAGCTGATCCTACATCCGGCGCCGTTCGAGCCCAAGGCGCTGCTGCAATCCACCGCCGAGCTGCTCAGTCCGCGCGCCCACGCCAAGGGCCTGGAGATCGCCTGGGCCGCGCCGGCCGATCTGCCTATCGTGCTGGCCGATGAAGGGCGCCTGCGCCAGGTGTTGTTCAACCTCGCCGGCAATGCGGTGAAATTCACCGAGGCCGGCGGCGTCCTGCTGGGGGTCGAGAGCCGCGCGCGCGGCGCTGGCCAGGTCACCCTGCGCTTTACCGTCACCGACACCGGCCCCGGCGTGCCCGAGGCGGACCGCGAGCGCATCTTCGACGCCTTCGCCCAGAGCGGCGAGCATGTCGGCCGTAGCGACTCGTCCGGCCTGGGCCTGGCCATCGTCCGCCGTCTCGCCGCTGCCCATGCCGGCGCGGCGGGCCTGGACAGTCCGCCGGCAGGCGGCGCGTGCTTCTGGTTCGAGGCGACTTTCGCGATCGAGCGCGCCGGCGCGGGGGCGCTGCCGCTCAGCGGTCGGACTGTCGTGGTGATTTCAAGCAATCCCATCGTCGCCGAGGCCGCCGTCCGGCAGGTGCGCGCGGCGGGCGCCGCCGCGATGACGTTCAACACCCTCGTCGACGCCGAGCGGGTCGAGCTGCCGGACGACGCGGTCGTGCTGGTCGATCACAACCCGGCGCGGCGCGCCTCGAACAAGCGGCTCGCGGGCCGCGTCTCCGTCATTCTGCTGGCGCCGGAGCAGCGGGGCTCGATCGCCCGCTACCGCGAGGCGGGCTTCGCGGGATACCTGATCAAGCCCCTGCGCGACGTCTCGCTGATCGAGCGGGTTCTGGCCGCCAGCGGCGCCGTGGCGGCGCCGTCGCCCAGCCAGGACGAGCGCGCCGCGTCGGACCAGGTCCAGGCGCGGGTGCTGTTGGCGGAAGACAACCCGGTCAATGCGGTTCTGGCCCGCTCCCTGCTGGAGCGCGCCGGCTGTTCGGTGGATCGCGTCGCCAGCGGCGAGGAGGCCGTCGCCGCCGCCCTGTCGGGCGCCTACGACCTGATCTTCATGGACCAGCGGATGCCCGGCCTCTCCGGCCGCGACGCCGCCCGCACCCTGCGCGACCGCGGCTGCCGCACGGCCATCATCGCGCTCACCGCGGACGCCTTCGAGGAGGATCGCCAGGCCTGCCTGGCCGCCGGCATGGACGACTTCCTGACCAAGCCTCTGGAGCCGGCGACGCTACGGCTGATGTTGCGCCGCTGGCGCCGCGCCGGCTGGACGCCGGACCGCGAGAAGGCCAAGCTCGCCTCCTGATTTGGGGCGTCGCGGAATCGCGGGGCAAGAGGAGCGGAATGGCCGACGTCGAAGACCCGCCGCTTCCGGTGAAGCCGCCTCGGCGCCGTGCGCTGGACGTCCTGAAGTCGCTCAGCGAACCCAAGGTCGCGGTGATGCTGATCCTGGGTTTTGGATCGGGCCTGCCGTTCATGCTGATCGGCAATACCCTGGGCTTTTGGCTCGCCGAGTCCGGAGTGAAGCTGGCGACCATCGGATTCTTGTCCTGGGTCGGCCTCGCCTATCTGATCAAATTCCTATGGGGCGCGGTGGTGGACCGGGTTCCGGCCCCGCTGCTCGGGAGGCTGGGACGCCGGCGCGGTTGGATCCTGGCCAGCCAGATCGGCGTCGCGGCCGGTTTGATCGGCATGGCCTGCGCCGGCTTTGGCAAGCTCAACATCGCCATGCTCGCCGGCTTTGCGGTTTTCACCGGCTTTGCGGCCGCGGTGCAGGACACGGTAATCGACGCTTGGCGAATCGAGTCGGCGGCCGATCCCGATGAGCTGGGGCTGCTGACGGCGGCCTACACTCTGGGGTATCGCGCCGCCCTGATCGCTACGGAATCGCTGATCCTCATGGTGGCCAGCCGCGTGGGCTGGGCGCTGGCCTACGCCCTTTACGGCGTCGCCATGATCGTGGCCGTGATCGCCGTCCTCTACGCCCGCGAGCCGGCCCGCGCCGACGCGGTGATGGAGGCCAAGGGCACGGAAGCCAAAACCCATCCCGTGAAGGCGTTCTTCGACATCGTGGTTGGCCCCTTCCTGGTTTTCTTCCGCACCCACGGTTGGAAGATGGCCCTGCTGATGCTGGGGATGATCACCCTCTATCACCTCAGCGACTACCTACGCGGGCCGATGAGCAACCCCTATTACAAGGCGCTGGGGCTCTCCAAGGACACGGTCGGGACGGTGCGTTTGACCATCGGTCTGGCCGGTTCGCTCGTCGGCGTCGCGACGGGCGGGATCGCGTCCGTGCGGTTTGGCAACAAGCCCACGCTCATTGTCGGCGCCATCATGCAGCCAATCGCCATCGCGGCGTTCGCGCTGTTGGGCTGGCATGGCAGTGACTTTCCGCTGATTGGCGGCCCGGTTCCGATCACCGCCTTCGAGGCGATCATGGCCGTCGACGCCTTTGCGATCGGCTTTTCCGGCGTGGCTCTGGTGTCCTACATGTCGACCCTGACCAGCCTCGGCTACACCGCGACCCAGTACGCCCTGCTGACCTCGGCCCTGGCCTGGACCGGAAAGACGCTAAAGGGGTTCTCTGGCGTCTTCGTCGAAAGCCTGCAGCACGGGCGCAGCCTGCTGGACGCCTACGCGCTGTTTTATCTGTACTGTGGGCTCATCGGCGTTCCGGCCATCGCGCTTTGCGTCCTGCTAGCGATGTCGCGGCCGCGCCGGCCGACCGGGGCCGTCGAAGGGGCGTCCTCGGGTTAGAATGCTATTTCTAATTCCGGCGCGTATCGGTCCAGCATCCGCCCGCACATGTGGGCCTCCTCCCCAAGGACCGAGACCATGGCCTCCGCCAAGAAGACCACCAAGACCGCCGCGAAGACCCCCGCCGTCGACACCGACATCGCCCGCAAGATCTGGCTGGCCGGCGTCGGCGCCTATGGCCGCATGTTCACCGAGACGCAGGGCGCCGTGGAGAAGTTGGCCGTCAGCGCCAACGAAGCCTTCGACCAGCTGGTCATCAAGGGTGAGGAGGTCGAGGACCAGGTCCGCGACGCCATCGCCAAGTCGCCGCAGGGCGAAAAAATGGCCTCGATGATCGGCGCCGCCACTACCAAGGTGCAGAGCTATCGCGACGAGCAACGCGCCGCGCTGGAAGCCCGCATCGGCAAGGTCCGCAAGACCCTGGGCGAGACCCTCGCCCCGCTGAACATCGGCGCATTGGCCGTCGCGGTGGAAAAACTTTCCGCCCAGGTCGAGACGCTGACGGATGAAGTCGCCGCCCTGAAGGCGGAAAAGACCAAGGCCGCCAAGAAGGCCGAAAACGCGGCCTAATCGCCCGTCGCCAAGCCCGCGGGCAGGAGCATGATCTGGGCCGCCGCGCGCGCCACGCGTTCGCGGGGCGGTCCCAGATCGCCCTCCAGCTCCAGCTCGATGGCGTGAAAGCCGATTCCGGTGGTCATCAGCCGCGCCAGCCCATCCAGGGTCGACGGCGCGGCGTTGATGGCGCCCGCGGCGTTCAGCGCCGTCAGCATGGTCCTTAAGCCCTCGCGCTCTCCCGCCGCGATCCGGCGAAGGCGCGCGGCGACCTCCGGGTCACGCAGCGCCAGCGCGCCCGCCTCGCGATAGAGGAAGCGCGCGTCCCAAGCCTCCTCGGCCAGGATGTGCACATGGGTCCAGAGGGTCTCGATGGTCGCGTGCTCGCCACGGCAGGCGGACACGGCGGCTTCCAGCACCAGCTCAACCTCCTCCTGATAGGCCGCCACCAGGGCTGACAGGATCTCGGCCTTGCCCTTGAAATGGTAGTAGAGATGTCCCGGACTGATGCTCATGGCCGAGGCGATATCTACCGCCGACAGGGCGCCGACGCCCTCGGCGTTGAACAGCTCCAGGGCGACTTGCAGGATTTTGTCCTTGGTGCTCAGCGCGCCCGCCTCTTGCGATCGGGCTCCGCGCCGTTGACAGCGCGCCCACGAACCCCAGAGTGTAGGGCAAAGCTGCGGCGGCGCGAACAAGAACCGCCGCGCGGAAAAAATGATCTGGGAGGATCAGGCATGGCGAAACCGAGGATCGACCTTGGCGGCGGCGCGGCGGAGAACACCGTGGCGCTCAACCCCATGCTCGGGGTCGCGCGCGAGGATCTGATCGGCGCGGTGGGCGTGATGCTCCGCGAAACCGCCGGCCGGCCGGTCAAGACGCTCAAGCACATGAAGAAGCTGGGCGACGAGGTGGTGAAGATCGTCACCAACAAATCCGAGCTGCAGCCCGACGCCAAGGACAAGCGCTTTCTCGATCCGGCCTTCCGCTTCAACCCCTTCTACAGGGCTGGGATGCAATACTATCTGGCCGTCCGCAAAGGCGTCGGCGACTGGATGGAGGAACTGGACTTCGACGAGACCGAGCGCGCCCGCGCCAGCTTCGTCACCGGCATGATCCTGGACTCCATCGCGCCGACCAATTCGCTGATCGGCAATCCCTCAGCGATCAAGAAGGCGTTCGAAACCAGCGGCGGCTCGCTGATCCGGGGGCTGAAGAACGCCTACGAGGATATCACCAAGAACGACGGCATCGTCAGCCAGGTGGACAAGCGGCCGTTCAAGGTCGGCGAGAATCTGGCGACGTCAAAGGGCGCCGTGGTCCATCGCACCGAGATGATGGAGCTGATCCAGTACGCGCCGACCACAGATCAGGTTCACGAAACGCCGTTCCTGATCATCCCGCCACAGATCAACAAGGCCTATGTCAACGATCTGTCGCCGGAGAAAAGCATCATCCGCTTCCTGACATCCGGCGGCATCCAGCCGTTCATGGTCAGTTGGCGCAATCCGACGGCGGAGCATCGCGACTGGGGCCTGGGCGACTACGTCCAGGCGCTCAGTGAGGCTATCGACGTCATCCGCCAGATCACCAAGTCCAAGACGGTGAACATCTCCGGCGCCTGTTCAGGCGGGATCACCGCCGCGACGCTGATGAGCAAGCTGGCCGCCGAGGGCGATCCGCGGATCAATTCCGCGACGCTTATGGTCTGCGTGCTCGATCCTCAGCGCACGGACAGCGAGACCGGCGCCCTGGTGTCCGACCACGGCATCGAACTGGCGCGGCGCCGCTCGGCCAAGGCCGGCATCCTGGAGGGCTCGTCCCTGTCGCGCACCTTCGCCTGGCTGCGCCCCAACGACCTGGTGTGGAACTACGTCATCAACAACTACCTGCATGGCGAAGACCCGCCGGCGTTCGACGTGCTGTTCTGGAACAACGATTCCACCAACCTGACGGCGCGGCTGCATTCGGACTATCTGCGGGTTTACGAGACCCAGCCGTTCGCCAAGCCGGGCACGGCCGAGATCGCCGGGCATAAGGTGGATCTGACCAAGGTGACTCAGGACTGCTTCATCGTCGCCGGCGTGACCGACCACATCACCCCCTGGAAGGCGGTCTACCGGATCGCCGGCCTGATCGGCTCGCCAAACGTGGAATTCATCCTGTCGCAGGCCGGCCACATCCAGGCGCTTTTGAACCCGCCGGGCAATCCAAAGGCGAAATACTTCAAGAGCGACAAGCGGCCGCCCGCCAGCGTCGACGACTGGCTGGCCCACGACGCCCACGAACACGCCGGCTCCTGGTGGCCGCTGTGGATGGAATGGCTGCAGGCGCGGTCCGGCGCATCGAAGCCGGCCCCGAAGACGTTGGGCTCTCGTAAACATCCCGTAGGCGATCCTGCCCCCGGAACCTATGTGTTCGACGCTTAAGGAAGCCACGTGCCCCAGACCAAGTCCACTGATCCCGCTCCCGAAACAACGGGCCGCGCGCCGAGGATCGAGATGCTTCGAGTCGGGGGGCGAAAGCTCCGCGTCGCGGTCTGGACCACACAGCCGCAAGGCCGGCGCAAGCCGGGACGGCCGCTGCTGTTCTTCAACGGCATCGGCGCCAACATCGAGTTGATGGCCCCGCTGGCGGATTGGCTGCCGGATCGGGACATCATCACCTTCGACATGCCCGGCGTCGGCGGCTCTCCCGAGCCGGTGTTCCCCTATCGACCCTGGACCATGTCGCTGAGGGTCGCCCGCCTGCTCGACAAGCTGGGCTACGATGGCAAGGTCGACGTGATGGGCGTCTCCTGGGGCGGCGGCATGGCCCAGCAGTTCGCCTTCCAGCATCCCAAACGGGTCGGCAAGGTGATCCTGGCCGCCACCGCAGCGGGCGTGCTGATGGTCCCAGGCGATCCCAAGGTGCTGTCCAAGATGGCCGACCCGCGCCGGTACGTCGATCCAGACTATATGCGGAAGAACTTCAGCACGCTGTACAGCGAAAATCTGGGCTCGGATGGTCACGTCGCGCGCCTCAGGCCCCCAACCCAGCGTGGCTACCTCTATCAGCTGGCGGCCATGATCGGCTGGACCAGCGCCTTCTTCCTGCCCTTCGTACGCAAGAAGACCCTGGTGCTGATGGGCGAGAGCGACCGGATCGTGCCGCTGATCAATGGCAAGGTCCTGGCGACCCTGCTGCCGCACGCCCGCCTGGAGACGGTTCCGGGTGGGCACCTGTTCCTGGTCTCCCGACCCAAGGAGACCATCCCGCTGATCAAGGCTTTCCTGACCGAGCCGGACATCGATCCCGTGGGCGTGAAGGCGGCGGCCTGATTGCCTCGTCCGCTGGCGGGCCGCGGGTTTAAGTCAAGGCGCCGCCCACTCGTCGCCGCTTCATACGCAAATCCCACTGGCCACGCGAGCCCGGGCGGTTAACAGTTCTCGCCAGGACAGCGGAGCTAGCGGATGACCGGTGAAATCGCCCTGGGCGAAGAGGTGGCGGCCATGACGACATCGGCGGCGCCCCGGGCCGCCGCCGACAATCGGATGGGCCTGTTCCTCTTCGGCGGCGTCCTCATGGTGCTGGTGGGTCTTGGCGACCCAACCATGGGCCTGGTCAATGTGCCGGTGGCCTTCTTCCTGAAGAACCGGCTGCACCTGACCGCCAACGAACTGGCGGTGTTCAAGCTATGGGTCGCCATTCCGCTCTTCCTCTCCTTCGTGTTCGGCTTCGCGCGTGACCGCTGGAGCCCGTTCGGGCGCGGCGACCGTGGACATCTGGTCCTGTTCGGCCTGCTCACCGCCGGCGCCTATGTAGCGCTGGCCTTCATGCCGCCGGTTTACGCCGTCTGGGCCCTGGGCCTGATCGCCGCCACGGCCCTGTTCCAGATGGTGCTTGGCGCGGGGACAGCGCTGATCTCGGTTATCGGCCAGCAGAACGCCATGGCCGGGCGGATGAGCGCCCTGCTCAGCATCTGCGTCTGCGGCCCGATCCTGTTCGCCTCGATCGCCGGCGGCCTCTTGAGCGACTATCTGGATGGCAAAGGGGCGACCCCGGCCGCGCGGCTTTTGTTCCTCATCGCCGCTGGCCTGATGGTCGCCGTCGCCGCTGTCGGCGCTATCCGGCCCAAGGCGCTGTTCGACGCCGCCGACGAGACGCGCTCAGAGCACCATTTCCTGGCCGACATCCTGCGGCTCATGAAGCACTGGCCGATCTATCCGGTGGTGATCATGCAAATCCTCTGGCAGTTTTCGCCAGCTACCGGCGTGGTGCTCCAATATCACATGACCGACGCCCTCCACGGCAGCGGCTTCCAATGGGGCGCCTGGAACGCAGTGTTCTACGGCTCTTTCGTACCCGTCTATGTCGGGTATGGCTTCCTGTGCCAACGCGTCTCCCTGCGCACCCTGCTCTGGGCCGGGTTCGGCCTGGCGGTGCTCCAGATGACGCCGTTGCTGTTCGTTCACACCGCTTGGGGCGCCGTGATCGCCGCCGCGCCCATGGGCATGATCGGCGGGATCGCCCAGGCGGCGCTGATGGACCTGGCGATCCGGTCCTGCCCGGCGAAGCTTCAGGGCACGATGATGCTGCTAATCACCATGTCCGTGTATTACGTAGCGCAAAGGTTCGGCGACCTGTTCGGAACCTTCATCTACGACCATCACGGCGGCTTCATCCCGACCGTGTGGATCACCATCGCCATCTACGCCCTGATCCTGCCGGTGATCCTGCTGGTTCCCAAACGCCTGATTGGCACCCGCGACGGGGAGGCGCTGGCGCTCGCCGGGGACTGAATCGGGATCAAGCCCGGGATGACAACCGCGCAACGCGGCTTATGGTGACGCTTATGGCTTCGTCAGACCTGCCACCGCCCGACCACAGGACCCTGGGGTTCGAACGCTTCGTCTTCTTCAGCGACGCGGTCTTCGCCATCGCCATCACCCTGCTGGTGCTGGACCTGAAGCTGCCGAACGGCGGGACAGGGCCGTTCGATCTGACGCCCATCATCCCAAAGCTCATCTCCTTCGGGCTGAGCTTCTATGTGATCGGCCGTTACTGGATGGTCCATCACCAGCTGTTCGATCGCATTCAGGGTTGCGACACCCGGCTGCTGACCACCAATCTGGCCTTCCTGGCCGGCATAGCCTTCCTGCCGTTTCCCACCAGCGTGGTGATCCTGGAACAGCCGCAGCCGGGACCGGTGATCTTCTATACCCTGTCGGTGGCGATCGTCGGGCTGCTGATGATGGCGGTGATCGTCGTGGCGACACGACCGGCGATCCGGCCCGGCGTGACCACCGGCGCCCGGGCGCGCTGGAGCCTGAACGCCGCCGGTCCGCCGCTGGTGTTCCTCCTCGCCGCCGCGGTGGCCAGCGAGCAACCCAGGGCCGCGCTGTTTCTCATTTTGCTATTGATTCCCGTCGGCTGGGTCTTCGACGTCGCGGGGCGTCGGCTTCAGGCCGCCATCGACAAACCAAAAGCCGATCCGCGGCCCCAATAACCGCCTGCCTTCGTTGACACCTCGCCCCTTCAGCTTAAAAGCGGGCGCACCGATTGGGAGGGTCCTCGGCAATGAGTGAAGGCAAGGGCGCAGGACAAAAGGCGCGGCCGCTATCGCCTCATCTCGTGGGCGGGCCGCACATCCTGTTTTGGCGCTGGCACCTGACCTTGTTCTGCTCGATCCTCCATCGGGCGACCGGCATGTTCCTCTATCTCGGCGCGATCGTCGGCGCGGCCTGGGCGTTTTCGCTGGCCTCGGGCGCGGACGCCTACGGGGATTTCCTGGTCATCATCGGCTCGCCCATTGGCAAGCTGTTCCTGATCGGCCTGACCTTCTCGGCCTTCTATCACCTGGCCAATGGCGTCAGGCATCTGGCCTGGGACATGGGCGAAGGCTTCGAGCCGAAGACGGCGGACACCACCGCCGCCGCGGCGCTCGCCTTCGGCGCCGCCGCCACCATCGCGGTCTGGGTGATCGCCGCCCTTAGCGGAGGACTTTGATGGCCGGCTACCGCACCCCGCTCGGCCGCGCCCGCGGCCTCGGCTCCGCCAAGCATGGCGTCGGCCACTTCATCGGCCAGCGCGTCTCGGCCATCGCCCTGATCTTCCTGGTGCTCTGGGGTGTCGATTCGGCCCTGGCCCTGGCGCACGCCGACTATGAGAACGCCGTCCTGTGGCTGCGCTCGCCCTGGCACGCCATTTTCTCCGCCCTGCTGATCGCGGTGGCGTCGTTCCATATGCAGCTGGGCATGCGGGTGATCATCGAAGACTATTTCCAACGCCCCAGCACCAAGGCGGCGCTTCTGATCCTCAACCTGTTCGTCGCCGGCCTGGTCACCGCCGCCGGCGTGTTCTCGATCCTGAAAGTCGCCTTGAGCGGCGGAGCATACTGACCATGGCCGCCTACGACTTCATCGATCACACCTTCGATGTGGTGGTGGTTGGCGCCGGCGGCTCGGGCCTGCGCGCCGCCATCGGCGCGGCTGCGGCGGGGCTGAAGACCGCCTGCGTCACCAAGGTGTTCCCGACCCGCTCCCACACCGTCGCCGCCCAGGGCGGCATCTCCGCCAGCCTCGGCAACATGAGCCACGACGACTGGCGCTGGCACATGTACGACACCGTCAAGGGATCGGACTGGCTGGGCGACCAGGACGCCATCGAATACCTGGTCCGCAACGCTCCCGCCGCGGTCTACGAGCTTGAGCACTGGGGCGTGCCCTTCTCGCGGACCGACGAGGGCAAGATCTACCAGCGCGCGTTCGGCGGCATGACCAGCAACTACGGCGAGGCGCCGATCCAGCGCACCTGCGCCGCGGCTGACCGCACCGGCCACGCCATGCTGCACGCCATGTACGGCCAGTCGCTGTCCAAGAGCGTCGAGTTCTTCATCGAGTATTTCGCCCTCGACCTGATCATGGAAGACGGCGTCTGCCGGGGCCTGACCGCCTGGAAGCTGGACGACGGCACGATGCATCGGTTCCGCGCCCAGTCGGTGGTGCTGGCCACGGGCGGCTATGGCCGCGCCTATTTCACCGCCACCAGCGCCCATACCTGCACCGGCGACGGCGGCGGCATGGTGCTGCGCGCGGGCCTGCCGCTGCAGGACATGGAGTTCGTGCAGTTCCACCCCACCGGCATCTACGGCGCCGGCTGCCTGATCACCGAAGGCGCCCGGGGCGAAGGCGGCTATCTGACCAACTCCGAGGGCGAGCGGTTCATGGAGCGCTATGCGCCCACCGTGAAGGACCTGGCCCCCCGGGACATGGTCAGCCGCGCCATGACCATTGAGGTGCGCGAGGGACGGGGCTGCGGTCCCAAGAAGGACTACATCAACCTGCACCTCGACCACCTGGACCCGAAGATTCTGCACGAGCGGCTTCCGGGTATTTCCGAAAGCGCCCGCATCTTCGCCAACGTCGACGTGACCAAGGAGCCGATCCCGGTCCAGCCGACGGTCCACTACAACATGGGCGGCATCCAGACCAACTACCACGGCGAGGTGGTGATCAAGGCCGGGGACAATCCCGACCAGGTGGTGCCGGGCCTGTTCGCCGTGGGCGAGGCGGCCTGCGTCTCGGTTCATGGCTCCAATCGCCTGGGCTCCAACAGCCTGATCGACCTGGTGGTGTTCGGCCGCGCGGTCGGCCTGCACCTGGGCGAGATCCTCAAGCCCGGCGCGCGCCAGCCCGAACTGAAGCCCTCACAGACCGAGGCCGGCATGGCCCGCTTCGACCGCCTCAGGAACGCCAACGGCGGCACGCCTACCGCCAAGCTGCGCCTGGCCATGCAGGAAGCGATGCAGGAGGACGCCGCCGTCTTCCGCACCGGCGAGACGCTCAAGAGCGGGGTCAAGCGGCTGGAGACGGTGCGCAAGGGCTTCTCGGATATCGCCACCTTCGACCGGGGCCTGGTCTGGAACACCGATCTGATCGAGACCCTGGAGCTGGACAACCTGATCGGCCAGGCCATCGTCACTGTGAACGGCGCTCTGAACCGCACCGAAAGCCGCGGCGCCCATGCCCGCGAGGACTTCCCGGACCGCGACGACAAGAAGTGGATGAAACACACCCTGGCGTCGCTGAACTTCGAGACCGGCAAGGTCTCGATCGATTACCGCCCGGTGCACGCCTACACCATGACCAAGGACATCGACTACATCCAGCCTAAGGCTCGGGTGTACTAGGGAACGTACGATGGTTCAGCTCACGCTCCCCAAGAACTCCAGAATCGGCCAGGGCAAGCATTGGCCGGCGCCGGCGGACGCCAAGACGGTCAAGACCTTCCGCATCTACCGCTACGATCCGGAAAACGACGGCAATCCGCGCTGGGACACCTACGACGTGGCGGTCGACCAGTGCGGCCCGATGGTGCTGGACGCGCTGATCTTCATCAAGAACACCATGGACCCGACGCTGGCGTTCCGGCGCTCGTGCCGGGAGGGCGTCTGCGGCTCCTGCGCCATGAACATCGGCGGCCGCAACACCCTGGCCTGCACCCACGGCTGGGAGGAGGTGCCCGGCAAGGACGTGCAGATCTCGCCGCTGCCCAGTCAGCCGGTGGTCAAGGACCTGATCCCCGACCTGACGCTGTTCTACGCCCAATATGCGTCGATCGAGCCCTGGCTGCACACCGAGACGCCGGAGCCGCAGGGCGAATGGCTGCAAAGCCCCGAGGATCGCGCGAAGCTCGACGGCCTCTACGAATGTATCCTCTGCGCCTGCTGCACCACCTCCTGCCCGAGCTACTGGTGGAACGGCGACAAGTATCTCGGCCCGGCGACGCTGCTGCAGGCCTATCGCTGGCTGATCGACAGCCGCGACGAGGCGACCGGCGAGCGGCTGGACGGCCTGGAAGACCCCTTCAAGCTCTACCGCTGCCACACCATCATGAATTGCGCCCAGGTCTGCCCCAAGGGCCTGAATCCGGCCAAGGCGATCGCCAAGATCAAATCGATGATGGTCGAGCGCGTCAGCTGAGCGTCCCTTCCGCGGAGACAACGCTTTGAGGGCGCTCATTATTAAGTTGACGCCCCCGTCATTCTTGAGCATCGGACTTCCATGATCGATCCGAACGCCAAGGTGGTGATAGTCGGCGCGGGCCACGCGGGAGGCACGGCGGCGGCCTTGCTGCGCCAGTATGGTTTTGGTGGACCGATCACCCTGCTGGGCGAAGAGCCGATCCCGCCCTACCAGCGGCCGCCGCTGTCGAAGGCCTGGCTGAAGGGCGAGGCGGACGAGGACTCCCTGGCGCTGAAGCCACTGGAATTCTACGCCGAGCAGTCCATCGATCTGCGCCTGGGCGTCGGCGTCGCCGCCATCAGTCGCGGGCCGAAGACTGTCGCGCTGACCCGCGGCGAGAGCCTCGGCTACGATGTCCTTGTCCTGGCCATGGGCGCGAGGCCGCGCCGGCTGGACATTCCCGGCATCGACCTGGCTGGCGTCTGCGAGCTGCGCACGGCAGCGGACGCCGAGACGCTGAAAGCCGCGCTGAAGCCGGGCTGTCGCCTGGCTGTGGTTGGCGGCGGCTATATCGGCCTGGAGGTCGCCGCCTCGGCGCGCGCGCTCGGCGCCGAGGCGACGGTGATCGAATTGCAGTCGCGGGTGTTGGCGCGAGTGGCCTCCGAGCCACTGTCGGAATTCTTTGAGGCCTATCATCGCGCGCGGGGGGTCGGTTTCGAGCTGGGCGTCAGCGTTCATCAGGTCATCGGCGAGGCCGGCCATGTCACCGGCGTGAAGCTCTCCGACGGCCGGACCATCGCCTGCGATGCGGCGCTGATCGGCGTCGGCGCCGTGCCCAACGACGAGATTGCCCGGGACGCGGGCCTGGAATGCGCCAACGGGATCGTGGTCGATCTGGAGGCGCGCACCGCCGATCCGGCCGTGTTCGCCATCGGCGACGTCACCCACCGGCCACTGCCGCTCTACGACCGCTCCTTCCGGCTTGAGAGCGTGCCGAACGCCCTTGAGCAAGCCAAGCAGGTCGCCGCCGCGCTCACCGGCCGTCCGGCGCCCGCTCCGGAAGTCCCATGGTTCTGGTCGGATCAGTACGACCTGAAAATGCAGATCGCCGGCCTGCCGTTCGACGGCGACAGCCTGCTCATTCGTGGCGATCCGGGAGACGCGAAGTTCGCCGTCTTCCATCTGAAAGGCGACCTGATTCAGGCCGTCGAGGCGGTCAATGCGCCGCCGGAGTTCATGGCCGGCCGGCAACTCATCGGCTCGCGGCGTCCCATCGCGCGGGAGAGACTTGCGGACGGCGCCATTTCCATGAAAGAGGTCGCCGCATAACGGCGGGGGAAGTAAGGACATCCATGGCCAACATCACCTATATCGAGCACGACGGGACCGAGCATGTCATCGACGTGAAGCCCGGCCAGTCGGTCATGGAAGGCGCCGTCAAGCACAACATCCCCGGCATCGACGCCGACTGCGGCGGCGCCTGCGCCTGCGCCACCTGCCACGTCTATGTGGATCCAGCCTGGCTCGGTAAGACCGGCGAAAAGAGTTCGATGGAAGAATCGATGCTGGATTTCGCCGAGGGCGTCGAGGACAACTCCCGCCTGTCCTGCCAGATCAAGGTCACCGACGACCTGGACGGCCTCGTCGTCCGCATGCCGGAAAGCCAGCACTAACCTTACAGCCCCAACTCCGCCTGGCCCGCGCCGACGTAGGCGACTTCGGGCAGGTGGCAGGTGAAGGTGGCGCCGTGGCCGGGTTCGCTTTCCAGCGCCACCCAGCCGCCGTGCAGCTCGATCAGCGACTTCACCAGCGCCAGGCCCAAGCCCGGTCCACCCCGGTCACGGCCGACGAAGCGGTCGAAGATGTGCGCCTGGACGTGGAAGGGAATGCCCCGGCCGGTATCGGACACCTGGATCTGCACCTCGCTGAGCGCCTTGCGGGCGCGCAAGGTGATCACGCCGCCCGGCGGGGTCTGGATCAGCGCGTTCTCGATCAGCCGGTCCAGGCTCTGAGCCAGCCGCTTGGCGTCGGCGCGGATCACCCCCACGTCCGCTTCGCTGGCCACCTCGAGCTTGATTTCGGCCGCCTCGGCCGGGCGAGCCCATCGTGCGGCGGTCTCCCGCAGCAGTTCCTCGATGTGGACATCACCGAGATCCAGCGCCATTTCGCCAGCGTCGATCTGCGCGGTGTCGAGCACGTCGTCGATCGACCGCGCCAGCTGGTTGGCCGCCGAGCGGACCGCCGCCACATGGTCGCGCGCGCGGTCGGGCAGGGCGTCACCGCTGCGGTCGAGCAGTTCGGAGTAGCCGATGATGGTCGTCAGCGGCGTCCGCAATTCGTAGGAAACGTTGCCGACGAAGTCGCGCTTCAGCCGCTCGGCGTCGGCCAGGGCCTGATCGCGGTCGGAAACGGCCCTCTCCAGGCGGCGAGTGTCGGTCACGTCCGAGAAGGCCACCAGAGTGGCGCCGTCCGGCAGCGGCCGGGACTGAAAGGCGACGATGCGGTCGTCGGAGGTCTTGGTCTCGCCGCTGATGGCGATGCGCGCGCGCGGGTCGGGGTCGGTGACCCGGCCCTTTAACTCGCGCCAGAACACCGGGTCATGCAGGCGCGGCACGCACAGTTCGACCACCCCGTCGAAATCGAACGCCGCCTCCAACCCACCGGGCGAGACGTTCCAGAACCGCTCGAACGCCTCGTTGTGCAGCCGAAGCCGCCCGTCGGAGCCGAACACCGCCACGGCGTCGTTCAGCTTGTCCAGCGTCGCCTGCTGCACCTGGATCAGGGCATTGTACTGCGCCTTCAGCCGCAGCTCGCCGGTGATATCGGAGAACAGCAGCAACAGGCCGCCGAGCGGGTGCGGCTGGCGCACCACGCGCAGCGTGCGGCCGTCGGGGACGGTCCAAAGGTCGTCGGGCGCCGCGCCGAGGGCCTCATACCGGCTCAACTCATCGGTCTTCCAGCGGCTGTAGTCGACGGTCTCGGGCAGGCGGCGGCGCTGGCGCAGGCGGTCGAGGATCTCCGCATGCGTCGGCCCCTCCGCCAGCCAGGCCGGCTCCAGGCCCCAGAGCTGGGCGAAGGCGGTGTTGTGGAAGGTCAGCCGCTTGGCGCTTGAGAAGATCGCCACCGCGTCCGCCAGGTGGTTCAGGGTCTCGTCATGGGCCTCCACATGACGCTTGAACGCCTCGCGGGTGTCCTCGGTGTCGGTGACGTCCAGCGCCCAGGCGCCGATGTCGCCGCCCTCCAAGGGCTTGGCGGTGATCCGGAACGCGCGGCGCTGGCCCCGCAGCGGCGCCCAGCGGAGAGCCTCGCGAACCTCCCCGGCAGTGGCCGCTTCGCTGATGGTCGCCTGGGCTGCACGGTCGAACACCAGCTTGCGCGCGACCGCGTCCTCCACCGACGCCGCATCCACGGCGGAGAGCCAGGCCTTGTTCGCCCAGATCAGCGCGCCGCCCGGCGACTGGGTCCAGACCGGCTGGGGCAGGGCGTCGAGCAGGGCGGCGAAGCGGACGGCGCTGGGCAGGCCGCCATCCGCCGCCGTCACCTGCGGCTGCAGTCTCAGCCAGGCGCAGGCCCCGGCGGCGCGGCCGTCAACGGTGATGAAGCCCTGCGCGCCGCGTACCTGGAAGGCGCAAGGCTCGCCGCGCTCCAAAAGGGCGCCGATGCGGCGGCGGTGGTCCGGGTCGGCCATCAGCGCTTCGACCACGGCGTCTGGCCGCGACAGCGCTTCGGTCTCGGGCAACGCCAGCATCTCCGCGCAGAGGCCGAGACTGTCCTCACCCCAGGCCACGCGCGCCTGGCCATCCTCGATGGTAATCATCGCCGCATCAAAGGCCTCGGCCGAGGCCTGGGTGGCGTCCGCCAGGCCCTCCAGCCGCGCCAGCCGGTCCTTCAGGACAGCGATGCGACGATCCGACGCGCGCCGCACCGACAGCGCCCACAGCGTCGCGGCGACCGCCAGGCACACGGCGCCGATCGCGGCGGCCTGGATCAGGTCGGGCGCCATCAGTAAGATTCGCCCAATGTCGGGGTCTGTCCGAGAATCATTGGCCTTGATCATAGCCGATGACGCTTGTCCCTCCCAACGCGGCCTGAACTGCTGCAAAATGGCGCAATGAGCGCTGTTCGTTATCCCGTCGCCGCCAATGCCGCCGCGGCCCTCAACGCCCCGCTGGGCCGCGCCGCCCGCGCCAGCGACGCCGCCGTGCTGGCGGGCGGCGCGGTGGTGTTCACAACGGAGGCGGCCGGCCCGAGCTTCGCCAGCCGTGAGGCGGCGCTGGACGCCTTCGCCGGGCGGGTCGACGACGAACGTCCGGGCCGCGCCGCCTCGGTGCAGCCGGAGGACCGTTTCTGCCAGCTGCGGGAGATGGCCGAGCAGGCGCCACGGCGGGCTGGCAAAAGTCATCCGCCGCCGCCGATCTATCGGGACGGTCAGCGCTGGGCGCCGCCGCCGCCGCGTCCGGCGACCGTTTGGCGCCTGTCAGTGAGCTACTGGAAGCCGGCCGAAGCCGCGGCGCCGATCCTGGAAGCGCCGGATGTCGCCGCCGCTCGCAAGCGCGCGGCCCTGCCGCATGATCCGCAGTCCCTGCGCGACCGCCTCGGCCAACCCTTGCGACCGGTCAAACCGCAGCAGCCCCTGGACGTCGGCCTGTTCGAATTCCGGCCGCCCGACGCCCCGCACATCATCATCCCCGATGAATAGGCCGCCGAGCGCCGACTGGCGGCGCGCAACGCCGCCGACGCTGGAAGACTTCGCAGCGCTGGCCGAGGCCGCGCTGGCGGGCCTCCCCGCCCCGTTCGCCAAGCTGGCGGGCGAGGTGGTGTTCCGGGTGCAGGACTTCGCCGACGACGAGGTGCTGGACGCGCTGGGCATCGACGACCCGTTCGAACTGACTGGCCTCTATCAGGGCGTCGACCTGACCACTCGGTCGGTCCTGGACCCGAATCCGTCGGCGTCGATGGTCTTTCTCTACCGGCGGCCGATCCTGGATGAGTGGGCCGACCATGGGGACATCACCCTGGGCGAGCTGATCACCCATGTCCTGGTGCATGAGATCGGCCATCACTTTGGCCTCAGCGACGACGACATCGAGGCCATCGAGGCGGAGTAGGACCCCTCTACTCCTGAGCCTTCCACCCCTTGTCGGCCATGCAGGCGCCCATGGCGGCAGCGCGGATGGCGGCGTGTTGGTCCCTCAAGGGAGCGTCGCGATTGATCTGCGCAGCCATGGCGTTGGTGGGGCCGTAGCGCGGGTCGGAATAGCCGGAGGCGGAGTTGTAGTCGACGTTGGCCGAATCCTTCTGGCACTCGGCCGTATCCGCGGCCAGGTGAGCCGCGTCGCCGCCTATCCATACGATTGGCGGCGGCGGTTCAGGGGTCGCGCAGCCCGCGAGAAGGCTCGCGCCCATGATCGCCGTCCAAAGCTTCATGTCCCGGATCATCCCGTTTGCGTCTCCGCGAAGCGGCCAGCCTAAATCCATGCGATCAGCCTGTCATGGCGCATGGCGTTCACCAATCGTCAACCCTCTCGCGCGACCCCTTCGACCTGGGCTAAGGAGGCCGAGGGCGGTCGCGATGCGCGGCCCGTCGGAGTGTAAGCGAGATGGCGAACGGCCAAGGCGGAGGCTCGGGCTGGAGCGGCGGGCAGGGCGGCGGCCCGCCGCGCGCCGCGGGTCCGCGCGGGCCCAGGCCTGGCGGCGGCGGACGCCCGCAACGCACGCCGCTGGAAGCGGCCATCTATTGGGGCTTGGTGGTGGGCGTCTGGGGCCTGATCGCCATTGTCGCCTTTTTCGCCGTGTTCGCCACCAACCTGCCCGACACCTCCAAGATGTTCGACGTCACCCGTCAGCCGTCGATCACCTACCTCGATCGCTCGGGCGCCTCGATCGCCGTGCGCGGCAGCCAGTTCTCGCCGCCGGTGAACCTGGACGAGTTGCCGCCCTACGTTCCAGCGGCCTTTGTCGCCATCGAGGACAAGCGTTTCTATCACCACTTCGGGTTCGACCTGTGGGGCATGACGCGCTCGGTGTTCGCCAACCTGAAGGCGGGCCACACCGTCCAGGGCGCCTCGACCATCACCCAACAGCTGGCGCGGAACCTGTTCCTGACGCCGGACCAGAACATCCGCCGCAAGGCCCAGGAGTTGATCCTCGCGGTCTGGCTGGAAACCAAGTTCTCCAAGAAACAGATCCTGGCCCTGTATCTGAACCGGGTCTATTTCGGCGAGGGCGCCTACGGCATCGAGGCGGCGTCGCAGCGTTACTTTAACAAACCAGCGTCGCAGCTCACCGTTGGCGAGGCGGCGTTGCTGGCGGGCCTGATGAAGGGGCCGTCCCGCTATAGCCCGGTGTCGGCGCAGCACCGCGCCGAGCGCCGCGCGACCATCGTGCTCGACGAGATGGTGGCGACGCACGCCATCACGCCCGAACAGCGCGACGAGGCCTTCAAGACCCCGGTGCGGGTCTCCTCCACCCTGGCCAGCCAGAAGGCGCAGTATTTCGTCGACTGGGTCGATCAGCAGGTCCGCAGCCTGGTGGGCCAGCCGCAGGAAGACCTGGTGGTGGAGACCACCCTCGACCTGCCGATCCAGACCAACGCCGAACACGCCGTACAGATGATCGTCGCGCGCGACGGCGTCACCCGTGGGGTCCAGCAGGCCGCCCTGGTGGCACAGGACGGCCAGGGCCGCATCCGCGCCTATGTCGGCGGGGTCGACTACGCCCAGAGCCAGTACGACCGCGCCGCCGCCGCCCAGCGCCAGGCCGGCTCGTCCTTCAAGCCGTTCGTCTATCTGACGGCGATGGAGCAGGGGCGCACGCCGGACGTGATGGTCAACGACGAGCCGCTGACCATCGGCAACTGGCAGCCCAAGAACTACACCAACAAATACCTCGGCCCGATGACGCTGGAGACAGCCTTCGCCCAGTCGATCAACACCGTTGCCGCGCGGCTCGGCAACGAGGTCGGCACCAATAACGTCGCCGTGACCGCCCATCGCCTCGGCATCACTTCGCAGATCCAGACCAGCCCCTCGATGGCCTTGGGCGCTGTCGAGGTCAGCCCCCAGGAGATGGCGCAGGCCTACACGCCCTTCTCCAACGGCGGCATGCTGGCGAAGGGTTATGGCGTCGAGCGGATCCGCACGGCGACGGGCAAGGTGCTGTTCGATCACAGCCTGGGCGCCGGCCCCCGCACCCAGGTGATCAACCAGCCGGCGCTGGGCTACATGATCCAGATGATGCGCCAGGTGCTGGTCAACGGCACCGGGGTCAGGGCGCGCATTCCCGGCCGCGACCTCGCCGGCAAGACCGGCACCACCAGCGACTACCGCGACGCCTGGTTCGTCGGCTACACTGGAGGCTTCACGGCGGCGGTTTGGGTTGGCCGGGACGACAACACGCCGATGAAGCGAGTCACTGGCGGGACGACCCCCGCCGATATCTGGCGCGCCTTCATGGTCCCGACCCTGTCGCGTCTCAGCGTCCAGCCGATTCCCGGCGGCAACGCCCCGCCGCCGCCCACCACCATCGACGACATCCTGAACCGGGCCGAAGCGGCGAGTGGGTCGCCTGCCAGGGCACCGGCGGCCGCCGCCGCCGCGGAGCCGCCGCCAGGGTAGGCTGCACAACGCGCGCGGGTCCCCCCAGGGCGCGCCGCTGCGCGGCCGGCCGAGGGCAGCCCCGAGACGCCCCGCGGGCTCGGCAGGATGACGAAGAATTTTGGGCTGAAAAACTCTTTGTCATGGTGGGGAGCGACGTCTTCGCCGCGTCTCGAACCACGCACTCGCTGCACCGCACCCCCTCACCCCCCGAACGCGTGCAGCCTGGCGCCGTGCTCGCGCAGCCAGTCGCGGTGCGGCCGGTGGTCGCCCACCAAGCCGTGCACCACCGCCCAGAACCTCGGCGAATGGTTGGCCTCGACCAGATGGGCGCATTCGTGCGCGACGACGTAGTCACAGACCTCGAACGGCGCCAGCACCAGCCGCCAGGAGTAGCGCACCCGGCCGACCTCCGCCGCGGCGCCGAATCCCGACCGCCGAGGCTGTTTGCATGACCCCCAGCGCGCCTTGGCGTCCATGATCGCCAGGACCGGAACCGGCCGGTCCACGGCGGTAGCATAATAGGCGGTGCGTTCGCCGAGGACTCGCCGCGCTTCGGCCTTCAGGGCGCGGACCGCGGCCCTCACGAACGCTTCGCCCTCGCCGGAGACCAGCAACGTCGCGGGCTGTTCAGCCGTCGCGGGCCGCCACCGCGCGTGTCCGCCGCCGCGCTCCAGCCGCCAGGGCCGGCCCAGCACCTCGATGGTCACGCCTGGCGCAAGCGCCAGCGCCTGCGGCAGGCTGGCGATCTGGGCGGCGATCCAGGCGGTGCGCGCATGGGCGAAATCCGCCGCCTCTGACAGCCGGCGCGCGCTGGGCGCCGTGGCCACCACCTCGCGACGGCCGGCGTCGATGCGCAGGCTTATCCGGCTCGCCCGACTCGAGACTCGCAGGCGCACCCGTGCGCCGGCCACCATGATGTGGTCGCCGTCGGCGTAACGCGGCGCGGTCCGGAACAGGGCCATGGCCACTGGATAGGCCTAGCCGCGGCGGCCGGTAAAGGGGGTCAGGCCAGCCAAACCATCATCCGCGTCGGCGCCACCGAGCCCCGCGCCACGGAGCGCCTCGACTGTACCTCGCCGGTGTAGAGAAAGCCCGCCTTCTCCAGCACGCGGCCGGACGCCGGATTGTCGGCGAAGTGGCCGGACATGACCACGCGCCGCCCCCAGTCCTTGCCGGCCCAGACCAGCGTGGCGACGGCGGCCTCGGTGGCGTAGCCCTGGCCCCAGTAGTCGCGGCCGATCCAATAGCCGATCTCCGGCCCCAACGGCCCGTGCGGAAACAGGCCGACGACGCCGATCAGGCCGTGGCGACCTTCATCGATGGCGAAGGCGACTTCGCGGCTGAGGTCCAGGCCGTCCATGCGGGCCAGAAAGGCCTCGGCGTCGGAGCGGCCATAAGGGTGCGGCATGCTGGTGGTCATGCGCGCGACGTCGATGTCGTTGGCGAGCGCCAAGATGCGGTCCGCATCGCGATGCGCGGGCGCACGCAGCGTCAGTCTTGGCGTCTTGAGGCTCGGAAATCCGGCCATATTCACCTCCCTTGAGGCCAAATAAAAAGCGGGGAGTCCGCGCCCGGACTCCCCGCTCATTTGGCTGTCCGAATCGCGTCTTTTTAGGGGGCGCGATCCGAAAGAGATGTTTCGGATCGCTACTCTGCGGCGGTCATCTCGGCGGCCTGCACTACGGTGACGTAGGTGCGGTCATCGCGCTTGGTGACGTACTTCACCGCGCCGGCGGCGAGGGCGAAGAGGGTATGGTCCTTGCCCAGGCCGACATTCACGCCCGGCCAGAACTTGGTGCCGCGCTGGCGGACGATGATGTTGCCGGCGAGCACTTTTTCGCCGCCGAACTTCTTCACGCCGAGCCGCTGGCCGGCGCTGTCGCGACCGTTGCGGGACGAACCGCCTGATTTCTTGTGGGCCATGAGGGTGTCTCCTGGATCTTTGCGGCGGTCTTAGGCGTCGTCGCCGTCGGATTTGGCGGCTTTCGCTTTCGGGGCGGCCTTTTTGGCCGGGGCCTTGGCCGGCGCGGATTCGGCGGCTTCGGCCTTGGCTTTCGGAGCGGCCTTGGCCTTTGGCGCGGGGGCCTCGGGGGCGTGCGCCTCGGCGGCTTCAGCCGTAGCTTTCGGGGCGGCCTTGGCCTTTGCGGCGGGGGCCTTGGGCGTGTGCGCCTCGGCGACCGGCGCCGCGGCGGCTTCCGCCACCGGCGTATCGGTCACGGGCGCTTCAGCCTTCGGCGCGGCGGCCTTCTTGGCGGGCGCCTTCTTGGCGGCCGTTCCGGGGGCTTCCCACTCGGCGCCGTCCTTCAGCGCGCGGGCCCGGGCGTTCAGCACCGACTTGGGAGTCAGGTCGATCTCGCCGTCCCACTTTTCCGAGACGTCGACGCCGGTGATGGCGGTGACCCGCACGACGGTTTCCTGCTGGCGATGGCCGCCGGTGCGCCGATAGCCCTGGCGGCGGATCTTCTTGAAGACCTTGATCTTCTCGCCCTTGCGGGTCTCGATCAGTGCGCCTTCGACCACGGCGCCCGCCACGATGGGCGCGCCGATGGTGACGCCGGCGCCGTCGCCCAGCATCAGGACCTCGTCGAAGGTGATGGTCGAGCCGGGCTCGCCGCC